>Ga0182015_10000663_pt1 | contig 49173 bp, 44 predicted proteins | sample 712P3MmetaG_FD_120478 | JGI IMG/M metagenome (GOLD analysis project Ga0182015, IMG submission 120478) | Permafrost microbial communities from Stordalen Mire, Sweden - 712P3M metaG | ecosystem: Environmental > Terrestrial > Soil > Wetlands > Permafrost | place: Sweden: Stordalen | collected...
ATGGTGTTCTATTGCACGACTCTCATCCTCGAACTCGATCCCGGAATCCAGCGTTCAACGATCGTCGAACGCTGGATTCCCACCTCCATTAAGCCAGACAAAATGTAAAGGATGTCCCGGGACTAGACAAAAGTGCGCGAAGGATGGGACACCCGGGTCAAGCCTCTTCAGCTTCTTTCAGGCGGGCGATTATGCTTAGATCTTCCAGGGTTGTAACGTCGCCCTTCACTTCTCCGTTCGTGGCTAATTCGCGTAACAACCGCCGCATGATTTTTCCGCTGCGCGTTTTCGGCAACGAATCGGTGAAGCGTATATCGTCGGGACGCGCCAGCGCTCCTATTTCTTTTGTGACCCAGCGGCGCAATTCTTCTTTCAGTTCCGGGGAGGGCTTTTTCCCATGCTCCAAGGAGACGAAGGCCGAGATAGCGTGGCCTTTCAGTTCATCGGGACGGCCGACCACCGCAGCCTCGGCAACGTCGGGATGGGCGACCAAGGCTGATTCGACTTCCATGGTGCTCAAGCGATGGCCGGAGACGTTGATCACATCATCGACGCGGCCCATGATCCAGAAATATCCGTCTTTATCTTTGCGGGCGCCGTCGCCGGTGAAATACATTCCGGGAATTTGCGACCAGTACTGCTGCACATAGCGATCAGGATCGCCATAGATAGTGCGCAGCATTCCCGGCCATGGCTGCTTGACAACGAGAAATCCGCCGGAGCCATCGGGCACCGGTTGTCCCTGCATATTCACAATCTCGGCAACCACGCCGGGGAACGGCCGCGTTGCCGATCCAGGCTTCGTCGCCACGGCTCCGGGAATCGGCGCAATCATGATGTGACCGGTTTCGGTCTGCCACCAGGTGTCCGTGATTGGGCAGCGGTTATGACCAATCACTTCGCGATACCACATCCATGCTTCAGGATTGATGGGCTCGCCGACCGTGCCGAGCAATCGCAGGCTGTCGAGCTTGTGACGCTTCGGCCATTCGTCTCCCCACTTGACGAAAGTTCGAATCGCGGTCGGCGCGGTGTAAAAAATGCTGACCTGGTGGCGATCGATGATGCTCCAGAAACGATCCTGCTCCGGAAAATTGGGAGCGCCTTCGTACATCACGGTGGTCGCGCCATTTTGCAGCGGACCGTAAACAATGTAGCTGTGTCCGGTGACCCAGCCGATGTCGGCGGTGCACCAGTAAATGTCTTCGTCCTTCAAATCGAAAACCCATTTGGTGGTGATGTAGGTGCCGACCGAATATCCACCGGTGGTGTGAACTACGCCCTTTGGTTTCCCCGTCGTGCCCGAGGTATACAAAATATAGAGAGGATGCTCCGCATCTAGCGGTTCGGCGGGACAGTCGTCAGACGCTTTCGCCATTAGCTCGTGCCACCAATGATCGCGTGCTGATTGCATGTTAATTGAGGCATTTGTGCGTTGGTAGACAATTACGCTTTTTACCGATGGACACGACTTCAACGCCTCCTCGACGGCGGGAAATAATTTGACCTCGGCACCGCGACGATATGAGCCATCCTGCGTGATCACAGCGACCGCCTGGGAGTCGGTGATGCGGTCGACCAGCGCGTGTGACGAGAATCCACCAAATACGACGGTGTGCGGCGCGCCTATTCGCGCGCAAGCCAGCATGGCTATCGGAAGCTCGGGAGTCATTCCCATATAAATCGCGACGCGATCGCCTTTTTTCACGCCGAGCGATTTCAAGACATTAGCGAATTTCTGGACTTCGCGATGAAGTTGCTGATAAGTAAATATACGAATTTCGCCGGGCTCGCTTTCCCAGATGATCGCGGCTTTATTTTTTCGTCCGCCTTCAACATGGCGGTCGAGACAGTTGTAGGAGAGATTAATTTGTCCCCCGATAAACCATTTTGCCCACGGACAATCCCACTCCAGCACCCGATCCCACTTTTTGAACCAGTGCAGTTCATTGGCGATACCGGCCCAGAACTTTTCCGGCTGTTCTAACGATTCGCGGTAAATCCGTTCATATTCTTCCAGACTCTTGATATGAGCTTGTTTACGGAATTCCTCGGGACACTCAAACTTTCGTTGTTCCTGGAGGATCGAATCGATGTCGGTAGAAGTTGCGATCGGGGTATGGGGCATGCCTGCGTTCCCTCTGTGCGGGGCAATTCCCGCAATTGCAGATTCTATCTTTGGTGCGGCGTTTTGTCTTGCAGAGCTGCGAACGTTTGTCTTCGTGCGCGCCAGATTCTTCGCTGCGCTCAGAATGACGTCTACGAAGAGCGGCGTGATCCCACGACGTGCTGGGAAATGGAGAGCACATTTCCCTCCGGGTCTTTGAACCAGGCTACTTTGTCTCCGTTGGGAAAGGTGAAGATGCCAAGGTCATCTCCCTGCATTTGGGGATACCGTTCGAAGGCGACGCCCTTTTTGGTCAATTCAGAAACGGTTGCTGTGATGTCCTGGACATCCCAGCCAAGAACGGTGTTCGGCGCGGGCGTAAATTTCTGCGCCTTGCCTATCCGCAGCATGGCTCCATTGGCGTCAAAAGCGAGAGCGAAGTGGTCTTCAGTTATGAACCGGAAGCCAAGGGTCTCGGTATAGAAGCGCCGAGCCGCGTCTGGATTTGTCGTTACGAGAAACCCCACCATCGTGCTCAATTTCGTCATGTTTAACGTCCCGCGCTATGTGCCTGGACCATGGGGTTGCTGGATGATACTCCGTATTGCGATTGTAAAGCATTGAAACAATCTACATCCAGCTTGGCGGGAACGTCCTGCGCCATCATTTTGAGCACTACTTCGCAAGGCAAGTCATCGCGATACGCGCGCTTCTCTGAGAGCGCCTGAAAAACATCGGCGCAAGCAATAATTCTCGCCGGTAGTGTCAAATCGCTTGCGTTCATGCTATCAGGATATCCAGTGCCGTCGAGACGCTCGTGATGGGCGGCGGCAACCGAGGCTATTTCGTCGAAACCGGTGATCAGGGAAAGAATTTTTCTGGTATAGACGCGATGCATTTTCATGATTACCCATTCGTCCGCAGTCAGCTTGCCGGGCTTGTCGAGAATCGAGTTCGAAACACCAAGCTTGCCGATATCGTGGAGCAATGCGGCGCGCCGAATCATGGTCACCCTGGGCGCGGACAATCCCAGGTTCCCGGCGATTTCCACGGCGATCTGGGTGACCCCGATCGAGTGTCGAAAAGTAAATGGTGATTTGGCATCCACGATTTCCGCGAAAGCCTGACATAAGTTGTCGATACGCTCGGGGGAGGCGGGCAAGGAACTACCGGGTTCCAGTAACGCAACCGATTCATGTGCAGTAGCGGCCGGTAAACTCTGCCAAAGTTGGGGATCGAGTTCGAGATTTTTAGCGGCACGAACTATCTCAGGGTCAAACCACGTGCCGCTTCTTTTTGACAAGACGCTTAGGGCGAATGCAGGACCGTGCGCGGCGGCAAACACCTCGAGGGTTTGGCTGGCGCTAATAATTCGAGCCAGAATTGGAATCTGCTGTCCGGCCAGTCCTTGTGGGTAACCACCGCCGTTCCAATGTTCATCGAGCGCATGGATAGCCTGTGAAGTTTCCGGGCTGAATCCGATCTTCCGGGCAATCTCCGCGCCACGCTCGCATCGGGCGGAGATCAGGTCCATATTGTTCTGTTTTTGCGAGAGTCCCACGTCCAACATTTTCTTGAGGCGGGCGAAGGTTGAATCTTGAGGCGAAACATTTCGATTGAGGTAACGAAGGCCGGAGAGCGAAACTTTGGTCCAATCCTCTAATTTCACCTCGCGTTTTGCCTGAATGTCATCGGAGTTCAAAATCTTATGCAATCGCGCGGAATTTGTGCTACAGCCGGAGTCCTTGAGCAGAAGGGCATAGTAGAGATGGGAGAGTTGCTGACTATCCAAGCCCAGATGCTCGCCAATTTTCATGTCCAAAATGCAGCTGCGAATTGCGTGTCCCATGGGCTGACCCTCGGTAAGGTCAAGCGCCATGGATAGGGCGGAAACGACTTCGGAAAGGAGAATGGTTTCGTCCAACGGGAAGCTTCGCTCTTGGCGTGAGCTTTTATCGTCGTGCGCGGCGGCGCGGTGCGGCAAATTACGGTGGTAAGGTTCCTTTGGGGGAGCAGAATCCCTCCACTGCGGTCGGGATGACAGGTTGCGGGGGCGAGATGACAGTTCTTTCTGAGGATAGCGGTGGACTTAGGGAGGGAAAAAGATTTCTCAATCAACGCACCGGGCAAGCTAAATACCTGATTCTAAGGGAGGTGGGTTTGGCGTCCGTATTGCAGTTTAGAGTCACATAAGCGCGTCAGCGCGCGGGGAGGCAAACATGAAATATCTAATTCTCACTCTTACTCTACTTGGTGCGGCATACGCTACCACGTTCGTTCCGGCGATGTATCCCTGCCCTTTTGACAAAGAAGCGGCGTACCGGCATGAAGCCTGCACATATGAGGAGAACACGATTATCTGTAGCTACAGCCACACTCATCACAGCAATAAGGGGCCGATTGTGCATCAATTTACCATCCAATTCCCCTACGGCTCGATCGCCCAGAACTAGCTGGCAAGACAGAATTCGCTAATCAGGGCACCGCGTGAGTGCCCTGACTGGCAAATTGATCATCGAACCGCGCCTTGATAGCCGCTATTGAAGCGTCGGACGTTTCAGCCTCGGCTTCCTTGTAATTCCAAGAATCGAGCGTCTAAGTGATTTATGCAGAGCGGGCACTCCGGTCCGCTGCTCTCGCTTTACTTTTGACTATCATCTTGATTTCCTTGGAAAGTCAATATCAACACCAACTTCAACTGCGGCGGACAGGAGTGTCCGCCCTACATTGCAGGTTCTCATCGAACGCGAAAGGGGATGGCCGCATCTGAAGGCTGAAAGGAATCCCGATCATGCAAAACGATAAAGCGCTTCGCGAACATTTAGTTCAAATTCTCAAGGGAGGAGGAGCGCATGTAGATTTTGATGGCGCCATCAGAGAGGTGCTGCCAAAGGTGCGTGGCGAAATTCCGGAAGCCGCCGAGCACTCGTTGTGGCAACTGCTCGAACATATGCGCATCGCGCAGTGGGACATCCTTGAGTTTATCCGTAACCCGAAGCACAAATCCCCGAAATTTCCCGAAGGGTATTGGCCGAAATCGCGAACTCCTCCAGACGAAAAGGCGTGGGATAAGACGGCGGAAGCATTTCGTGCAGACTTACAATCGCTGATCGCGCTGGTAGAGGACCAATCTACTGACCTGTTTGCCAAGCTTCCGCAGGGAGACAGGCAAACGGTTCTGCGCGAAGTGCTGGTGGTGGCAGACCACTCCGCCTATCACATAGGAACGTTCGTCCTTTTGCGGCGGATACTGGGGGCATGGCACGAATGACGGCAACCATATCGTGGTGTTCTGCGGGCCTGCTGATGATGCTGACGTTGCTCCCGTGCCCCGCAGTCGCTCAGGACGGTTCCGGGGTTGCGACGTTGCCAGACTCGTTTTCTTATGAACCGATTACGGGCGAGCAGCGGTTCACATGGTTCGGCGTGCTGGGCCCGGATGGGTAGCAAGGCCTGCGATGAATTTTGTCCCGATCTGCGGCAACTTATTTTTCGACGGAATAAAAATCGCTGAGCCGGCGGCGATTTCCCAAGAAACTCTTCGTATACCGATACTCGAATCAGGGCGATTGTGATATGTGTGAATGAATGCCTCGAGAATGGAAAAACCTGCAAGGCCAAATCGTTGATGACAAATTCGTGTTGGGTGAATATCTTGGCGAATCGGAACACAGCGCCGTATTTGCTACGAGAATCGATTCCGCAAATTCGGTTCAGCGGGCCGCAATCAAGCTGCTGGCAATGGATCCAGCGCAAAGGGCTGCGCGACTGACGCTGCTGTCGCAGATCAAAACGTTTTCACATCCACACCTGATTCGGATTTTTGAGGCCGGGGAATGTTCTCTCGAGGGAGAGCGCCTGCTGTACGCCGTAATGGAATACGCAGAGGAAAATTTGGCGGGCATTCTGCCGGTCAGGGCTCTGACTCCTGCTGAGACGGAGGAAATGCTGGATCCGACTTTGGACGCGCTGGCTTACATTCACGCGCAGGGGTTCGTGCATGGACATATCAAACCATCCAACATTATGGCGGTTGATGATCAGTTAAAAATTTCGAGCGATGGAATGATTGCGGCAGGACAGGCGATAGACAAGCCCAGTGATTATCTTCCTGCGGAAGCGGCGAGCGGTCCGCTTTCGGCGGCGGCAGACATTTGGTCGTTGGGAATGACGCTCGTAGAGGCCCTCACACAGCGGAAGCCGGGATTGCAAAGCAAGATAGACCGGAATATGGCATCGTCGTTTTCCGCTCCCTTGGACACGATAGTGGGGCAGTGTCTGCGGACGAACCCGCGGGAACGAGCGACGGTAATTGAGGTTCGAAATGAATTGAACCAGCCAGCGGCCTCGCGGTCCGCGCCGAGGGATCGAACAACCGCCGCGCCGCATAAGTCAGCGGGGACATTTGCGGCTGTCGCGATCCTGTTGTTGCTGGCGGTTATCGTTATCGCGGGCGTATTCATCGGACGACGATCTGCTCCGACCCACTCGGAAGAGCAAGTTGCCGTTTCTCCCACGCCGGCGGCGGTTCCGGCAGCCCCGGTGTCGACCGCGCAGGGAACGGTAGCTAAGCAAGTGTTGCCCGACGTTTCCAACAACGCGCTGCGTACCATCCACGGAACGATCAACGTTAGAGTGAGAGTTGACGTGGATGCGGCGGGCGCTGTGGAGCAAGAGCGCTTGCTAGCAGCGGGGTCGAGCCGTTTCTTCGCGAACAAAGCCACGGAAGCGGCCAAACAATGGAAGTTTGACGCGCCCCTGGCAAACGGCAGCCGAATATCCAGCCAATGGGATCTGGAATTTCAATTTCGCAGAAATTCCAACAAGGTGCGGGAGGTGCAGGTCCTTCCCTAACTAACGCGTCAAATACATTTGCATTCGCTGCGGATCAGCACGGATGGAATGGAATGCGATGCGTCGCGAGCTTCGTCCAAGGTGCGGAATGGCCCATGCCAGCGGGAATGATCGGAAGCCTGGCCTGCCTGGTGGCCATTGGGATTACATTGGTTGCATTTTGATCTATGCAAAACAATTTTGTGCGGCCCCGCCATCCAGTTCTCGTAAATATAAAATACCGGCGCTTCCTGAGGTTGGGACGCCTGCTTCGGTAGCAGTCCAACCTCGGCAGCAATTTTCTGTAGCTTCGACCGCGTGTCGCGGCGCATGGGGACCATTGGCAGGCGATATATTTCTTCGATCTTGCCCATCATGGCTAGTAAAGCTTTGGCCGGCCCGGGGTTGGACTCGATGAAGTTGGCGCGCATCAGCGGCAGATATTTGCGATGAAGGCGGCGTGCCCTTTCCCAGTCGTTATTCAACGCATAGCGGGTCAGTTCGGCCATTTCGCGTGGGATTTCATTTGACGCCACCGAAATGATTCCGACGCCGCCCAAAGAAATCACTGGCAGGGTTACCGCGTCGTCACCGGAAAAAACCAGAAAGTTTTCGGGAAGCAGATTGCACATTTCAGCGACCTGGGTCAGATCGCCGCTGGCCTCCTTCACGCCGGCGATGTTGCGGACTTCAGACAGGCGGGCCAGGGTTGCGGGCTCAATATTCGCACCGGTGCGGCTGGGCACGTTGTAAAGAATGATTGGCTTGTCTATGGCTTCGGCTATGGCGCGAAAATGCTGGTACTGACCTTCCTGAGTGGGCTTGTTGTAATACGGCGAAGCGGTGAGTACGGCATCAACACCGGGCTTCGCGGATACTTCTTTGGCTTTCGAAACCGCTTCTACGGTGGAGTTAGAACTTGCTCCCGCCACGATGGGGACACGTCCGGCGACGGTTTCGATGGTGATATCGATTACGCGCAGCCATTCATCATGGGAAAGCGTTGGGGTCTCGCCCGTGGTTCCACAGGGAACGAGAAAATCTATACCGGATTCGACCTGCCACGCCACGAGATTACGCAGCGCGGTTTCGTCAATTGAACCATCTTGATGGAACGGGGTGACAAGCGCTGTACCACATCCGCGAAGTTGCATAGGTTAAGATACCGCGAACCGGAGCGTCTGCAAAACAGGGGTTGGAGTATTCGCTCACACGTTGCGCCAGATTTCGCGGAAGTCAAAAAATCCGTTTTTTCCGTGCAGCCATTCGGCGGCTTTTACCGCGCCTTCGGCGAATCCTTGACGGGATTTGGCGTCATGGCACAGATAGATTGTGTCGTTGGACGAGTTCAAAACGAGTTCGTGCATTCCAACTACCTCGCCCTCGCGGAATGATGTGATTTCGAGTTCGGCGGCGGAAGCCTGTTTGATTATTTTCTGCAATTCGGCCGCGGTTCCGGATGGCGCATCTTTTTTGTGGATGTGATGCCGCTCGAAAATCTGGCCGGAATATTGATGTTTGAGAGCAGCCGCCGCGGTGCGCGCGGTTTCGTAGAAAAGATTCACGCCGATAGAAAAGTTGGCGCCATGGACGAATCCGGTTCCCTGTTGCTGCACGATATCTCGAACCGCCGGCAGATTGTCGGTCCATCCGGTCGTTCCCACGACCATATTTTTCTTTGCAGTGACACAGGCGTGGATATTGGCCAGGACGGCTTGCGGTGTGGTGAAATCGATTACGGCATCGAATGGGTGAAGTTTTTCCGGGGTTAAGGCGACGCCGCCTGGGTTATCAGCGCGGCGCAAGGTTTCGATGGAGTGTCCACGCGCGACCGCAGTCTGCGCCACGATCGAACCTGTTTTTCCGCTTCCCAGGATCAGAAGTTTCATTTGCTCGTTCCACATCAGTCGAACACAGCGGAATCCAGTTCGGAAAAGAATGCTTTGTGCAGTCTTTGAACGACTTCTGTCACTGAATCTTCCTCGACTACAAAGGTTAAATTAATTTCCGATGCGCCTTGCGAAATCATTCTAATTTTAACGTCAGCCAGTTCGCCGAATACTCTGGCGGCGATTCCGGGGACTTCGCGCAGATTTTCTCCGACCAGGCAAACAATGGCTTTGCGGCCTTCGTATTTAACATCTGCAAGCCTGGCTAGATCAGCCGCGAGCGCGGGGATGGATTCGTTGGAATCCACGGTCAGAGACACGCTCACTTCGGATGTGGATACGACGTCGACTGGCACCCGATGCCGGTCAAATGCCTCGAAAATGGCGCGCAGAAAGCCATGCGCCAGCAACATGCGCGGGGCTGCGACATCCACGATTGTAATGTGCTTCTTAACGGCGATGGCCTTGAAAATATTTTGGCAGCGTGGGGTGCGGGCGGTAATCATGGTGCCTTCGCAGGTAGGGTTTCGCGAGTTCAAAACCTGCACTGGAATGTTCTTCTGGATTGCAGGCAAAACCGTGGCGGGATGAAGAACTTTGGCGCCGAAATACGCTAATTCAGCGGCTTCATCGAAGCTAATGGATTTGATGCGGTGCGCATCGCGACAAATATTCGGATCGGTAGTCATCATGCCATCCACGTCGGTCCATATTTCTATTCGTTGCGCACCCAAGCCGGAACCTACAATGGCGGCGGAAAAATCGGACCCTCCCCGTCCGATGGTGGTGGTGATTCCGTTTTTGGTGGCGCCAATAAAGCCGCCCATCACCGGAACCCGGCAATTATCAAGCAAGGACTGGACCCGGACACGCAACTGCTGATCGGTCTCGCCCCACAACGGGGTCGCCCGATTAAAAGTATTGTCGGTCACTATACATTGGCGGGCATCGACCAGTTCCGCATCGATTCCTGCCGCGCAGAGAGCTGCGGTGACGATTTTGCTGGAAAGAATTTCGCCGAAGGATGCGACGTTGTCCGAGGTACGTGGCGTGAGTTCCCCCACCGCGCTGATTCCCCGGATAAGTTCGTCGAGGGCCTCGAAATCTGCCGCGAGATTATTGTGCAATTCAGTGAACAGCGATGTACCTAACAATTCTCCGGCGGCGTTGTAATGGCGTTCGCGGAGGGCGAGAGAAATCGCGAGGGCGGCGTGACGATCGCCTGCGCCCGCTGACCTGGCCAGGATCAACAGTTGGTCCGTAACTTTGGCCATGGCACTGACGACGATCAAGGGTTTCTGGGGAAGACGATCGGCAACAATCTTGGTCAGATTCCGAATGGATTCCGCGTTGCCTACGGAGGTCCCACCGAACTTCATGACGATCATTGGATTCTGTGGGGAACTGTAGAAGGGGTCATGTGAAGGCGGCGCGATCTCTCAAGCAAAAGCCGCGGGCAGGAGTGCCCGCGCCACACAAGCAAACAGGGCCACACAAGCAAAGGCGGATTAATCAAGGTAGCCTTGCGCTTTTAACAGCTCGGCGTTCAACAATGCGGCACCAGCGGCCCCGCGAATGGTGTTGTGAGAAAGAACCGTGAACTTCCAATCGAGCACTCCGCAGGGCCGCAACCGGCCTACGGTGGTGGTCATGCCCTTGCCTGCTTCAACGTCGAAGCGCGGTTGCGGACGGTCTGACATCGTTACGTAGCGGACCGGGTCAGGCGGAGCCGTGGGCAATTTCAGTTCCTGCGGCAAACTACGAAAGCCGTTCCAGGCGTCGATAATTTCCTGGGGCTGGGCTTTCCTAGTGAGCTTGATAGAAATGGATTCAGTGTGGCCATCCTCGACCGCGACGCGATTGCATTGCGCGCTCATGTTAAAGGCAGCCGGGATAATCCCCGCTCCGTTGAGTTTGCCTAACAATTTTCGCGTCTCTTCTTCCATTTTTTCTTCTTCTTTGCCAATGTAGGGAATGACATTGCCAAGAATATCCATGGACGCTACTCCGGGATATCCAGCGCCGCTTATGGCTTGCATGGTTACCGCCATCACCGTCTCGATGCCGAACCTCTGGTGCAACGGGCACAACGCGAGTACCAGGCCGATGGCCGAGCAGTTGGGATTAGTGACGACAAATCCGCCGGACTTCTTTCGCCAGGATTGGCATTCCAACAATTTGATGTGATCAGGATTGACTTCCGGAATCACTAGAGGGACATCTTTCTGCATTCTCAAGGCGCTGGAATTCGTAATTATCGCGTGTCCGGCGACCGCAAACAGCGGCTCTAGCTCGGCGGCGATGGATGCATCGAGGGCGGCGAAAATTAACTTCGGAGCGTCTTGAGGCTTGGCGGGAAAAATCTGCATTGCTGCAACACGGTCGGGGATTGCGGTTTTCAGCTTCCAGCGCGCGGCCTCGCCATAAAGCTTGCCTTCGGAGCGGTCGGATGCGGCCAGCCATGCGACTTCAAACCACGGATGATGTTCCAGCATTTGGATAAATCTCTGTCCCACGATGCCGGTCGCACCTAGAATTCCTACTGGAATCTTATTCGCCATAAGCCTATTGGAATTTTACAACAGTGAGGATTGGGAAACGGGTCTGATATGAAGATCAGTTATTAGTTATCGGATATCAGTTATCAGTTCGGGACGCGGAGAGCGTCTTACTGGCGGGGACTGATCTCGGTGCCAAACGAATAGTCGTTGAGGGGACCGAATCTTTTCTTCTCCGCATATAAACGCCAGCGCCGCCAGACGATCCGCAGGCTAGCCATCACCGGGATGGAAAGATATACGCCGAGCACGCCGGCAATCTCCGCTCCCGCGAGCACGCCAAAAATTGCTGCCAGGGGATGCAATTCCATGCTTCTGCCCATGATGCGAGGGGAGATTATGTAGTCCTGAATCAACCGCCACGCAGCCAGAAAAATGAGCAGAATAAGCCAGTGCGAATAGCTCATCAGCAGAGCCACTCCCATGATTACCACGGCGGCGACCAGAGGGCCGACCACTGGAATAAACTCCATGACGCCGCCCGCGGTGCCGAGGACAAGGGCATAGGGGACGCTCATAGCGGCCATGAAACTGGTGTAAACAATCCATGAAAGGGCAGCGAGGGTCAACTGGGCGCGAATAAAGTGTGCCAGCATCTGATTCATGTCGTCGAGCACACCCTGTAGGAATTCGCGCTGTGGCTTGGTTTGCACGAATGACAGCGCAACGTCGCTGAAGGCGCGGCCATCGCGTAGAAAAAAAGCGGCCAGGATGGGAACGACAATGATGAGCCACGACTGCTGGGCGACTTCCGCGATGCGGATTCCCACGCGCTGGGCAAAAGCTATGATTTCATTCTGGTGCTGATTTAACAATTCCTGTAGCCGGTTGATCGTGGGGCGGCTCCAACCATGTTCATTCCCAATCCGTTCCGTTATGTCAGAAAGGCCGCTGGTGGTGACTTTGGACTGCGTCGAAGGTAGCGCAGTAGTTAGTTTCTGGGCCTGCCTGCCAATCTGCGGACCGACAAAAAAGAAAAAGGTGATCAGCAGCGCCAGCAGCAAAAGATAAATCACGGCAATGGCGCCGCCGCGGGTATGCATCCACTTCTGAAGCCGCGAGACGGCCGGATCGACGAGATAAGCGAAAAACACAGCGAACAAGAACGCTATTAGAGTGTGATAAGCGATATATAAAAATCCCAATACGAATGCGAACAGAAGGATGGTGATGAGAACGCGGGAGGTGCGTGCATCAATCAGGGGCATTGGATTGCGATCTCACGCTTATGGGAAGAGCTTTTGCCTGCGAACAACCTACTTATAAAGCGCGATATATGATGCCTAAAGGGCTAGTCGCGAAGGACTTCGGTATTGTCGCCCGCAATCAGGATTCTGATCAGTTTAAACTGGTCGTCGAGCCAGAGGGACCAATCCCCATTTTCGGTCTTCAAAGTGAAGCGATTGAGATCGCGGTCGACTCCGCGAATTGGGATTCTGTCCTTCCCGGAAAATTCAACGCTGACTGCCATTGAATTTTCTTCGTGAGGATTCAGTGTGCCAAACTGCGTTTTTTGATTGACCAGGCACTGAGTTTGTCCTTGCTGCTGGCGACAGCTAGTCGCTAAATACTTCCAGACCAGGACTTCGCGATCGATGAAGAAGTAATTGTCGAGAATGCTGGTGGATGATGGCAGCATAAACGGCTTCTCCTGGGGCTTATCCGTAGGATTCGCGGTGACGCGCTCAATGAGGAAGTTGTCATTGGGCAGAACCACAGCTTGCGTTTTGCCTGGGGTGACTTCTTTCCAGTCGTATTTCACGAGTTCGCCGGCGGGATTAAGGTCCAGTTCGGAATCCTGAGTGGCACTTTGCGCCTGGCCATCGGCGTTGAATTCGGACGTGACGGTGCTGCCTTTGGGTCCCTGCGTTATCGAGAAGGTCTCGGTGGCGACGCGGCGTCCGTTCATAAATACGCCGAACGATCCGGAATCGACCATCTGCCCGCCCGGCTCTTTGTCCTTGCCCATTACGATTAATCCCGCCATCAGGAGGGTAAGGAGTGCGAGAATCAAATTTCTAGCTGTCACGTCTCAGTCCTCGGTCTTGAAACTTCTGAAATCCCCAGCGTTCGGACAATCTCTTCGGCGATCTGCGAGATGGATTTCGCACTGGTTTCCACGCGGCAGCTCGCGGCCATGTAAGCGCCGCGCCGGGTTTCGTACAGTTCACGGAAATTCGGCTCGTCCCGGCGCAAGGGACGGTCGATTGCTTGCAGTTGACAGCGTTCAAATAACTCCGCAACCGGGGCGTCCAGAAATATGGAAGCAATATCCGGCCTTTGCATCAGGGCAACATTTTCCGACTGCACAAATGTTCCGCCGCCTAAGGCGATTACAAGAAGATCCCCTTTCGATTCCGTGAGCAATTCGTGGAACGCGACACGCTCGTAACGGCGGAACTCCGCTTCGCCGGAATCGCGAAAAATATCTTCGATGCTGCGTCCCGCGCGCGTTTGGATGCTATCGTCCAGATCTTCGAAACGCCATTGCAAAATCTCCGCCAACCGCTTCCCTACGCTGGTTTTTCCGGCACCCATAAAGCCGACCAATATCAGGACTCGCGGAACGAGCCTGCGCTCTGAGGAATGCGTGAGAGAAGCAGATTGGTTTCCCATGCTTCCTGGATTCACCGGCCCAACTCAACCCCGAACGGGCGGATTTCTAGCGTTGCTTGAGATGGATTTTACCACTGAAGGAAAACAACTTAACTGACGATGCAGCTTTGCCGACCGTACCCGCGAAGGCACTCCCTGCTTTGATGGGAAATGCAGTGTGCTTGGGCTGCAATTGAAAATCGTTTTCAACCTGTCCCTGCACGGAGCGGGCGGTAACATCAATGGATGCATAACTGGGCGCCGTGGCTAAAATGTCTCCGGTATGGCTGGTCAGGCTGTATTCGCCACCGGCTCCGAAGTCACCGTCATACCTGATTTTGCCGCTGCTGGAATTTACCTCAACTAAGGGTCCGTTTACGGAAGTTAGAACGACATCTCCGCCGAGGGATGTGATTTCGACATGACCGTCGCGGATATCCGTCAACGTGACTGGTCCGGACAGGGTTTTGACATGAACGTGTCCATCACTCACATCGCGCACGTCGACGGTCGCGGTGTTGCCCTCCATGACTACGTCGCCGTGCAGTTTTTCAACGTGTAATGGGCCGGTCATTGAGGTCAAGGTCACATTGGCGTCAGCGGGAACCAGCACCTGGTATTCAACCTGGCCGGTATCCTGATCGGCGCCGGTCAGCAGATGGCTGATGATGTCCACGCGATTGCCGCGGTGGCTTTGATCGACTTCGACCTTATTGGATTGGAGCACGGCGGTCACAACCACTTCCCGCTTGGCGCCGGCTTTCACGGAAATAGGCCCGTACTGGTTGTTGATGGATATGCTGGGCTTTTTCCCGACCTTGAAATGAAGTTCCTGCCGGGTCTCAGCCGTGGCGAATAGAGTCCCCACCAGAACCACCATTCCAACCAATCCCGCGCTGCGCGTCTTGCTCAACATTATGACTGCCCTTTAGTCAGCGGCGATGCCGCAGTTTGCTTCATTGCTGTTGAAGTGGCCTGTCTAAAGCTATTTGATAGAGCATTGATTTCTGCTCGTACGCGCTCATCAAGTACTGTTGCGCTTGTACGTCGTTGGGGTCGGTCTTTACGGATTGCTCCGCATCGCGAATGTAAGAGTTCACGTCCCGCAAACTGGCGGCATAGGACGCGCGCATAGCGGGAGAGCGGGCGGACACTACTTCGAGTAATTGCTGGTCGTCGGAATTTGCGGCATCAGTTGGTTCAGGATTAGTCGACGCGATAGGCACCTGCGGCGTAAGCTCACTACGAGGACGCTCGTGCTGAACCAAGCCGAACGTCAAGAGCAAAAGCGCGCCGGCAGGAATCAACCAAGCCAGGCGACGAGGGCGGGGGCGCGCCGGCACTAAATAAGGAGCTGAGGTTAAGTCGCGGATCAGACCTTCCTGACGGAGGGCAATCTCGATCGAATTCCATATCCCAGGGGCAGGCTCTTCGTTCTCGGAATCTCGCAGAAGACGCGCCTGGAGCGCGATGGCGTTCAAATCGTCAACCAATTCCGAACATACGGAACAGGAATGCAAATGAGATTCCTGCTCGGCGCTGTGGGCGCCTTCGATTTCCGGCAGGACCCGTTCGAATTCTTCACAGGTCATAGCAACTTCTCCCCAATGTTGCAGGAACTTCTCACGGCTTTCTGGCCTTTTCGGCTCTGCTCGTTTTGAGAAGCTCGCGTAATTTCAATCGCGCTTTGTGCAACTGCGACTTACTGTTTCCTACTGAACACCCTACGATCTCGGCTATTTCGTTATGCTCGTATCCCTCTACGTCGTGCAAGACAAAAATTGAACGGTACCCGGGCGGAAGATCTTCGACGGCCCGCAAGAGCTGCAATCGATCTATGGATCCAGCGAGGCTGGGATCCAACGCCCCCAATTCCTTTTTGGGCGCCTCTTCCTCGGTATCGATCGTGTCTTCGAGCGGAACTACCGGCAGACCCTTCTTGCGCAACTGCATGAGGACAACATTCACCGCCATGCGATGGAGCCAGGTGGAAAATGCGGACTCGCCACGAAAGGTTGCGATCTTGCGAAAAAGTTGCAGGAACGCTTCCTGAGTAAGATCTTCGGCTGCCGCCGTATTGGCCGTCATACGCAGACATAAAGAATAAACTCGCCGCTTATGCAGGTGATACAAGGCTTCGAAAGCCTCAGCGTCACCCTGCTTGGCGCGCTCGATGAGCTCTGATTCAGATAACTTTTTGGCTTGCGATTTTCGCGCGTCGGTCAAGTCGCCTTTTCCGGCCGCATACAATCTGATGCGGCATAACTAACTTTTCGTTGTACAGTTTCCGGGCCCTAGGCCAGCGTTTCGCCGGTGCGAATGCGCGAAAGGCTTGCGCCTTATGATTATCCGTAGAGGGCCTGGCGCTATGACTAGAGTAACAAATGAAGCCTATGGAATTGTCTAAGACACGTCAACCAGCCGGGAAACTGCGGTAAGGTCGGTTCCCGGCCCGGGAGGGGTTTGATTTGGTGGGATGAGATTCCGCGCCTGCGTGGGGCGTTGCGATAAATCCATCCAGATCGGGGCCGCGGCGACGGCAAACCTGGTTCAGGCCGTCTTTATCTTGTTCGCCCACGTCTTATTCACCCGTGTCTTGTTCACTCCTGCGGCCTTCCACTAGAATTTGAATCCATGGATTATTTACTTAAGACTGAGCCTTCTACTTATTCGTTTAGCGACCTGCAACGCGACAAGACCACCATGTGGGACGGGGTTACGAATCCGGTTGCGGTGAAGCATCTTCGCGAAATGAAAGCTGGGGACCGACTGGTGATTTATCACACTGGCGAGGCGAAGAGCGCCGTGGGGACGGCGTGGGTGATTTCGGTGGATGCTGGTGATCCCAAGAATCCCCGGGTAAAGATTAAGGCCGGCGATGCGGTTGGCGAGCCGAAGACGCTGGCGGAGATGAAGTCGGACAAGCGGTTTGCGGATTCGCCGCTGGTGCGGCAAGGAAGATTGAGCGTGGTGCCGCTGACGAAAGAGCAGTGGGAGTTTTTGGCAGCGGGATAATATCTGCATTCTACGGACTCTCCGTAGTCTGGATTCGTGCGGTGGTGCCGAGCTTTGCCCGGCTGGACCCTTCGACTTCGCTCAGGGCGGGCTCACGAGGGCGTCGGTCCCTAGATGGACTTCAGTCCGCCTGATCTGGGTGGGATACACTTTCGGATATGACGATGCGGCGACCTGCCGTCGGAGTGTTTGATTCTGGGTTTGGGGGACTGACTGTTCTCAAAGCCTTACTCGATCTCATTCCTGGAGCGGATTATTTTTATTTTGGGGATACGGCGCGGTTGCCGTATGGATCGAAGTCCGCCGAAACTGTGGCAAAGTATGCGGTCGAGGCGACGCGTTATCTGGAGCATCAGGGATCGCAATTAATCGTGGTGGCCTGTAATACGGCAACCGCTTTGGCGCTGCCGCGGATAGTAGAGGGATCGGGGGTTCCGGTTGTCGGCGTGATCGAACCGGGCGCGGAAAGCGCTTCCGCGTCCAGCAGAAATCGCAAAGTTGTGGTGATCGGCACCGACGCTACGATCAGCAGCCATGCGTACCGGAAGGCGCTGGAGATGCGGGGGATTGAAGCTCGAGAGAAGGCTTGCCCACTGCTGGTCCCACTGGTCGAAGAAGGATGGACGGATCATGCAGTGACCGAGCAAGTCGCCGGAATTTATCTTGAAGAAGCCTTCAGCGACGGGTTTGAGGATGGAGACACGCTGCTTCTGGGATGCACGCATTATCCATTGATAAGAAGCGTGCTGGGAAAAGTTGCACCGCCGGGCGTGACGATTGTTGACTCGGCGCAATCAACCGCGCAAGTGGTGAAGAACCTTTTACAAACTGGGTGTAAAGCTACGGAAGAAGAACGGAGACGCACGCCACGGCTTAAGTTTTTTGCCACCGATTCAGTGGATAAATTCAGGACATTGGGAGCGCGATTCCTCGGACGCAAGATTGAGGAAGTGCAACACGTGGATTTAAAAGAATGATTGAAACTCAGTACAAGTGAAAATCGACTTCGACGCTGATTTCGACTGCTACTGGCTTCCCGTCTTTCTGTGCCGGCTTGAATCTCCATTGCTTTACGGCTTCGATGGCTTTTTCATCCAAGCCAAGGCCTAGGGTGCGCGAAATGTGAATGTCGCGGGGAAGGCCGTCGGGACCGACGATTAAAGAAACGACGGATGTGCCTTGGAACTTGGCCTTGCGAGCTTCTTCCGAATATTCTGGTGAAGGATCGAATATAACGCTAGGCGCGCTGACTCCGCCGCCGACGTGATAGGCGCCTCCGCCGATGCCGCCGCCGTGTCCCTCGCCCACTCCGGGGCCGGCGCCAACTCCCACTCCGCCTCCAGAGCCAGAGCCGATACCTGCTCCTGATCCGGTTCCATTGGAAGGAGGACCGGAGGGTAACTTCGCCATGGGAACGCCGAGATTCGGCATGTTGTTCATGGCTAGCTTTATTTGCGGCGGAATCACTACGGTAGGCGCAACTGGAAGCTTGGGATGGTCGTTGCGAACCACCACCGCAGGCGGCGTTATTTGCTCCAACGCTACTTTGGGAAGCTTGCCCTTCGGCGCCTGGAACTTGTCGTGATCGCCACCGCCGCCGCCGCCGCCAGCCAGAGTCTTCGACGGCTTAAGGATTGGCGTATCGTCGGGCGCAATGAGAGTAGTCACGACTGATTCCTGCTTCGGTGCGGCCTTGACCCAGTTGCGCGCCCAAATCGTGCCTCCAATGATGAGCGCGAGCAGAAGGATGTGCATGATGCTCGAACCGAGGGCACCGTTTTTCTTGTTGTCGTAGAAGCCCCAAATATCCTTAACCGGAATCGGCTTGGAAGTTAAAACGAGGGGGGGCTGCTTTTTCGGAAAGAAGAAATCGTTAAAATTCTGGGCAAGCGATTTAAACAGCGATTGCTGAAAAGTATCCTTTGGCAGAAGAAAATTCGGCGCAGGAACCTGGCCGGGTGCGGTATCGGCAGCGCGTGATTCAATATTCAGGGTTGCCATATATTTCGAACTTCCAGGATTGCCAATTCTAAAGAATGTACTACCTCAAGATGGATGAGCCGAGCCTTTGCAAAGTTGCTTTTATGAGAGAGCTACCCCCTGGCTACAAGGTGTCACAACTGACTCAACCATTAGATGCTCGAAGCAAGCTAATGTCATCCTCAGAAATCGTAACACCGAAATCGAAAATTTCCATACGGGTTGCAATGTATTACTTTGGAAGTACCCGCGCCCGCTTGACAATTGAAGCTGGGCTGCCCGGATGCAAAAAGGGTGCCCAAATGGACGTTCCCCCAAAGGCTCCCTATAATGAAATAAATCAAGTGTTTGGGAGAAAATCTACGCGTGCCTCTTGACTTAAAATCCACTATCAATCTGCCCCAGACGACATTCCCAATGAAGGCTAATTTGCCTCAAAATGAGCCTAAAATTCTGGCCCGGTGGGCGCAAATGGGACTCTACGAACGGGTTCGCGACTTCCGCCGGGGTGCGCCGGTGTACGTGCTGCATGATGGACCTCCCTATGCTAACGGTCCAATCCACCTCGGACACGCGCTCAATAAATGCCTGAAAGACTTCATCGTGAAGTCGAAAAACATGGCCGGAATGGACGCGCCTTATGTCCCCGGATGGGACTGTCATGGCCTTCCGATTGAGATCAAAGTCGACCAGCAACTCGGCGGCAAGAAATTGCAGATGAATCCCGCGGATGTTCGCCGGGAATGCCGGAAGTATGCGCAGAAATATCTCGACCTGCAACGCGAGCAGTTCAAGCGGATTGGCGTGTTCGGAAGATGGGATCAGCCGTATTCGACGATGACGCCGCAGTATGAGTCGATAGTTTTGTCGACGCTTTACGACTTTCTGGAAAAGGGATTTGTGTATAAGGGACTGCGATCGGTTTATTGGTGTATCCATGACCGGACGGCGCTGGCGGAGGCGGAAGTTGAATACGAAGACGACACCACTCCTACGGTTTGGGTGAAGTATCGCCTTCAGTCGGATCGTCGAACAATTGATCCCGCGCTGGCGGAAGCCCGTATTCATGGCGACAAGCCGATATTCACGATTATCTGGACGACTACGCCGTGGACGCTGCCGGCATCCATGGCAGTGGCTTTTAATCCCAGCGAAGAATATGTGGCGCTGGAGACAGACAAAGAAATTTATATCGTCGCCGAAAAATTGGCTGGGGTAGTGGCGGAGAAGTGCGGGTTTACGGACGCGAAATTAGTGGGGCGATTTCCCGGACGGATGATGGAGCACACCTGGTTCTATCATCCTTTTCTGCCCTGGGAGCGCAGGAAGATTTTGGGAGTTCTCGCCGATTACGTGACCATGGATACCGGGACCGGAGTGGTGCATACGGCGCCGGCGCATGGAGCTGAGGACTTCATCACCGGAACGAAATACAAGATCGATCCCACATGCGACGTGGATGCGGGCGGACGATTGCGGAATGGCTTGCCGGAATACGATGGCTTGCAGGTGTTTAAAGCGAACGCGCCGATCATTGAGTTGCTGAAGAGCCGCGGCGTATTGATGCATAGCGAAAGCCTGCAACATTCGTATCCGCATTGCTGGCGCTGCCACAATCCAATTATTTTTCGGGCGACCGAGCAGTGGTTCATATCCATGGAAACCCCGATGGATGGCGGAACATTGCGCAGCCGTGCGTTGGATGAGATCAGGAAAGTGAAATGGGATCCGGGCTGGGGCGAGGAACGAATTTCTAACATGATCGCGAACCGGCCCGATTGGTGCATCTCGCGACAACGCATCTGGGGAGTGCCGATTGCCGTGTTTTTGTGCGAGGGCTGCGGCAAGCCGCGGAACGATCCAACGATCAATCGCAAAGTGGTAGAGCTTTTTGCGACCGAAGGGGCCGATGCCTGGTACACGGAAAAGGCTGATCTGCTGGCGCAGGAGCTGAAATGTCCTGGGTGCGCTGGTACACGGTTCAAAAAGGAGACCGACATTCTCGACGTATGGTTCGAGTCGGGATGCAGCTATCTCGCGCTGCGCGGAGTTGATCCGGCGCTGCCCTGGCCGTCCGATTTGTATACGGAAGGCGGAGACCAGCATCGGGGATGGTTTCATTCTTCCCTGCTCTGCGCGGTGGGAACGCGCGGGAGTGCTCCCTACAAAATGGTGGCAACCAGCGGCTGGACATTGGATGAGCAAGGGCGCGCGATGTCGAAATCGCTGGGAAACGTGGTTGATCCGGTAGATATTGCGAATCGAATGGGCGCGGAGATTGTGCGCTTGTGGGTGGCGTCGGTCGATTTTCGCGAGGATGTGACCTGCTCGGAACAGTTGATGCAGCGCGTCGCTGATAATTATCGGAAGATTCGCAATACTCTGAAAAATGTTTTGGGGAATTTGTATGACTTCGAACCGGAACGGGATGGAGTGGGGTTTGAAGACATGGAAGCGATCGATCAATACATGCTGCGGCAGACCGTTTCGCTGACGGCGGAGGTGACGCGCTATTATGAGGAGTTTGCTTTCCACAAGATCTATCATCGGGTGAATCATTTTTGCGTAGTGGATTTGAGCGCGTTTTATTTCGATGTGCTAAAAGACCGTCTCTACACTTTCGCGGCAAATTCGTCAAAGCGGCGCTCGGCTCAAACTGCGATGTGGAAGATTAGCGAAGCGCTGGTGCGGCTACTGGCGCCGATTATGAGCTTCACTTGCGATGAGGTGTGGGGCTATTTGCCGAAAAGTTCAAAGCGTGCGGAGAGCGTGCATCTTACCTTGTTCCCTTCCCCAGCGGAAATTCTGGGAGAGAATATTTCTTTGAAAGGCGATGATGATTGGACGACGCTGCGTTTCGTCCGCGATGAGGTATTGAAGAAATTGGAGGATGCACGTGGACAGAATTTAATCGGCGGCGGGCTGGAGGCGCGAGTTTTGGTGACAGCTGCGGAGCCCGCTTACTCGGTTCTTGCTCGCTACTCGAACCAATTACGCTATCTGTTTATCGTTTCGGATGTTTCGCTAGTTGCAGGTGCCGGGAATGGCGCCGGAGGCGCGCAGGTGGAAGTGTGGAAGGCGGCTGGGAGAAAGTGCGAACGATGCTGGAATTATTCGATCTATGTGGGCGAGGATAAGGAGTATCCGGGCGTGTGCGAGCGGTGTAGCGCCGTGCTGAAGCAGTTGGAAGCCGCGGCCGCTGGCGCGGGCGCCTGAAACGGGGGGCGCGCTTTCAGTGCTGTTAATCATGGCAACGCTGGTGACGGCCCGACTGAATAGTCTGCGAAGAAATTGACCGCGGCGGCTGAAGCCGATGTGGAGGACAGACGGATTAACGCAGCGGTGAACCGCTGCGCCACCCGAAAACAACCGCAACGCCGGGTTGTCCGCACCCTGGAAAGTCGGGCACTCTCGTTCGACTTCCATGTTACAGTCGAGTTTTCCGAGCGTCCAGTTCAGAAGCGGAAAGCAGGTCTCTCGACTACGCAAGATCGTCCGCGAACGGACGATCTTTCTCCGCTCGAGATGACAGCGATGGTGGTTGTTTTTTTGAACAGTGAACTTTGATTTGATGCGTAAATTCCACTTCTTGACTGCGCTTCTTGTCGTGATTCTAGACCGGGCTTCCAAATGGCTGGTCGCAAAAGATATTTCGCTGCATGACAGTATTCCGATTATTCCGCGCGTTTTTTATCTCACGCACGTGGAGAATCGGGGCGCAGCTTTTGGACTATTCGCGGAATCGCCGTCGCAATGGAAGATTGGAATGCTGATTGTGTTTTCCGTTATCGCGCTGATCGTTGTTTCTGCACTGCTGTGGCGAAATAGCCATGCCATGATGACGGCGGTGGGTTTATCTCTTATTCTGGGCGGGGCGGTTGGCAATCTATGGGACCGTTTGCTTAGTGGGCGCGTTGTCGATTTCCTGCTGGTTTACATCGGCTCATATCAATGGCCGGCGTTCAATGTTGCGGACAGCGCGATTGTGGTGGGCGCGGTTTTGCTGGTGTTTGAGATATTGTTCGATAAACCGCTGACGCAGGAAAAGTCGGCGTAGGGGCGCGGGAGGAATAGGGATCCCTCGGCTTCACTCGGGATGACACTGCATTGGTCTACGGGGTGCCGTATAGCTGGCGGTACATATTTGCGTTTCGCAGGATGGCCTGAACATATTCGCGAGTCTCGGTGAACGGAATCGACTCTACAAATTCTTGCGGATCGCGATATTTGCCGTCCCCGAGCCAGCTCTGCACCCGGTCAGTGCCGGCGTTATAGGCGGCCAGCGCGTATTCGAATGCGCCGAACTGATCCACCATTGCCCGAAAATAACGCGTGCCCAGTTGAAGATTTACTCCCGGAGTAAATAACTGCGCGGCTTTATAGTGCTTAATCTTTTCTTGCTTGGCGATATTTTTGCCTACCTTGGGGAGTAATTGCATGAGTCCCACAGCATCTTTCCGCGACACTGCGTTGGGATTGAATTCCGATTCCTGGCGGATCAAAGAAGCAACCAGATACGGGTCAAGAGCATTGGTTGACGAAAATCGTTTGAGATCAAACCAGTAGGGTTTGGGGAAAAGCGCCTCCCAATAAGCTCGCGGCAGACTATCTAAATCAACGGCAAAATAATTCGGGACGGCGCGCTTCAAAACTTCGATCGCAATGTCGTAACGTCCGGCATCTTCATACATGCGCGCAGTTTCCGCGGGAAGCCAGTCGGGTTTTCCCTCTCCGGCAGCGGCTTTCAATTCGCGAACTGCAAAATCGAGGAGCGCCCCATTTTCCAGCAAGTGCGCTTTCTGCACGCGAAGATCGTCGTCGGGTACGGTTTCATTTCTGGCCGACGGATCGGAGTTCATCGGCGGCACGCGATCTAACAGCGCGTAATGCTGTTGCGGGCCATTCGCATTTAATTTTTGGAGTTGTTCCCGCGCCAGCTCTCCGTAGTAGTAGTTATGAAATCGTTGCGACAACTTCTGATAGTATGCCGCCGCCATCGCGGTTTCGTTATCTTCCTGCGCCAGACGGGCTCTCCAATAAAGCGCCGCGGGAATCTCGGCGGAGTCGGGATAAAGGCCGATTTGCTCTTCGAACCCTTTTTCGGCTTCCGCATTGCGGCCCTGGCGCAAACTTAGCCATGCCACTTTCCAGTGGGCGTAGGAAGCTCGCTCGGCATTTGGAAAACGCGCCTGCATCTCGCGATACGAATCGATGGCGTGATCGTAATCGCGCCGCAGGAGATAGATATTTCCCGCCGAAAGAAGCGCCTGCTCGAGATACGGGCTTTGCGAATTGAGTTGGCGTAACTGATCGAGAGTTTTCAGGACCGTGTCGTCGTCATTTTCCCCGCGCGCGATTTCGCCCAGATTGAACAGGCGTTCCTCGTTAATTTCTTCCGGCGAGGTAGGCACTGATTCGAGGGCCTGTTTAGCTTCTTTTATTCTCCCCGCGTGGCGGAGGCATTCAACGAGGGATAATTGAATTGCGGGGCGATCGGCCGGAGGCGCGTCATTCAATAACTCGCGGTATTCATCCGCAGCGTCGCTGTAACGCTTTCCTTTCGCAAGAAGATCTGCGCGCATTTTGCGTTGCGGGAACGGAGCGGAAGAAAGAGCCGAAGGAGAAAGTTTTTTGAGTTCTTCTCCCGCCGTATTGGCTTCGAAACTCAGCGGCATTGTGAAATAGAGGTTGCTGAAGATGCTCGCCGCTTGCACGTTGTCGGCGGCGGCGGCGTCAGCGCGGCCCAGGGCGAGTTCGATATCCGCGCGAAGCGGTTTGCGGTTCGATTCCAACAATGCGGCCGCGACTTGCGGTTGACCTTCGGTCATCAGCAAGCCCGCGTACAGAAGGTGCGTGTCGATGATCAGCAGCGATTCCGGATATTTTTTTTCGAAATCGCTCAAAACGGCCATAGCTTCCGGCGCGCGGCCCGTCTGGATGTACGACAGGCCGCGGTAATAATCCACATAATCGCCGATCTCTCCGGCACGGGGGTGCGCCCGGCTCAAATCCGATATCGCCTGCGCGTAGTCATGATCGAGAGTGCGGGCGTATCCGAGCACGAGCCAGGCTAAAGATCCGGCATCTTCGTTCGAGTGGCGGCGGGCATAGGCTTCTACTCCCGCATAGGCCGTTGGCGTGCGGTCCTGAAGTAATTGCCGGGCCATAGGTTTGAGGCTTGCGGATGCTACGAATGCAAGCCGCATGCGTTGCAGCCGAGGGGAAGGGCGAGGCTTCCGATGGTGGGCGTTCTGAGCGGATTTCTTTTTGGCGGAGAGAGCGGTGTTCGATGCTGATGACTGCGCCCACAAATGTGAAGGCGCTACAAAAAGACAGCCCGCCCATGCTATGGCGAACAGGGTGAAGATGAAAGTGAATCGCAGGCGATACAAAAGTGGGCGCTCTGTTTGGTTAATCAGTGAGGATAGTTTACACCCAGAAGCGAAACGTTATCTTCGGCTAAGATGCGAACCAGTTCGCGATTGAAATAGTCGCTGTCAGCGGCCGCAGTGTTGCCATATCGTTTTTGGTAGGTGATACGGCTCTTTTCGATATCTTCTTTCAACCGATCATAGAGGTCGTGGTTCTGCCGGCCTTCATCCACCACAGCCTGGTTGTAAAGTTTGATTTCGTCAATTAAAAGACGCGCGAATCGTTGCGCCTTACGATGGGTTTCTTCGTCTTCAGCCGATAGTGTTGCCGCGGGCTTGACCGACGCAACCCTGGTGGATGAATCCGTCGCTGAAGCCGCCATTGCCATTGTCGCAGGCGGAGCAGCCACTTGGGTTGGGACGGCTGATTGCTGCGGCACTGGGACGGAAGATTGCGCGTGCAAGGGCGGGCGAGAAGCAAATGGGTCGGGTATGGATGATTCTGTGAAAGTTGCCGGCGCCGGTTCCATGCGTTCGGAAAATTCGGTGACGCCTTCTTTTTGAGCCTGCTTGCGCAATGAAATGACTTCCAGCCATGCGCTGGTGGCGGCAACGAGAAGTTGGAGGGATGCGGAGTCCAGCGTTCCACCGGGATGGGTACCGGCGTCCGCGTAGACTACGGCGGCGATTTTATCCTTCAGTACGAGTGGAAGGAATAAAACGCGGCCATCTGCCGGGGCCCGAAAATGAGTCATGAATCTGGCATCGACATCCGTCGATGCGCCACCGGACGCCGAGCGCTCTTGCATGGCGCGAGCGGCGACGCCGCTTCTCAAATCGAGAGAGAAATCTTTAACCGCATCATTATTATCAAAACCGCGGCCCTTCCAGCCAGTCGCCAGGCCGGATTTAATAACAAAGAGAGCGCAGCGGCCGCTATAAGGTGCGGTGTTATCGAGCAGCGCGCGCAAAATATCTTTCTGAGTCGCTCCAGAGTGGATGGCGGAAATAGCCGTTAGCAGGTCCGCGGTAGTTCCGGCTTGCGAATCTTCGTGCAGCGATGCGTGGCCGCCATTGGTGTTTGCGAGTTCCGGCAGCAAGTCCGCGGCGACCGCTCGAACCAACTCCTCGCGAAGCGCTGGAATGCGGATCTCAAGGATTCGCGCAACTGCTTTTTCGACAACTCGTTCTATCGATGTTGAGTCTGCCATTGTGCTTCGCCGGGCCGCGACGTATTTCCGGTCTTCCTGCAAAGTTACGTCTTAACCTTCTAATTATGGCTGCTGGGTACCCTGGACGGAAGTCACGATAGGACGTGGACTACCGCGGAAACCCTCGCCTGTATGAAATCTAGCGCAAAGGCGACGGAAATGGATAGTTCAAAACAGTTCGCGCAACACTAAAGTACCGAGTAAAATAAGCCTTCCGCTTCCAGACTAAAATAATTCTTGCATCGGACAAATGATGAGCACCATCCAACCAAAGGTAGATGAGCCGGTCAGCGACGAACTGACACTGGTCCAGGCAGCGAAGAATGGCGACGTCGGATCCTTTGAGGAATTAGTCAGGCGCTACGACCGGAACGTTTTTAGGATTGCGCAGCACATCACGCAGAACCGCGAAGACGCGGAAGATGTGGTGCAGGACGCGTTTCTAAAGGCGTATAGCAATCTAAAACAGTTTCAGGGGCAGTCGAAGTTTTACACCTGGCTGGTTCGGATTGCGGTGAACGAAGCGCTGATGAAGTTGCGGCGCCGGCGTCCAGAACGAACGGTTTCGCTCGACGAAGAGGTAAAGACAGAAGAAGATTCGGTTCCGCGGGAAGTTGCCGATTGGAGCCCGAATCCCGAGCAGCAGTATAACCAGGCTGAACTGCGGGAGATTTTGACCAAGACGATACAAGGTCTGCCGCAAACTTTCAGGACCGTGTTTGTGCTGCGAGACGTTGAAGGTCTTTCAACCGAAGAAACTGCGGAAGCGCTGGATTTGAGTATTCCGGCAGTGAAGTCGCGGTTATTGCGGGCGCGGTTGCAACTTAGGGAGCGGCTCAGCCGTTTCTTTCAGCGCCGGGAACCTGGGGCGGAGAAGTTGGAGATTGAAAATGCAGATGACGTACCGACAAATGAGAGTGGAGATGGCGACCAGTGAAGTGCGCTGAATTTCTGCAAGAACTAACCAACTACCTGGACGGCGTCATTGACGACCGTACAAAATCCGAATTGGAAGACCACCTTTCGTGGTGCCACAACTGCTACGTCGTCTGCGACACCACTAAGAAGACGATTGAGATCTACCGCGATTCGCAATTGTATGAGTTGCCGGATGACCTTCGGGACCGGCTGCGGTCGGCGATCGTAACCAAATGCCAAGCTCGCAAAAAGGCTGATTCCGGAAACGCCTGAAACGCCGTTTGTTTCCACTGTTTTTTCCGCAGGTCACCTTCCTAAAGGAACGTTCCGCTTTTTCGTAACCCATTCACAGGGCCCAGGGTAAGTGGATGACGCGGGTGAATCGTTGTACCGTGCAGTTGTTCGCGGCAGTGAAGCCGTAATTTCCACCGAACCTTTTTTCAGCAATGAGAATCTAAGTACACGACCCTAATTTATGCCCGTTTACGTAAGGGGTAGGAGGTAAATAAAATGTTTACTAAATTAATCGATGCCGTTTTTGGTTGCACTCATAGTCATTACAGTTTTCCGAGGAGCTCGCGCGTTCGTGGAGGAGTTCGTAGGACGGGCGCAGCCGCCCTCACAGGTACATACGTTGCGTGCCTGGATTGCGGGAAGGAACTCGCTTACGATTGGGACGCAATGAAAATAGTTAGTTCAGGCTCGGAGAGTCGCAAATATTTGCACTCGCTGGCGGCGAAAGAGGCGTCGTAAGGGAGCTTTGGGCTTTTGGCATCCTCTTTGAGAACGCATGTGGCAAATAAAATGGGCGTGACCTTTCGGCCACGCCCATTCTGTTTTTCGGCATCGTGTTAATTCGTGCTATCGTCCCGCCGCTTCAGAGTCGGACGTCCGTCATCATCAGTGCTGCTTTTGTCATCCGTGCCATTTTTGTCCGTGTTGGAAGCACGTCGCAGGCTCGGTTTCTTTCCGTCCTTCGAATCGGTAACTTTGTGACGGTTCTCGATGGCGGCCAGGCGCGCCTTCACATCGTCGAATTCTGACGTCGTAACTTCATACTGGGGCCGCGGCGGCAAAATCTGCGCAATCTCTTCCTGCGATTTCGCTATACGATCGGGAGTCTGGGGATGAGTTGCGAAAGCTTTCGATAACGTTCCTGGCTTCTTCTTCTCTTCCGCTTGAACCTTTTCGAAGAAGCTGATGAAGGCCTGCGGATCGTATCCCGCCTTGTACATGTATTGAAGTCCGAGGTAATCGGCTTCGGCTTCGAATCCGCGCGAAAATTTCATGAAGGTTAGCGGCACAGCCAGGCCAGCGGCTTCGTAGCCGGCGTAGCCAATCGGTCCGCCCACAAAAATCAATGGTATGGAAGCCAAATTCATGAGATTGCCACGAGTGTTTTCGCGCGCTGCGTGACACGCGGCAACATGTGCGATTTCGTGAGCCATCACGCCTGCGAGTTCGGCTTCTTCGTCGGCGGCAAGAATCAACCCCGAATTCACGTAGAAAAATCCGCCGGGCAGCGCGAAAGCGTTGATCTCGTCGGAATCGATGACCTTGATGGTGAAGGGTACCTGCGAGTCCGAGTTACGGACGAGATTTTGTCCGAGACGATTTATGTATTCGGTGATAACTGGATCATTCACCAACTTCGATTGCGACTCGACCTGTTGGGAAAATTGCTTGCCCATCGCAATCTGTTTTTCCAGGCTATACCAGTTGCCCAAGCCGCGGTCGCAGCCGATATGGCGGTTGCCGATCGCATCGACGTCGCTCCGGCCTCCATCTTTATCTTTATCGACTTTTGCCGGCTCGGATGGCGGAGTTGGCGACGCTGGTGGGGTAGACGTAGGCGTGGCGGAGGGTGTATCCGCAGGAGTCTGGCTCCCCTGATTTTGCGCCGACGCTCCAAGGATGCAGCAGCCGAAGGTTAAAACGGCTGTGATGAAAATTGAACGGATAGTCATAACTACTCCCTTCGTGCAAAGGGCCTTCTGGTGAATTATACGCCCGCCCTTGGGAAACGGATAAGCGCCTGGGTTTGAATCTTGCCTAAAGGATTGGACGCGCGATTGCGAAAGAAGGTTATCCCCGCAAATAATGGATCGTCCCTAACTGCCGTCAGTCGTAATATTCCAGCCCCAAATGCGTAATCAGATCTTCTCCCTTTAGATGACGGAGGGTGTTTTTCAGCTTCATGGATTGAATGAACAGATCGTGCTCGGGGTAAAGTCCTGGCGCAGTCATGGGAGATTTGAAATAGAAGCTGAGCCACTCTTGAATGCCCAAACCCTGCAACTCAGAACTGCGCTGGGCAAGGTCGAGAAACAGCAGTAGGTCAAGGACGATGGGAGCGGCCAAAATCGAGTCGCGGCACAGGAAATCGACTTTAATCTGCATGGGATATCCGAGCCAGCCGAAGATGTCAATATTGTCCCATCCCTCTTTGTTATCACCACGCGGCGGGTAATAGTTGATGCGAACCTTGTGGGTGAAATTACCATAAAGCTCAGGGTACAGTTCGGGTTGAAGGATGTGCTCCAGAACCGATAATTTGGATTCTTCCTTGGTCTTGAAGGAGCCGGGATCCTCTAATACTTCGCCATCGCGATTTCCCAGAATGTTGGTGGAAAACCACCCATTGAGGCCGAGCATACGCGCCTTAAATCCGGGCGCGAGAATGGTCTTGAGCAAGGTCTGCCCAGTCTTGAAATCCTTGCCACAGATGGGAGAGTTGTTGCGGCGAGAGAGTTCGTGCATGGCGGGGAAATCGACAGTCAGATTTGGCGCACCGTTGGCGAAAGGGACGCCTTCCATCAAGGCGGCGTAGGCATAAATCATGGAGGGCGCGATAGATTCGTCGCTGCGAGCGAGCGCCTTCTCGAAAGCTTTTACCGATTGGTGGGCCTGGGTTTGGGTCAAAAAAACCTCAGTCGATCCACACCAGATCATCGCCAAGCGGGCGGCGCCGGAAGTTTTCTTGAAGTCGCGAATATCGTCGCGTACCTGCTCGGCAAGATCCATCTTGTTCTTGCCTTTTTTCACATTGGTGCCGTCAAGCTTCTTGACGTAGCTGTGATCGAAGACTGCCTTGCGAGGCTTGATGGAACTTAATAGTGGCTTAACTTTTTTTAATAGCTCGGCTTCCAGAACACCGGCCTTTGATGCGGCCGTGTACATGTCGTCCTCAAAGATGTCCCATCCCGTGAAGACCAGGTCCTTCAAGCTGGCAAGCGGAAGGAATTCGCTGATCTTGGGCGAGCGGGCGTCGGTGCGCTTTCCAAGACGAATGGTGCCCATTTGCGTGAGGGAGCCAATGGGCTTGGCGAATCCCTTGCGGACCGCTTCTACGCCGGCTACGAATGTAGTGGCGACCGCACCCATGCCAGGAATCATGATTCCAAGTTTGCCCTTGGCGGGCTCAATTTTGTTAGTGTTCTGTGCGGACGGATTTACTCTGGGATTTGTTTGCCGCGTTGGCATTTTTGATAGCTTCCTTGTACGGGCTCTATAAGGTGAGGGCCAGGGGTTATGGAGCGAACGGTTATGTTCTCGTATCACGATAGGATTTGCAACCAACTGGGATTAACACGATGCGCTTTTCAAGCAGCCGGACGAAATTAGCATTTGTCGGTAGAAGCTAGCAACTGGCTCCGCGCGCCCGCAAAGTTGATTATCGAATGAAAGGTAGCCAGGTAGGCGATACTGACCTGTGATTGGCGATACGTTTCTCGCGATTGTAAATCCGGCAGCGGGGGGCGGACGGTGCCGGAAACTTGTGGGCCCGGCGTTGGAACGGCTGCGCGCAGGCGGAGTCAAAGTCGAGGTCGTTGAAACTAGCGGGCCTGGCAATGCGACGATAGTCGCGCGGCGGGCATATTTGCAGGAGCGGTCTAAATTTATCTCTGTTGGAGGCGACGGCACAGCGTTTGAAATCGTTAATGGACTTTTTCCAGAGGCGCAGAGTAGGGAGCGTCCTACACTTGCCTTTTTACCGCTGGGCACGGGAAATTCTTTTCTTAGAGATTTCAGCGATCGCGGGGCGGACCATTCCATTGAAGCGCTATTGGCGGGGCGGTCGCGTCCCTGCGACGTATTGCGACTGACTCACGCGACTGGAACTCTTTATTACACAAATCTCTTAAGCATGGGTTTTTCCGCCGACGTCGCTACACTGCGGGCGCGCCACTTTGGCGGATGGGGCGAATTGGGATATCAATCCTCGATCGTTCTTTGCTTGGCGCGATTCCGGCGCCGGGCTTTTCCTTTGCGAGTGGACGGCCAGGGCGAAGTTGATCGGCGGCCATGCCTCTTCCTTACTTTCAGTAATAGCAAATTTACCGGCGGTACCATGATGATCGCGCCCAAAGCCGAAATTGACGATGGATTGATCGAGTACGTACGCTGGGGACCAATCAGCCGCAGCGGCTTGCTGCGAAATTTGCCGACGCTTTACGACGGCACACATATAAATCATCCATTGGCGGAGAGAATCGCGGCGAAGCGGATCGATTTTTCTTTAGACGCCCCGGCAGATGTAATGATCGATGGCGAGGTCTTGACGCTGTGGTGCCAGAGTCTGGACGTCTTGCCATTAGCGATCAATGTCGTGGTATAAGACGAAACAATGACGAAAACTCGCGGAACTTTTTCTGGCACGTGGGCGCTGGTTATCGGATTTATAATTTTCGCCGCCTTTGGGATCTGGGCTATCTGGTTGCGCACCACCCATGCGCCGCGATGACGCCGCCCGCTATGAACAAAATGATTGTCGTTGCGGGAGTGGTCGTCATTGAGATCGCGATGGCAATCGCTTTAATTCCGTGGACGGACCAGAGTCGAGTCAAAAACACTGACTTTCTAAATTTTTATGCTGCCGCTACGCTTGTGCGGCAGGGAGACGGCCAGGCCCTATACAGAGCGGACACCGCAAGTACAGTCTACGAAGCAATCCTGGGGCATAAGACCTCATGGTATTTCCTGCATCCTCCATTTGAGGCTGCCGCCCTGGTCCCGCTGTCATACGTGTCCGTCGGCAGGGCATTTACTTTGTGGACTTTGATGAATCTGGCCCTCGTCGGCGCGATGCCCCTATTGTTGGCGGATTGCGTGTCATTTCTAGCAGCGAAGCCTTATCTTGGCTTAACGGCGTTTATATTTCCACCGGTGGTAACCTGCCTGGCGCTGGGTCAAGATTCGATTGTCATACTGTTCGTGATTACAGCAGCATATCTGCTGTACCGCAAAAACCGGGAAGTTGCGGCAGGCCTGGTATTGGCGCTGGCTTCGATCAAATTTCAGTATGTCCTGATATTTGCCATCCTGCTTTTCTTTTCGAGAAAATTCCGATTTTTGTCGGGACTGATAGCGGGCGGGACAGTGCTGATTTTATTCTCTCTCACCATCGTTGGCTTTCGCGGCATGAGCGAATACTTCAAATTCATGCAAGAATTCGCATTGCACATCCGTCCGGATTTGATGGTGAATTGCCGAGGCTTCCTGACTGGCACCGGATGGGTGAACCATGTTGGGTTCTATTCGACGGCGGCGTCGGTGCTTTTTATTGTGGCGGCAATTCTTTGCGCGCGTTATTCCCTGCGCACCAAAACCGGAACGTCATCTTTGCTATTTTCGTTATTTGTGGCGGCAGCTTTTATCGCGTCTCCATATGCACATTTCGCGGATGCGAGTATGTTGCTTCTGCCGATGAGCCTGGCGTTTGGAGACAGGCGGGATTGGAAGATTGCCGAAAAACTGATCGCTGTTTCCAGCGCGTTAATGTTTGGGACACCCCTTGTCCTCATGAGCTTTGGAGGCCATTACTGGTGGAATAGCCGAATTTACTGGATGTTCCCGGTAATTCTTCTTTTTACCGCCGGGGTTGCGCTGGCGCTGCTTGAGCAGAGAGGCCCACGCTTTTCCCATCCGTCTGAGAATTTATAATTATGTCGCTTACGGCAAACACTCGACAGAGTGACGATTTCACCGCCCAGAGCCTGCTGCCTGAGCTATCGGTCGTTATGCCATGCCTGAATGAAGCCAGCAGCATCGCCGGATGCATCACCCAGATCGCTCACACTCTTGCCATGAATAATATTTCTGGAGAGATAATCGTTGCGGACAACGGCAGCGACGATGACTCGCGTGAAATAGCAGCGGGCGCGGGAGCCAGAATCGTTTCCGTAGCAGCACGAGGATACGGAAGCGCGTTGATGGGGGGAATTGCAGCGGCCCGAGGCAAATACATAATTATTGGAGATGCGGACGGCAGCTACGATTTCACGCAGATCCCGCTGTTCATGGAGAAATTGAGATCAGGGTATGAGTTGGTGATGGGCAATCGGTTCAAGGGCGGGATTCAACCGGGCGCTATGCCGGGATCACATAAGTATTTCGGGAACCCGGTGCTCACAGGAATTGGCCGGCTGTTTTTTGAGACTCCTTGCCACGATTTCCATTGCGGGCTCCGCGCCTTCAGCAAAGACGCTTACGAGCGCATGGAATTGCGCACCACGGGGATGGAATTCGCCAGCGAAATGGTGGTCAAGGCTTCGTTATTTAGATTGCGCACGTGCGAAGTGCCGACCACCTTGTCCCTCGACAAACGTGCAGGCAAGTCACATATTCGTAGCTGGCATGACGGCTGGGGACATTTGCGATTTTTGCTCTTGTATAGTCCGCGCTGGCTGTTTTTTTATCCTGGGCTGGCAATCCTATTTGCAGGCTTGGCAATGGCGGGATGGCTGCTTCCGGGGCCGCGAAAAGTCGGGGACGTTTTTCTCGATATTCATACTCTGCTGTACGCGGTGGGTGCGATTTTAATCGGGTTTCAGGCCGTTTTATTTTCGGTATTCACAAAAATCTTCGGCATAACCGGAGGGCTGCTTCCGGAGGATCCACGAATGGCTCGTGCTTTCCGGATCTTTAAGTTGGAGCACGGCCTCGTGGGTGGTGCGACTTTAATAATAATCGGTCTCGGTATCGCACTTTATTCGTTGCTGTTGTGGAATCGCACTGGATTTGGACCGATGAATCCGGTTCTACTAGTGCGACTGGTATCGATGGCGATGGTGACGATTATCCTGGGAGTTGAAATTGTGTTCTCGAGTTTTTTTCTCAGCATCCTTGGCCTGGCTCGAAAATGAGCTTGCTGCGACAGGCGCATAAATCTCTGGTTTATGAAAGGCGGATTCGGCGTCTGGCCGAACTCCTGGCTGAGGCGCTTCCGGACCCGTGCAGTCTTCTCGACATTGGGTGCGGTGACGGAAAGCTGGCTTCATTACTTTCCCATATCCGACCCGTGCTTAGAATTGAAGGAGTCGATGTGGTACCGCGTGAAGAAACATCTTTCCCGGTACGCCTATACGACGGGGTCAGCCTTCCGTTCGCCGACTCCAGTTTCGACGCTGTGATGCTTATCGACGTGCTGCATCACACTCGCGACCCGTTGCAATTGTTACAAGAGGCGCTGCGCGTATCGCGTGGGAGTTTGATTGTGAAGGACCACATACGTCAGGGATTTGCCGCAGAAGCGCGCCTACGTTTCATGGACTACATAGGCAATTCCGGCTTGGGCGTGGGCCTCCCCTACAACTATTTATTACAGCACGAATGGGACGACATCGAGAGGTCGCTAGGATTGAGTGTGTTGGCAAAAAAAAGCGAGCTTAAATTGTATCCGCAGCCATTCGATTATATTTTCGGATCCGGATTGCATTTTTTCGCGCTATACCAAAAGATTCGATCAGACGACGACCGTCATGGCAGGGTCGAAGCGGGAGGCGAAAGTGGATCAAGTCGCGGCGGAGTTTGATCCGCCTGCAACATCCACGACTTGCGGGCGCTGAAATATCGCAGCAATTCCTGATTATCCGCGGTGCCCATATCGCGCGCCCACAGCACTTTTGAATGATCTATATCCGCCGAGTTGTATACCCACTCGTCGCCCGCGTAGTGATTGGCATCGTAATGCACAATCACCAATTGCTTTCCGGGAAGAGAATCTAACTTCTGCAAAATGGCACTACGAGTCAGGTGATCTTGGGGTCCAAGAGGAGCGCCGGGAGCCCGAGATGGAATAAGCGACAGCCTCATTACCACCATGAACACGCAAATGAGAGGAACAGCGCGAACCAAGGCGCTGCCAACCATAAACTGGCGCCAATGCCATTTCGCCAAGTGCCGCATACATTGCAGAACAATCAGAAAAAACAAACCCATCGCCGGCGCGAAATAATGGCATTGAATCCAGGTTTCGCAAAGGATTGCCAGCATGAAAATGCCTAATATCCACAGGGCGGGCTGCACTCTGCGGTCGCGGCGCGCATACGGAAACGCGACTAATGGAATGGATAAAGCGGGACCAATAAAAGAGAGCCAGCATAAAAGGATGATCCCCATCATGCGGGTCCAAAGACCGCGCGGGGTGCGCTCATTTTGATAGCTTTTTAAATATTGGGTATAGAACTCGCGCATGAGCGGGTGATGATAAGCCGGCTGCGGACGAGGTTTTTGCCAAAGAAATAAAGGCGCTTGCCCATAAGTCGCCTGATTGACCTGGTAGGGCATTTTGAATGCGCTGCCGGTCACGCGATGGTTGTAGTAACCGCCCGCGAAAGCTCCGACCGCCAATATCGCCGCCATAGGAAATACCACATTTCTTAACGAAAGTTTCAACGGAGGGCGGTGTTTGCCCATCATCCACATCAGCAAGATGACAGCGACCGGCAGGCTCAGAGCCAGTCCCTCGTAAGGACGGCTGTTGGCGAGGATGATAAGACCTATAGCCATGAGGCACGCCACGGTTGTCGAGGGTTTTCGCTGCAAGCGCGGAAGCGCTCCAAGGACCAGCGCTCCCCCTAGCGCAGGCACGGAGCCTCCCCAGTAACTATTCATCCAGTAACTGAGAATCCCTATCCGTAAGACAACCAGAATTCCGCCGAGAAGTGCCCAATCTGGAGGAAGCCAACCCTGGAACATCCAGCACAAAGCGGCGCACATTAGGGCCGTGCTGAACAATACGCCGATCCATGGATGCCCTAATATTTCCCCGAAAGCGAGAAACATGCCCTGTGCAGGCGGGTACATAGACATGTAAGTCGGCTGCAAAATAATGTGGAAGCTTTCGAAATGAATCCACATCGGCGGTGAAGGATTAGTCAGCCGGCCATGGGCAAATGTGTCGGCGGCGAGCAGGTAGCTAAATTCGTCGTGGATCGATGGCTGCGGAATTCCAAGAATTGCAATTAAAGCCGCGCGCGTTGCGAGGACAAGGAGGCCAATCAGCAGGACGGAGAGCGTCTTTCTTCGTGCGAGACGCCGGAGCCACCGTTCGCAACTCTTCAGCCCATTGAAAATGATGTTAGCGCGAGTAAATACAGCAAGGGCCGCAAAGAATAAAACGACGGCTACAACTTTGAATTCTAAAAATAATAGCCGTACGTTCGAGATCATCTTTATGAACAGATCAGAGCCGCGGGCGCCGCTTATTTTGCCGCCAGATTACTGGCATCCTGTTTTTCGTCGAGCTTTTCCAGGATGCCGGCGGCTACGTCCATCATTTCCTGATCTACGGTGCGGTTTTTGGAGATGGCTTCCTGGAGCGGGATGGAGATGATTTTATTTCCGCGGAGAGCGGCCATGCGTCCGAACTCGCCGCGGTGAACCATATCGATTGCGCCCAGTCCGTAGCGCGTGGCTAATACGCGGTCAAAGGCGGTGGGCGTGCCGCCGCGCTGGATGTGTCCCAGGACAACGGTACGAGTTTCAAAGCCGGTGCGTTTTTCCAATTCTTTCGCCAGGACATTGCCGATGCCGCCTAATCGCGCATGTCCGAATTCGTCTTTGTCCCCGTCGAGCGAAACGGCTGACCCGTCGCCGGAGTTTGTAGCAGAAAATTTCGCGCCTTCCGCGACCACCACGATGCTGAAATACCGCCCGCGCGAGTGGCGGAGGCGGATAGTGTCAGCAACCTGCTCGACGTCAAACGGCTTTTCAGGGATCAGGATGACATCGGCGCCACCGGCGATACCGCTATGAATGGCAATCCATCCGGCATCGCGTCCCATGACTTCGACGACCATGACTCGATTGTGAGCTTCGGCGGTGGTATGAACCCGATCGATGGCTTCCATCACAACGTTAACTGCGGTATCGAATCCGAACGTGTAATCGGTTCCGGCAAGGTCGTTGTCGATGGTCTTGGGCACGCCGACGACGTTGAAACCCTTGGCATGAAGTTTGCTGGCGACGGTGAGGGTATCGTCGCCGCCAATGGCGATGAGAGCGTCGATCTGATTTTTTTTCAGGGTAGAGATGCATTGGTCGAGCCCTTCGGCTTTTTTTGCGGGATTGGTGCGTGAGGTCCGAAGGATAGTGCCGCCGCGCGGCAGGATTCCGGCGACGACAGACAAATCGAGCGGAATCGTGTTGTTTTCCATTACTCCTCGCCAGCCTTCGAGAAATCCTATGAATTCGTCCTCGTAATGAAAGGAACCTTTGCGCACGGCGGCCCGGATGACCGCGTTGAGGCCGGGGCAATCGCCGCCGCCGGTGAGGATGCCAACTTTCATTGTCTGCTCCTTTAGTAACTGCGTTCCATCGATACACCTACGGATAGAAGGGCGCCTAAAGATTTTTCGTAAAACTTTCTATTTAAGACGGAGCCTAAAGACTATCACTAAGATGTTTCTGCGGGCAAAGAAACAGTGCATCGAGAACCATTTCGCGGGCAGGAGTGCCCGCGCCACACAATCCAAGGCGAATGAACTTAGGAAGGCACTTTGTGCACTGTTCTGCTGCGGTAGACTTTCAACCATGCGGGTGATGGGGATTGATTGCGGCACGGAGTATACGGGCTACGGGATCGTGGAGTTGTGTGCCGACGCAAAGTTGATCTGTGTCGCGTGCGGCGCCATTAAGCTGTCGCCGCGTGATCCTATGTGCGCGCGGCTATCGACAATTTACTCGGGGCTCGGTGAAATTATCCGCGAGCACCGTCCAGACAATGTGGCGATCGAGGAAATCTTTTACGCGATCAATGTAAAGTCGGCGCTTAAGTTGGGACAGGTCCGCGGCGTGGCAATGCTGGCGGCATCTTCGGTGGGCCTGACGGTTTCGGAGTATGCGCCTTTGACAATAAAGTCCGCGGTCGTCGGCTATGGGCGAGCGGAGAAGCATCAAGTGCAGCACATGGTGACACAGTTATTGAATCTTGCGGAAATTCCTGAGCCTCCGGACGCCGCCGATGCGCTGGCAATCGCGATTTGCCATCTGCATACTGCGGCTACTTTGCAGGCGCAGGTTGCAAGCGCGAGATAGCCTAGTCGTCGGCGCTGGCTGTGACTTGCGGCCGGCCTACCGTTGAAAGTTCCTGATCTTTGTATTGCAGTTGATATAGCTTCCAGTAGATGCCGCGCTGAGTGAGAAGTTCCTGATGGGTACCGATTTCGCGCAGGCGGCTCTTGTGCATCACGATGATTTTGTCGGCACGCTGGACGGTGGAAAGCCGATGCGCAATTACTACCGATGTGCGGCCTTCCACCATTCGGTTCAAAGCTTCGCGGACGCGGAACTCAGTTTCGGTATCCACGCTGGAAGTGGCTTCGTCCAGAATTAATATTTTTGGCTTGTGAGCCAGGGCGCGGGCAAATGAAATCAACTGCTTCTGCCCGGTCGACAGTGTTGATCCGCGTTCGCGAACTTCTTCCTTAAATTGATTTGGCAGCAACTGGATGAAATCGGTGAGGTTCACATCCTCGGCGGCTTTCTGGACATCTGCGTCTGAAATCCGTTGCGTGCCCAGGCGAATGTTGCTTTCAATCGTTCCAGTAAATAGGAACGGGTCTTGCAAGACGACGCCGAAACGGCTGCGCAGATCGGCCATATCCATGTCTCTCACGTCTACGCCGTCAATTGTGATGGAACCTTTCTGCACGTCATAGAAGCGCATGAGCAGGGAGATAATGGTGGTTTTGCCGGCGCCGGTATGCCCGACGATGGCGGCGGTTTCGCCGGGTTCGATGGTGAAGGTGACGTCGCGTAGAACCCAGTCGGGCTCGGAATCAAACGGTGCAGCCGAGCGGTGCTCGGCCTGACGGGCGGGGGCGCGGGTCGCTACGTGAGCGGGGATGGCGTCTGGCGTAGTTTTATAGGCGAACCATACATGGTCGAACTTGATTTGGCCTGGGCCCTGCGGTCTCTGAGCTATTAACGGTGCGGAGATTTCGGTCGGGGTATCGAGCAGCTTGAATACGCGCTCGCTCGAGGCCATGGCCGACTGCAGAATATTGTATTTTTCGCTGAAGTCCTGAATTGGCCGGAAAAAGCGTTGCGCGTATTGAATGAAGGCCACGAGGATGCCGAGCGTGGCAACACTGGGAACAATTTGCCAGTGCAGAAGTGTTTTCCGGCTGAACGTGATTTGTATTCCGTGGGTGACTACGTGGTGCATTACATCATTGCCGCCGAACCAGATGACGGACGCTATCGCTACGGCGGACAGCAACTCGACGATGGGATAGTAGACGGCGTGCGCCATGATCGCGTCTTTATAGGCGTCCATGTGGACCGCATTTACTTCGGAGAATTTGTCGTAGGCACGCTTTTCACGATTGAAAAGCTGCAAGACCACCATGCCGCTGACGTGCTCTTGCAAGTAAGCATTGATGCGGGCAATCGCCACGCGAATGCGGCGGTAGGAGTCGCGAACCTTGTCGCGAAATATTTTCGTAGCGTAAGCGATAATCGGAAGAACGGCCAGCGTGATCAATGACACGCGCCAGGTCATGTTCAACATGATGGCCATGATCCCGAAAAGAACAAAGACGTCCTCAAAAATGGAGACCACGCCGGAGGTGAACATTTCGTTCAGCGCGTCAACGTCGGTGGTCACGCGGGTGACCAGCCGTCCGACAGGATTCTTGTCGTAAAAGCCAATGTGCATTTTTTGCAGATGGCGGAAAATCTGGCTGCGCAGATCGAACATCACCATCTGTCCCGCCCACTGCATGAAATAGGTTTGCAGATATTCGAGCAGGAAACTGAAAGCGAGCAAGCCGACGCCGAGGGCAGCTACTTGTGCGATACCCGCAAGCGGTTTGTTGCTCAAGAAGAAATCAAACGGCGTATGCAATCCGGAAACAGGCGCAAGATATTTATCGATTACAACTTTGGTCAGGTAGGGCCCCAAAACATCCGCACAAGCTTTGAGAAGGATAGAGGCGAGCGCGATGCTGACCTGCCACTTGTAGGGCCGCAGGTATCCGATCAGCCGTTTCATGAGCCGGCTGTCGTAAGCCTTGCCTAATACTTCTTCTTCCTGATGAGAAGCCATGCTTATTAGTGAAAGATTACCCTATAGATGTGACGAGATGGCCGCAGGATGGAAGGATTGAGCTTAGGGGCTGACATTTTTGGTGGCCGGAGGCCTGCGACGCTTCAGCACGATCCTTTTCGGAAGCTGGCAATCATTTTTTCCCTCGTCCTCGCTAACCTCACGATGAGGTTCCTTATGCAATGCATCGAGCCAGCGCACGAGAGGGGCGATGAAATTTTCGAATGGCCTGCGGCTGGGAGCGTCGAGGAAAAACAAATCCTGCCAATGGTCGCCGCGAAATACATCTATGTGCAGCTCGTCAAGCTGTACGTTTACGGACGGTTCAACAATTTGGTTCTGGGTTAGATTCCGCAACCGATCATTGTTGATCAGTTTTTGCACTTGGACGAGCTCGTCCTCGGGCAATGCGCCTTCGAAGACCCTTGCACGATCGCCTTTTTCCAATTCGAGATGAAATTGGCCGTCAGATTTTAGCAGCACACAGGATTGGTCATAGAAAGTCACGGTCTCGAGGTGCAATAGATAGGGATATTTGAAAGCGGTGGTTTCACTTGTTTGTCCCAAGGCAGAAAGGGCAAAAAGGGGCAGAATGAAAAGAAAAATAATCGCACGGCTCAGCGGACAATCCTCGAAAAATTACATCATAGAATGGGGCGAAAAGTCATCCGGAAGGTTTTAAACCCAACTCGGGGATCACTGCGCGCTAAAACCTTCGCAAGCTCAGGATGACAGCTTCGGGGTAGAGAGAGCGCTATAAGTGACGGACTAGCAGCGCCGAATTTTTTGAGCCGAATCCTACGCAATTGCAGATGGCATGCTCGATTGCAGCCTGACGGCCAGGTTCGGGGACATAATCGAGATCGCAGGAAGGGTCGGGAACATCGAGATTGATGGTAGGAGGAATCTTGCTGTGCTTCATGGCGATGAGAGTCGCGGCGAGGCCGGCGGATCCACAGGCGCCCTGCGCGTGTCCAATTTGCGATTTTAATCCGGACATCGGAATTCTTGCCGCGCGGGCACCGAGGGCCAATTTAAGCGCACTGGTTTCGATACGATCATTCATTTCGGTAGAAGTACCGTGCAGATTGACGTACTGAATGTCTGCTGGACTCAGCCCCGCTTCACCGAGAGCGAGGGTGATGGCACGCGCCGGCTCTTCGGGAGAATCGCTCATGCGTACGCGATGGAATGCTTCGCAGGTCGATCCGTATCCCACTATTTCCGCATACATATGCGCGCCACGAGAGCGAGCATGGTCGTAGTCTTCCAGTATGAACATCCATGAGCCTTCGGACAGCACGAAACCATCGCGGTCGGCGGAGAATGGTCTTGAAGCGCGCTCTGGCTCCTGGTTCCATGCCTGAGTCAAAGCGCGTAGTAGGGAATAACCCTTGATGATTCCGGGAGTGATAGGCGAATCGACGCCGCCGACCAGAAACATTGGTTGAACTCCGGCCTGGATGTGCAGATAGGCGTAGCCAATCGCGTCGGTGGAAGAGGTACATCCGGCGGTTACCACGTGACTGTAGCCGCGAAATCCGAAGCGCATGCTGATCTCGCTCGGAATTGTTCCCATTGTGCCGCTGGGGATGCAGAAGAGGCTGACTTGTTTCATGTGGCCGGAATGCCACAGGCGATATTGTTCTTCGGAAAATTCCTGCGCGCCGCCGCCGGTTCCGAGAATCACTCCTATTTCGCGCTTTTCGTCCATCGACATCGCGGCGGGATCGAGGCCAGCATCCTTAATAGCCTCATGCGAGGCCGCTATGGCCAAGGGGACGACGCGGGAGACGTGCTTGCGCTCGCGGGCATCCACCCACGCCAGTTCGTCGAATTCGGGGATCTCTCCGGCGATCTGCACCGGCAGGGCTGAAGGATCGAAGCGCGAGATACGCTTTACGCCAGATTTGCCGGCGAGGATGGCGAGACAAAAGGCTTCTTTACCAATTCCATTCGGGCTAACGACGCCCATTCCGGTGATTACAACGCGAGGAAGCATAGGTTAATCGCTCAGGTGGTTCAGGTTAATCACGAAAGAAAGGCACATCACATGGGATAATCGTCTGCAATGCCGCTGGGCCTGTATATCTCCGTTCCCTTTTGCCGAAGCAAATGCAGCTATTGCAATTTCGCGTCCGACGTTTTTTCGCGCGCGGTTCACCGGACTTACGTAGATCGGGTTTGCGGCAGTATTCAAAGCGCTTCGAACGTCGCCGCACAAGCCGGAGGCCGGTTCGATCCCCAAGCCGACTCAATCTTCCTTGGCGGCGGAACTCCTACTCTACTTGATATGGCGGAACTTGAGCGAATATTTGTCACGATCAAGTCAACGTTTGAAGTTGCCGGCGACGCTGAAATCACGGTGGAGTGCGCTCCGGGCACGATCACGCAATCCGTCATAGAAGCTTTTCAGCGCTGCGGAGTGAATCGCGCAAGCCTGGGAGTGCAGTCGTTTGTCGATCGGGAGGCGGCGTCGGTCGGACGTTTGCATAATTGCGAAACCGTGCTCGACGACATCAACCGACTTCGAAGCGCGGGAATATCAAATATCAATGTCGACCTGATTGCTGGTTTGCCACATCAGACGCCGGAAAGCTGGAGAACTTCGCTTGCACAAGTCCTTGATTCTGAGGTTCCGCATGTCAGCGTGTACATGCTTGAGGTTGATGAAGATTCCCGTTTGGGCCGCGAAGTGATTGCCGGTGGCACGAAATATCACGCGAACTCTGTACCGGATGAGGACCTGGTGGCCGACTTCTATCAGGAAGCTTGCGAAACACTCAACTGCGCAGGCATCTGTCAGTATGAGATTTCGAATTTTGCGCGGTCCGGATTGGAGTCCCGCCATAACTTGAAATATTGGACGCGGCAGCCGTACATAGGATTCGGTATCGATGCACATTCCATGCTTTTATCAGGCACGCCAGATGTGGATGCTGTCAGGTATTCAACACCGGACTCGCTGGAAGGATTCATTCAAGACGCGTCGGCCAAAACGACTTTGGTGAGCCGGCAGGCGGCGTTGGAAGAGACATTCTTTCTTGGTCTTCGACTCACGGAAGGGGTGGATTTAAGCCGCGTGCAGGCCAGGTTTGATAACGATTTTCTCGCGGAGATAACCGGATCAATTGATGATTGCGTGAGAATGGAATTGTTGGAGCGGCAGAATGACCGAATCAAACTGACTGATCGCGGACGATTGCTTTCGAATGAAGTATTTGAGCAATTCATATCAGTAAACGCGTAATCCTAAAGTAATCTCAACCAACCAGTCGGTCTAAGAGCTTCGCGCATCTTTCACAGCGTGTTCTAATTGGAGCTGTGCACCATTCGGAGTGCATAGCGTTTGCGGAGGGATTTGTGGATTTTCAGCTCAATGACGAACAGCTGCAACTGAAGAAAACCGTGAGCGAATTCGCTTCGCGGGAAATCGCGCCGCACGTGATGAAGTGGGATGAAGCCGGCGAGTTTCCTTTAGCCACCGTTAAAGAGTTAGGCAAGCTGGGTTTGCTGGGGATTATTTTTCCGATCGAATATGGCGGAGCGGGAATGGGGTATGTCGAATACGTTACTGCCATTGAAGAATTGTCTCGCGTGGATGGATCGGTTGGAATTATCGTCGCGGCTCATACTTCGCTTTGCTCGAACCACATTTTCGTCGCGGGAAATGAAACCCAGAAAAAGAAATACGTGAGCCGCCTCGCAACCGGCGAATTTATTGGAGCGTGGGGACTCACCGAGCCATCTTCCGGGTCGGATGCGGGGAGCGCGCGGATGACGGCCGTCCGAAAGGGAAACAACTGGGTATTGAATGGAACTAAGACTTTTTGCACCAACGGACATTACGCGGATGTATTGGTTGTCGTCGCGGTAACGGATCGGGCGGCGCATACGCATGGGTTGTCGGCGTTTCTGGTCGATAAAGAGACGAGGGGATTCCGTCCTGGTAAAAAGGAAAATAAACTGGGATTGCGGGCCAGTGATACCGCGGAATTAATTTTTGAAGACTGCGTGCTTCCGGCGGAGAATCTGTTGGGAACCGAGGGTCAGGGATTCGTGGATGCGATGCGCGTGCTCGATGGCGGCAGGATTTCTATCGCCGCTTTGTCGCTGGGAATGGCGGAAGGCGCTTATGATGCGGCGCTGAATTATTCCAAACAGCGCAAACAGTTTGGTAAGGCTATCAGTGATTTTCAGGCGATACAGTGGAAGCTGGCGGATATGGCGACGGAGATCGAAGCCGCGAAATTGTTGACCTTGCGCGCGGCTTCGATGAAAGATGCCGGAATGAAAACGACGCTGGAATCGTCAATGGCAAAGCTCTATGCGAGCGAGGTGGCCGTGCGATGCGCAAATGAGGGAGTGCAGATTCATGGCGGATACGGTTTTATCAAGGACTACCCCGCAGAGAAGTTTTACAGGGACGTAAAACTATGCACAATCGGCGAAGGCACGAGCGAAATACAGAGGTTGGTGATAGCGAGACAGTTGCTGAAAGACTAAATCTGGCCCGCAGGGTGTTTCGTACATAACAGTGTGTCCCGCTGGCTAGGCGCAATAGCGCGGGCAGGAGTGCCCGCGCTACACAAGCAAGTTTTTCTCAGAGCGAATGTGAGATTTAAGACAGCGCGACATTCTTGCATATTTTCATTTCTTATTCTTTTCTTTTTAATTGTGCCATCGGGATTTGCTCAATCCCGCGTGCTATCTGGCCGTGTCATTGACTCACAAGGAAATGCCGTGCCGGCTGCGTCGGTGCAGTTGGCCGGCAACGACAGTTCGGGGAAGCAGCGCGTTTTAGCGCAGACAGTTTCGGGTGCGGATGGGCGATTCGCCCTCAAACTCGAAGGCGTCGGACCGTTCCCGATAAAGGTCGAGGCAGCGGGATTCCAGCCTGTCATCCGCAAGATAACGCCCGATGCTGCGAACAGCGGCGAGATTGCTATCGCGATGACGCACCTGTCGGCCCGCATCGAGAATGTCACCGTTACCGCAGATGTGAATGAGACCGATGTTCTCTCTCCCGACCCGGGAGAAAAAGTTTTCGTTCGTCAGGATTTGCTGGATGCGAATCCGGGCCGCCCGGGAGCGCCGGTTTCGATTCCCGGATATCCGATTGAAACCGCATCGAGCGGGATTAAGGCGCCACAATACTTCGCGCCCGGAGTGGCGGGAGATCACGGCGAGCCGATCGCACAATATATTTCCGTTGGCAGTTACCTGGTTCCGAATAATTTGTCGGCAAATGCTCATGGCAATGGCTATGCCGACCCTAATATTTTTATTCCCGACGTTTTGGAAAGTGTGGAGGTCGATGGCGGCGCGTTTAATGTTCGCGAAGGCAATCACTCCGTAAATTTGGCTGCGACTTATAGTTTGCGCTCCAGTCTTGATCCATTTCTTACGGTGACGGGAGATCACAGAGACATTAGCGTGGTGACGGGATTTAGTCCGACGCCGGATTCGTTTGTGGCATTGAGCGCGGCGTATGGTAATGGATTTCTCGACCGTCTCGAACATCGCCAGCAGTACAAGTTCAATGGCGAGCGCCTGTTCCACGTGGGCGGCCACAGGATCACGCTGCTCGGAATCGGTTATTACGGAACTTCTTACGTTCCGGGACTTACGCCGATCTATGCGGAGACCGCCAACGATGCCAGTTTCCCAAATCTCGGTGACACGATCGACCCAAGACAACACGATCAAACTCACACGGCATTAGTGGCTATAAACGACGTTTGGAAATTAAGCGAGAGCCAGGAATTGCAGTTATCCGGATTCTTTCGGACCTACAATCTTTCGCTGTTCTCGAATTTTGGGCAAGGACTGATTCGCCAGAGTGAGTTCCGAACGGTTGCGGGCGGCAGTACAAATTATGTAAATCGAATTGCGGAATATATATCGCTGCTGGGCGGATTTGACTACGATCGCGAAGCGCCTCGACGAGATGATCTGGATCACTATGGAAATTTTGATCCCGCGAATCCCGGCTTCTATGGCCCATTTATTCCCGTCGATTCGAATAACGTCACTATTGGATCTTTTACTCCATATGCCGCCGTCGAAGGCGCCCTTGCCCGCTATTTCCGTTACTACTTAGGATGGCGGCGAGATGAAATTGATTTCACCAATCAGGATTTGCTCAATCCTACGAACTCGTTTCAAAAATGGGTGGGCGTGAATTCACCCAAGGCAACCATTTCTTTTCTTCCCAAGCGGGCGTATATTCCCTTGGTTTCGCTCAGTTCTGGGCAGGCGTTTTTTACGGAAGATCCTCGCATAGGAACCGGAACCGCTGCCGGCAGTCCGGTAGCCACGTCTCATTCTTATCAGCTGGTCGCCAGTCAGACCGTGCACAAGACTGACCTAAAACTCACGCTGGGCCACGTAACCAGTAGCGCGCAACTGGCGAAAATCGACCCTGACACGGGACTGCAATTCGACGAGGGACCGAGCCGCCTTCGTTTCCTCACTTTTCTGGTTCGCCGAAATTTTCCGTTTGGATCGGTGCAAGCGAGCATTTCTAAGGCGGACGCTCGAGATCTGGACACAGGAGAGCCCACGCCGGAGGCGCCGCGAACGATTCTCGATGTGTTGGGAACTGCGCAGAGACTTCCCTTCCGCCTGCAAGCGCGCGGGGAGTTCGAGTTCGTCGCCGCGAAGCCGTTGGGAACAGGATGCGCGCCGATCCTGAGCGAAGAATGTACAGGAACCGCAGTGACAGAGTTTCGCGGCGCTCTGGTACGGCCTTTTCTGAATAACCGCATGGAGGCGGGAGTTAATTTTCTGGTTGCCGGCGGCTATACCGGGCAGACTACGGAAAATTTTCTGCCATCGCAAATACAGGAAATTGTCGGCGTTCGCATCCCTTCCTACGGCAGCATCAGCCTCACTTACCGGTTCGGACGATCTGCCGCGCCTTGAGATTTCACTTCGTTGAACTGCTCGGCACATCGAAGCCGTAGCTTCTGGACACTTCCGCAATCGCCGCGGTTTGAATGAACGAAAGAAATTGGCGAGCCGTGTTCTTGTTGTTTGACGATTTCAGAATCACACATGCCTGCTCGATAGGCGGATAGTCATCGGGCGGTACTTCGCCATATCGTCCTTTGTCTTTCATGTTCGGCGACAAGGCAAGAGACAATGCAACGATGCCGACATCTGCCGCACCGGAAATTGCGAAGGACGCCGTTTCGGAAATGTTTTCGCCCAACACGAATTTATCTTTTACTTTGTCGTAAATATTTTCTTTTCGCATTGCCGCGACGGCAGCTTGCCCATAGGGAGCATGGACTGGATTTGCGACGGCAATCTTGTTGACTGAGGGGTCCAACAATACCTGGAGGCCGGAATTAATATTCAATTTCGAGTCGTTCCGCACCCAGATTACGATCTTTCCTCTCGCGTACTGATAAAAGCTCCCCGGATCGGTGAATCCCTTTTCTTGCAATTTTTTGGCGTAATCCAGGTTGGCGGAAAAAAACATATCGAACGGCGCGCCATTCTGGAATTGCTGATAGAAGTTTCCCGAGGAGCCGTAGGTGACGTTCACGGTTTTTCCGGTGGCTTTCTGAAATCGGCCGGCAATATCCTGCATCGCGAACTGAAGATCGGCCGCGGCTGCAATGGTGAGCTGTTGAGCCGCGGAAACAATGGCGCTCAGGAGCATAGCCAAAACGATCACTACATTTCGGACAAAACGCATTCGCGGTCTATGGACAGGTCTCATACGCGCAGGATCATCACTTCCGTGGCCTTTATCAATGCCGCGGCAGTCTGGCCGGGCTTGAGATGCATCTCGCGCGCGGAACTGGAGGTGATTATGGAAGTAATCTGCTGGCCGCCGATTGAAATTTTCACTTCGGCCATCAGACCGCTTATACGGACGCCATCGATTCTGCCTACCAGTTGGTTGCGCCCGCTCACGCGCCGCTTCGCATCCGCCCGGTCCTTTTCGGTCTTGCCCCGTGTTCTGAAAAGCAGCCGGTCAAGTTCACTTTGCGGGATGCGATGATGACCTCCAGCAGTCTGAATACTTCGGATTTTCTTCTTGTAAATCCACTGCTTGATTGTAGGGAAGCTAATTCCCAGCTCTAACGCAGCGTCGCGAAGTTGCCTTAATTCCGGGGATTTGCTATCGGATTTTCGATTCGTTTGCATGGGAACGGAATCGTATAGCGAAGCTGATGTGATCGTCAACGCGCCGTCTTCTTCCGAATCTTATCGCGGCCGTACAGCACGCGATATCAAATAGTACATCTTTCGGATCGACAACTATATTTGTTATACACTTTACGATTCTATTTCTCAGATGGGAGTAAAGAATGGCGAGAGCTCGTTTTTTTTGTGCAGCGGCACTG
>Ga0182015_10000664_pt1 | contig 49121 bp, 40 predicted proteins | sample 712P3MmetaG_FD_120478 | JGI IMG/M metagenome (GOLD analysis project Ga0182015, IMG submission 120478) | Permafrost microbial communities from Stordalen Mire, Sweden - 712P3M metaG | ecosystem: Environmental > Terrestrial > Soil > Wetlands > Permafrost | place: Sweden: Stordalen | collected...
AGTCGGCGCCACTCCATTCGGCGACTCGGGGGTCGTGGTTCAACAACGACAAGGCCTTCGGAGGCACGTCGCTGGAGGGATTGAGGAGATACGTCCAATTCCACCCGTACAGCGGCGGTCGAGAAATTAGCGTGCTGAACCCACTCGCGAAGGTCAGCGTGGCGACCACCATCGCGACGGCGACCACCGTACCGCCGATAATTGAACGCACCGGCACGGTGGATCGACCTCGGCCCGACGCGAGGGCGAATTGCACCCCCACGACGCCGGCCACGGGCATGCCCGCGCTCTGGAGAGCAAGGGCGGCCCCGGACCGGCGTGACACCGACGTCCCGGACCGGGCCCTCTTGGTCACGCCTCGTACACTCAACGCGATCGCGATGGCCCCGAGTCCGACGACGAGTACCGCTCCACCGATACCAATCACCGTCCAGTCAACGTTGAATCCCGCGTCCGGATACACGGGACGGACCGGACCGAGCGGGCCGAGCGGCGAGAGAGCGACCGCAACGACCACCGCAACAATGGTTCCCAGTCCTGCGGCGAGCAGCACGCCAACGAGGCCCTCGACCACGACGGTGAGTGGGCTGGCCCCAAAGGCTCTCAACACGTCGCGGTCGCTCTCCCCTCTACGTAGGAGGCGCGATATCGCCTGGGCCGCCAGGATCAAACAGGCCAACGCCGCGATGGCCCCGAAGGCGCCCAGCGCCACCGATTCCGGTTTGATGGCGAGTTCCACCTGGGACGTGACGGTCGAGGCGACGTGGAATTCGTAGACGTCACCTTTCGGGACCAGACCAACCAGTTCGTGCTGCACTTTGGCGATACTTCGATCACCGTGGCGCAGCTGCACTCCGTAGAGGACGGTCGAGAAAAGGCTCAGCGGTTTGGCCACTTGCCGAACGAGCGCCGCGTCCGCAAAGATGACGCCGTACGTTTGATCGACGTCGTCCTGAACCAACTGAGTGTTCAGCGCGGCAATCCCCACGAGTTTTTCGTGCACCTCGACGACAGGTTTCACCTTAGGAGTACCGAAATCAGGCAGGTTCATCTGCGCCGGTGTGTAGATGCCAAGGGTCACGACTTGACCGACGTGAACTCCCAGGATGTGGGCGGCACCCGCGTTCATCACAATCTCATCGGCTCGGTGCTGATCCGCCGCTCGACCCTGCAAGATGGCCAACCGGTCTTGGTCGACGGTCATGCCGTCCAAACTGCTGACGATGTTGATGTTGGCGAAGGAGCTCAGTCGAGGAGCCCCGTTGGCGCCGATGTCAATCATCGGGAGCGTTCCTGCGGTGACCACGTCTTTGACGTCCGGCAATCGTTCGATCGCCGACTTAAGTGAGTGTCCCGCATCGGCGCTGGCTGAAACCTGAAACACCGCCAAGGTGAGATTCGACGGGTTGGTGCTGGCGAGGAACGTGGGATAGGACGACTGCGTACGTCGCCCCGCACTCACCGATGCCATGGCGACCCCACCGATGAGTCCGATGAGGAGCACGATGCTCAGATAACCGGACAGTTGGAGAGCGAACGTCGCGCGGTACCGGTACCACGCGACGCGAAATGCGTGAGTCATGTCAACGACGCCCTTCGAGCCTTCGAGTCGCGGTGATTGTATCCGCAAGCCTCGCCGCTCGCGAGCGGCTACGCCAACAAGGTGACCGCCATGGGAACTTCGTACTAGCACCAATCTCACTGATTCGAGACAGCGCGACTCGAGATTGACTCGTCAACAGATTCGTCCCGCCCATGCGACGGTAGTGGCACGGCGGGACGACCGGATCCTCGCCGACTACTCGCTGCGAAGTACTTGTGCCGTCGTCGACTTCGCGGCCATTCGGCCCGGCAACGCCGCGACACCGTTGACCAGTGCAATCGCGCAGAGCGCCACGATGACAATTGACAGGGCGGAAACCGTTGGATGCGGGACCGCATAAATGCTTCTCGCGAACAGAATCGAGCGTTCGTAGGAGCGCCAAATCTCGACGCTTTGCGCGCACAGAAGAGAACAGGTGCACTACCACACATTTCACATAGAATTTTCGCGATAACCACGCGTGTTCGGAGGGCGCCTCACCCAAACATGTCTCAATGTATTTGTCTGGCACCTCCTCGCAATCTTCGGTTCTCCATATACGCAAACTCGGTGGTTAACTTGAAACACGGCCGCAATATGTGGCACGCGCGGTGCGCGTCGCAGACGCAACGTTCGAATTCATCGGTCTGACATTGTGAATTGCCTGTGACCTCACCCTGCTGCCGATTAATCGTGGAGCACCGACCGTAAGGTGAATTAACCCTCAAGCACGAGGTCTTCGCAATGGTTCGGACCTCGCTTTTTGCGAACAAAGCATTCAAAGGAAATCGTCAGATCGACGTTGTCGCGAACTTTTGGAGGTCCGATCATGGAACCAACTAACTCTCGTTCAATGCTCCGCACGCTTGGCCAGTGGCTGCTCCCCCTCTTTCTGGTGGCGTCGGGATTGGTACTCGGAGTCGCCGGGCCGGCGAGTGCCGCCGCGGCGAACGGCACGGGAACCATGACGACCAAGACCACGAGCGTCGCCTACGGCTCGACCGGCCATGTCATCACCTTCACCTACACCGCCGCTACCGGCGGCGTGTCGGATGGCGGTGTCCATCTCACTGTCCCCTCGGGTTGGTCGGCTCCTTCAACCACGGGCACGTCCGCCGGCTATACGACGGCGAGCACCGGTACGGTTGCGATCGACGATCAGACCATTGTGGTGCTCGGTGTAACCCTGTCCGCCGGCGCCACCCTCACCATTAACTACGGCGCCAAGGCCGACAAGGGCCCGGGCGCGACGGCAACGACCGGCGTCGGCGCCGCGACGTGGTCCGCGACCGAGAAGTCGACTTCGGGCGGAACGGAGTCCACTCTCGCCAAGTCGCCGGTCATCACCGTGACCGAGACCTTGGCCACCCCGGCCGCACCGTCGGTCTCGCTCGTTTCACCAAGCTCGATCGTCGTCAACTTCACGCCCAACGTCAACGCCAAAACGAGCACCGTCACCATCCGGCTGGCCAAGGACGGCTCGTTCGTGAAGGCCGTCGAAGGCAACACCACGGGCACCGAGACCATTACCGGTCTGACCCCGGGCGACACGTACTACGCGACCATCACCTCCGTGGGTAATGGCACGGACTACTTCACGTCCGCCGCGGGTGCTCACTCTGGCGTCATCACACCCGGCGTGCTCACGATCTCGGCGCGGGCGACCGACGTGACCGTAGGTCACCCCGTGAACGTCGTGGCGGTGGTGAGCGGTCTCACGGCGGCCGATCGGGCGACGGTCACCAAGGACACCTTCACTTACACCGGTGTCGCGCCGACGGTCTACGCGGCGTCCACCATCGCACCGTCGGCCGTGGGCACGTACCTCGCACTGCCGGCGAACGCCACCGTGGTCGTGACGCCCAGCGCCGATCAGGGCGTCTACGCAACCACCTACAACTACGTCGCGGGCTCACTCGTGATCTCGGCCGTCTCCAAGGTCCCCCTTCGCGCCTCGAGGGTGGTCGGCGGCGCGTGGACCGGTCGAACCGTCAACGTGACCGTCATCGGAACCGGCTTCTTCGGTCAACCGAGGATCATCAGCAGCATGGGTCGAGGCACGACGGCGCGGGTTATTCACGACACGGGAAAACGACTGACCGTACGAGTGACGGTGCGATCAGGCACACCAGTTGGCATCCACGTCTTTCGCATCACGTTGGCTAACGGAATATCGTGCAACGTGCACTACAGCCAGTTCTAAGAGCAGCCACTCTCGGATCGAGTGGCCCGACCTACGAGAGAAGTTCGTCGAATCCGAGGCGCTCTCTGACCTCCGCGGGCCACTCTTCGAGCCGGAGTCCGTGGGCGTAGTAAAGGGCGAGGGCGATGCGGTCAAGTCCGAACCCAAAGCACGCTGAGTGAGCGACGTGGCCGTCGTGGGTGGACATGGAGTATGGAAGCCCGAAGTGGTCTTCGTGATAATTACCGGAACCGATAGCCCCTGGTGTATCGGACGAGATTGACGCCGTAATCTCGAACTTCAGTTCCTTCTCCAGTTGCCCCTCGACCATCATCTGCGCGCCTCGACCAAAGAATGGATCGTTGGCCGGGACCAGATCAGTGACGAGACCGAGCTCCCCTAAGAGTCGCCGAGCCGTGGCGATCCAACGCTCGCGAAATTCCAACGCACCATCCGGATCGCCCAAGTACACGAATTCGTGCAACCGAAACGACTGCAATCGAGCGGGATCCATGCTCGGTTCATGCCGGAAGCAGTTCGCGAGCACTTCAAAGCGGAGCCCCTCGATCGGCAGGGTGACACCCCTGTACATCGGATAGACACTGTGACAAGCAGCCGAGGAGAGTGCGACGTCCGTGTGCGACATGAGTTCGGACCACTCGCCGCCGGAATCGACACGCCCACGAAACTCGCCCAACTTCTTCATGTCGCCGTCAAAGCTGTTGATGGTGCCGATCAGGTTAGGAAAGGATCCGACGTAGCCACTGCCCTCCAGGGTTTCCAGATTAATGACCGGCGCGATGAACAGTCGTACTGGACTGTCGTCGCGGCCCGCTTCGCTGACGTAGGACTCGAGCGCTCGCACCACGCTCTCATAGTCGCCCGAGCGGTGATAGAGACCGGGTGAACCAGCGTCGACCAAGACGCCCGCATCCAACAGGCCGTTCCGGAAGTCATTTGTATCCACGATCACTCGCTCCACGTTCGCATTACCGCTCCCATATCGTAATTACCTTTGTACATTTGTGACGTCAAGCCGTACCGAGAATTTGCGCGCCGAAATCGAGTGCCGACCGTCATCAAGGCGACATTCAGTGCTCGTTGACGGATCCGCCCGCTGAGCCCAATGTCGACAACACGATGATAAGTGAATACTTAGTGCGTTTTGAACAACCGTCAGTACGGGTCAAGCCTCTATGATAAGGGCTGAGTCAAGGGCGTGGTCTTAGGGAGAACTTCGGAGTGCAGTTATCGAGTGACGCGAGTCGCTGTTTCAGCGACGCAGCGTGACAGAGGCACATGGAATGAGCGCCGGTGAGTCAGAAACTCCTCAGGTCACGGGCGACGTCCGTGAACGGAGCCTTTGGTTAGGTTCCACGACACACCCGATATTCGCCAGGCTCGCGACGCCAACAACTTCGTCCATTGGCGGCGGATTGTTGATATCGCCTCCAATTGGTAGGGAGTCTCGAGCATCGCGACGAGCCTTACGCACATTGGCCGTTTCGATCGCGGGCGAAGGTTTCGCGGTTCTGCGATATGACCATTACGGTACCTGCGATTCAAGTGGAGACTTCGACGATGACACATTCTTCGTCGAATGGACCGATCAGATACGCCGAAGCGTCGAATTCTTACGGTCAATTGGCGCGCCTTCGGTCTCGGCACTCGGAATGCGACTCGGGGCGACGATACTGGGACACGCCGCGAAACTCCATGATCTCGAGTTGTCGTCTGTCGTACTCTGGGATCCTTGCGAATCAGGTCGTTCCTACTTACGTGAACGCGCCACCTTCGAGGCGGTCGTTCAAGAGGACGGACCCGACGCCAACCACGCTTCCGTGAGATCCGAGTTCGTGTATCGCGAAGAGACCAAGGAAAAGATGCGATCCTTGACGCTCTTGGAGGTGGATCCGGAGAAGCTCGCAGAGCGACTACTCATAATCACCCGTGACGATCGCGTAACACCGGTTAAATTGACGCGACAATTCGACGCGGTCACGGTCCAATGGGAATCAACGAGCGAGCAGAATGCCTTGATGGAGGTTGAACTTCCTGCAGCACAATTGCCAGATCGAGCGATACGTCGAATTCGAGACTGGGTTGTTGAGTCGAAAGTCAGCGAGACACCGTTACTCGAAACAACGGACGAAGATATGGCGATTCTCGGCGACGGTCCCGGACCGATGAAGGTACGAGAGCGAGCAATCTCGATTGCGTCGCCAGGGATTTTCGCCATCGTGAGCGAGCCCGTGGGCGACGCTCGCGGCCCTTGGATCGTGATGGTCAATGGCGCGAACGAAGACCACGTGGGACCCTCTCGACTCTGGGTCGATCTCTCGCGGCGATGGTCCAGTTTTGGGCTTCGCTGCGTACGGTTTGACTCCGTGGGACGAGGTGAAAGTCCTGGGCTGCGTGCTGATTCGCCGACGACGGATTTCAAGGATCCAAGTTGGACGGAAATTCACGACGTGCTTCGCAACGTCAGTCCAGAGGACACTTCGAACGGAATTCTTATTGGCCTCTGCTCGGGCGCGCATCTCGCACTTCAGGCGGCGCGGCAACTTCACGTTCGCGGTGTCTACATCATCAATCCTCAGGTGGGTCCGGCGTTCATTCGAAACCAGGGCATACAGCGCCCTGCGACCGAAGAGCGCATTAGCGCGTTTGCACAGTTGCAAAAGTTCGTAAAGGCCCGACCCTGGATGGGCAGGTTCGTTCGACAGATGTGCCGCGCCTTCCTCCCTTCCGCATACTCGCCGAGGGTCAGAAAGACGTTGGCACACAATGGCACCGAGATGCTCCTAATCGCGAGCCCCAGAGACCTGAATCCCTTTCCACGAATACCGATTTTGCGTTCTCTCGACAAACGTAGGTTGGTCTCCACGGGAACGTGCCGTATCGAGGTGATTCCGAGTCTCGATCATGACCTTCTCAGTTCGGAAGGGCGAGCTAAAGCCGTCGCGATTCTTGACGATTACGTCCTTAGATCATTCTCGTTGTAGAACTCATTCGCCGTTGCATCGACAAACGCTTCGTCAACGAGGACTTCGCGACGGGGTCGAAACGGCGAAGAGTGCGTCAGACTCGTGTTCAAATCTCATCGTCGTTCTTTGAGATCTCGGTGCAAAGGTTAGGATTGAGGAAGCGTTTCGTGCACCGATTCCGCTATTAGGACCGTACAGAGAGGAATACGATGCCCACTGCCTCCGTGGTAATTCCCACCACGCGGGGTGGTCTCTATCTTCGTGAGAGTGTCGCCTCGGTGCACGCGCAGACGATTGACGACTGGGAGATAATCATCGTCGCCGATGGTCTCGACGAAGACCTCTCCGATTTGGAAACCGACCCTCGTGTCCGGGTGTTTCGACAGCGCAACCGGGGCGTATGTATCGCTAGAAACATCGGTGTCAATCTTGCGGCGTCAGACCTTGTGGCGTTCCTCGATGACGATGATCGGGCCCTGCCCGACCGGCTACGCGCTCAAGTGGAAGCCATGGAGGATGAGTCCGTCGGTCTCTGCCATACTCAAGCACGAGTCATCGACAGCGACGGAAACCTCGTCAACTTTGCGGGCGAGGGCGCACGCGCCTCTACGTACCCGGAATATCTCCGTATGGATGGGCTGTCCATGATTGGTGCCTCGATGGTTCGCAAGTCCGTGTTCCTTGAGCTAGGCGGATTCAATCCGCTGTTCAGAGTTGGGGAAGATTTTGAACTCATTTTGCGGTTCGCTCGCGAAAGCACAATTGTCTTTCTCCCGGAGGTATTACTAGAAGTCCGTCACCACGAGGGCAACTCGTGGACCAGGACGACACCGTCGACGGGACAAGAGATCAAGATAATCCTTGCGATGCATCAATTGGCTGCGTCAGACCACGGGGAGACGGAAAACCTGCGCATGATTCGTAAGGGCGTGAAGAGCGTGCTTCCCGCTCGCGCCCATCTCGCACTTGCTCGCGCCAACAACGCAAGGCACGCACATAGTTACGTGAAGGCAATAGCGGCGTTTGGCCAAGCCTTTCGATATGCACCACGAGCTTCCGTCCGCATGGCGATCAAACAACTGCGAAGGCAACGCAACTGAACGTAGATCTTTAGTGTGTGTCGATCGCGTGACGGCGCTCGGACTCGCGGACGTGGTCGGAGTGGTTCAACGGACCTCGTTCAATTCCACGACCAGAGTACTTGCCGCGAACGGGTCACTCCCGACTCGAAGACTGTTACGGATGGATCGGCACTTCTCCGGTTAATCGATATCTACGTATCGACGCAGGCAGAAAGAGCACCAAGGTGAGCGCAGAATTCACCAACATCGCGATCCCGATGGCGTCGATACCGTGGCCGTCGATCAAGGCGAAAATGACGATCAATTGAAGAACACTGCCAATTACATTTCGGATAGTCATCCACCACAAACGCTGGTCGAGCCAAGCGAACGTGCTGTAAAACGTCATCACGGCGGTGCCGGGTACTGCCAGTAGCAGCATTCTCATCAGAACCGTACCGTGGTCGGCATACTCTGCTCCGAATATACGGAGGAACTGCGGGGCAAATATGAAGCCGATAACGATGCTCGGTGTCAAGAGAATAACCATCGCTCGGATCGCTGAGTTGGCGTGATGTCGAAGCGCATGGGGTTCGTGAGATGCTTCCACGAGAAACGATCGAACAATGCTCAGACAAACGAGGCTCAGACCCGTCGCAATCATCGACGGAACGTAGTAGTGCGCGTTGGCGACCGCGCCAAGACGTTCGATGACAATAAGCGTGATTATCGAAGGCATGAATACGCTGGATAGTGTTGCCGAATACTGCGCGCCAGCGAGAAAAAAGAGCTCACGTGTCGAAGGCAGTTTCTCAGTCGAGCCGCCCATCGCCATGTGTTCGGGGATCCGTTTGCGGAACAAATACCAAGTGACCACAACGATGGTCAGAATGACGGGCGCGGTCCAAGCCACGAAGATTCCCTGCGTCGCCGATATCACAATGCTGACCGGAAGCAATGCCAATTTCACGATGGAGAAGGAAATGTTCTCGACTGCGACCCATTTGGAAGCTCGAAGTCCAATAAGGACGGAATCTTGCAACGCAAAAATCGTCCACAAGACGACGGCGGCGACAAAGAGCGCCTTCCAGCCCCATTCTGACGGCAAGAAACTGTGACCGAAACCGAATGCGAGATACGCCAAGGCGAGGACGAAGCCGAATATCACAACCATGATGTAGGCCCGCTTGACGAAATCTCGGGTCAGAGACCCGGCCACTGGCAAGAACCGCTCAAAAATCGAACCAAAACTCAACTGGGCGAGATTGGCCAGTAAGAGCATCGCTGCAATCTCGGCGGTCGTACGTCCAACAGCCTTCGCGGACGCGACGTGCGCCGCGACGCCCCAGAAGAGGACGCCAATGACCGCTGTTCCTCCCGAAGAGATCATCAACGCGATCGCGTTTTGAATAAGTCGTCCAGGACGTGAACCGGCACCTATCTTTCGAATCGACCATTTCGTTTCGCTTCTCAAGACCTTGCGTCTCCGTTCGTAGTGTCCGAGTGGTGTCTGGCCGACCAATCGGGAGGTGCCCGAATTACCCTGATGACTTCGGCGATGCATACAAGATTAATCCCTGGGACCTACAAATTTTCTCATTCGAGAGTGCGACTATTCATAAGAAGCATGTAAATCAATGTTGGAACAACAGACTGTGGCGCCAGTGAAATCGACTTCGACTCCGTGGACTCTTTTCGCCGAATGCGTGACGAATCGCATCTCATCGGCGAGTATTTCGTCACGCTCCGGTCATTGAACTTCAATGTTGAGAACCGCCCAATAGGTCACGGACTCAGTTGTCGTTACTTCTTTTGACACTTGGGATGACTCAGCCGCAATAGGGCAAGAGCTGGCGGATAGACACGTCCCATGCGTCACCTTTTCCAAATCGCCCCCGTCAGCGTGCGCTGACGGGGGCGATGAACGACATTTCTTCGACAACGAAGCCGAAGACGGTCTTTGTGGACTACTTGATCACGTAGCCAATCTTGCAGGTCTTCCCGTTCGCCAAGCGAATCGTTAATGTCGCATGGCCGGACTTTGTCGACTTCGACACGGTCACCCACACTGTGAGATGCGTGCCGGTGTCTCCTGATACGACAACGACCGTTCCACGCGAAGAACTCGTGATCTTCGGTCGACCAGAGAAGCCGGTGCCGACAATCGTGACCTTGACGCGATGGCCGGGAACAGCCGATCCAATGACGCGCGTGGCGTGAAGAACGACCGGCGGCTTCGCCGCGGGAGTGATCGTCAGAGTTCCGGGTACGTAGGAGTACGCCGCTGCATAGTTGGAGGCGTCAGCTGCCGGCGACACGACCACCGTCGCGGCCGACGGAGTGATCGAGTAGATCCCGGCTGCGGTTGGCGCCGTAGTCGACGCCGGATATGACGTCGCCCCGGTACCCGCGTACGTGTAAGTCGCGGTTGAGACAGTTGCGGTGTCGGTGCCGCCCAAGCCACTCACCGCTGCGCTGGGAGTCACCGTTCCGCCGACCTTGATGCTCACGTCGGCCGCGTTTACGGTCAACACGGGCGCGGTAATCGTCAAGACACCCGAGACATAGGCGTAGTGAGTTGAGTACTTACTCTGATCAGCCGCCGGGGTCACGGTGACCGTGGACCCAGAGGGCGTCACCGAATAGGTACCTACGGCCGTCGGCTCCGTCGTTGAGGCCGCGTAGGTGGTGGAGCCAGTTCCGGTGTAGGTGAAAATCGTTCCTGACAGTGCGGCAGTGTCACCCGCCGTCAGTCCGGCGGTCACCGAGGCGCTCGGCGTAAACGAACCGCCAAAAGAAACGGTGCCACTCGATGCCGTGATGCCAAGAGGCAACAGGGTGGGGCCTGTATTGACCAACATCCACTGGGCGTAGAGCGTCACGCTCGCGCTGAACGGGTAGATCGCGCCGTCGGGGTAGCGGGTGCCGCTGCCATTCATCGCGGTGTTCCAACCAGTGAAATACTCGTTCGTCTGGGTCATGTTGCCCGTCGAAAAGAGCGACAGTGCCGTGGGTGAACTAGCGGTTTCTGGGGCGAGTGAGCCCTGGCCACCGTTGTTGTTGAAGGTGACCGTGGCCGTCCCGACGTTGGCCGCCCACTGGGCGTACAACGTCACGCTCGACGTGAAGGGGTAGGTTGCGCCGTCGGCGTAGGCGGTGCCGCCCACTCCATTCGCGTTGGTATTCCATCCTGTGAAGTGGAAACCAGCGTCGGTCATGGTGCCCGTCGAAAAGAGCGACAGTGCCGTGGGCGAGTTGTCGGTTTCTGCGGCGAGCGATCCGGCGCCACCGTTGTTATTGAAGGTGACCGTGAAGCTCGTGTTGGCCGCCCACTGGGCGTACAACGTCACGCTCGACGTGAAGGGGTAGGTTGCGCCGTCGGCGTAGGCGGTGCCGCCCACTCCATTGGCGTTGGTATTCCATCCTGTGAAGTGGAAACCAGCGTCGGTCATTGTGCCCGTCGAAAAGAGCGACAGTGCCGTGGGCGAGTTGTCGGTTTCTGCGGCGAGCGATCCGGCGCCACCGTTGTTATTGAACGTCACGGTATATGAATCTTGCGTAGCGGCGAAGATCTCGGCGATTGACGTTGTGTTCCCTGCCGGCGACATTGTGGCAGTGGGCGCGTAAGCCGTACTCGGCGCCAGTGCGGGGTTGTGTACGACGAGGTTGCCCTCGGGGGTCGCACTGTAAGTGAAGCCAGTCGTCGAACCGGCTGATGCGGATTGGGTCGACTCTGCGTAACCCCAGTACAACTGAGCAGCACTACCCGAAGCGCTCGTGACTGACGGATAAGCGATGGTGGTTGAAAAGGTCGCGGCGGCGCCGTTGCCACTAACCGCACTCCACGTTGACGGCACGGACGCCGTATACGAATCGACCACGAGTTCAGGGGCTAGAGCTGTAATGCTTCCGGAGTAGGTGACGGTAACTGGCGTCGATGCAGTGGTGGCAGTGACCACAGCCCACCAGATCTCTTCGGTGATGACGCCGTTGACGCCGTCCACGTAACTCTGCGCCTTTTGCCAAGTGCCCGTGTCAGCGGAGGTGACGCTCGAAACCGTAATTGTTTGAGAGTGGATCTGTGAGCTGAGTATGACGATGTCCCCAACGTGTGCCGGGGTTATGTCGATTGAAGACACGCCCGTCGTCTCAACGCTTACCGGAAAGCCGGTGGCCTCGGAGATGGTTGGAGCGGCGGATGCCGTTGCGGCGATGCCCAGGGTCAGCCCGGAGGCTACGAGAGCGAATACGGCCACATACTTGCCGAGTGCTCGGGGAATTCCAACACGTGGGAACGAAAATGACATTTTGAAAAACCTCCGGGTAGACGTCGAATTCCTCGACGCCGTATTGTCTCCATGGAAGGTTACACGGAGTTATCTCAAATAGACGTAGATGTGTGTTGGGATTGAGACTTTTGACGGTCCCTGCCCCTGTGGAATATTTCTTGATAACCCCTCAGAGAAGTTGATCGCCATTTTGTCGTCTTCGTATTACCGACAATCTGACGCATTTCCGTCCTTTTCTTAGGTGCATCTTTTCGACTGTTACACACTCATTACAATTTTCGACGACTGGAGCGCGGAATCTCGTCATACCGATTTCACACCAATTTTCAGTTAATTTCCTCGGTGCTACAGGCTTCATGGGTTGTTCATCCCGCGGCAACAATTTCAAGCTTTGACAGTTCGCTCGGCGAGTCAGACGGCTGAGCACATCGGAAAAGTTGGCGTCGCCAGGACGCCGTCACACTTCAGTCGTTGGACCCAAGACCGTGCCCCTCGTCGCGTGGTCAGCACAACGACTGGTGGACTGTATTTTCTTGGCGAATGTAGTGCCAACTACCGAATCTCGGTTTCGTTGACCCAGACGCGTCTTGGTAGGCTCGCGTGAAATGTCCACGAGAAAAGGTGCGATGGCCCCATGAGGACATCTATTAGGCAACCGAAGACGGGTTCACCGGTCGCGGTACGTCGTAGGAGTGCGAATCAACATTCATGACTCGGGGACTCTCTGATCTCGGTTCTACTGGCAGTCTTCTCGTCATCTCGCCACACATCGATGACGCGGTCCTCTCATGTGAAGCACTATTGAAATTCGCGCGAGACGTTCACGTGCTGACAATCTTCGGGGGCGACGCACCTCTCGGAGCACCGATTCTCGAATGGGATCTTCAATGTGGATTTAGCGCCGGCGTGAATGTGATGGCGATTCGGCGGATAGAGGATGCGCAGGCCTTGGCCAAACTCGGAGCGAATCCACTCTGGGGTGATGAACTCCAAGAGGGCTACCGCACCGAACCAGCCAATCTTGATCGACTCACAAGGGTGATCACCGACGCCATCGATTCGCTCTCGCCGTCCCACTTCCTCTTTCCGCTCGGACTCACGCACCACGATCACCTGCTGGTTGCTTCCGCGAGCGGCGCAGCAGCTCGGGCGCGGCCACTCCCGACCTCATTCGTCTATGCGGAGCGGCCTTACTCATCAGCGAAACCCGGTATCGTGAGCAAACGCCGCAGCGAGCTGAGCGCGAACGGCGCGGTGTTTACATCCGAGCGGTTACCTCGTGGACATCGCCGAGGCGACCGGTCCGCTATCCGCTGTTACCCGACGCAACTGCGCGGATTACGGATGTCGGCATTTCGCATTGGGATTTTTCCCGAGCGCTACTGGCGCGTCTCATGGCGGAACGAGTGAGTTCCACGCATCGGGGCCCCGCGAGGTCACGATCTTGTCGCCGTCCGTGACTCCATCTCCGACGACGAAATCGGTGCACCTCCCTGACCGCACGCTTTATGGAGTCGTCCGAATACTCGTCCGACTGAGCTTCGTGATCGACTCTCGTGCACAAAACGACGTTCGCGCAGATGACAATATTGCGGCTCGAGAGATTGCACTGGAGGCGATCGTTGGCCAGCTCAGTGCTCGTGGGGTACTCGAACTGCGAGGGGACGGACCTTCAACGATGTCGGAGATCAAACTTCTTCCGACGGGCAGTTCCGTGAACGTGGCGATAATTCCGAAGGGCGAAAATGGCGGACCGCTGATATTGAAGTTCACGGACTCCACCGTCGCGAGCGCAGAGCTCGTCACATCATCTGCGGTCCAAAAGCTCCTCATTGCGGACCCGCGTCTCTCCTCGTGGACCTCGCATATCCCCCAGATTCTGGCGAGCGGCGTTCTCGGGACCACGACCTTCGCCATCGAACAATGCCTGTCGTCTCGAAATGGTCGGGCGGTTGCCGATGACCCCGCGGCGACGAGCGCGCTGATCGCGGATGCACTCGCGTTGATCGATGATTTTCACCACGTCAACGCGCGTCGTCGACCGGCCGATACCAAGGTTCTGGCCGCGGTGGTTGATCGCCCGATTGACGTCCTAAGGGCAAACACGCCTGCGGGCGTCTTCAGCGTTCGAGCTCGCACCATCGACCGATTGAAGCTATGGCTACGACGGTCGCTCTTTGGCCATGACCTAGAGGTTGGATGGACGCACGGCGATTTTCACCTGGGGAACGTCTTGATTGATGATCGTGGCGATCACGTCGTCGGCGTTATTGACTGGGGCAGGGCGGAATCGGACGGCCTGACCGTGCTGGACGGCTTCACACTCATCGTCTTGGAGCGAGCGAAGAGTGCCGGCGAAGAGATCAGTTCGTTCGTCCTCGAACTCCTAAGAGACCTTGAACTCCCGCGAGCCGAACGAGTACATTCCAGCATTCTCGCTGAATTGGAAGCGCTCAATATTCGAGAGTCCGACGAGGACATGCGCTGTATGTTGATGTTGACCTGGTTGAAACACGTGGCCAACAACCTGAAAAACGAAGATCGCACCCGCTCGCACGCTTTGTGGAGGCTTCGTACTGTCGACCTGGTTCTCTATGGAGCCGCTGAGATTATCGGCTTTTGAGATGACCACCACTTCTCTAAATCTCAACGTCGGGCAACGCCAAGACGAACGAGCACGGCCGATGCCGACAATGCAGGGTCACGTTTCGGCTGCGATCGCGCCCAGGCCGCATACGTGTCGATGGATACTGTTCAACATGAGTCGTCGTCGATCGCTGTCGCGGTGCCAGCGATGGGACGCAACGTGAGCGATTCCGAGGACTACGACATCCACCCTAGGGTCGCAGAGATATTTCTGGCCCTCGACGGGGCGGGGATCGACTGGCTCATGTTTCGCGGCGAAGAGCGAATGCGAAAGCCGACTGGTGACATCGATCTTCTGATCGCTCCAGGTGACCTTGAATTGACCGATAAGGCATTGTCGACGCTCGGTTTTTCGCGTCAAGGCTCCGCACTCTTGGTCACGCGCCGCGCGTACGTCGCCTACGTCGCGGAAGATGACTTCTGGCTGCGCATTGACTTGGTGACCCGAGTCGCCTTCGGCGAACACCTCGAATTCGACACCACTGCGGCCGGAGAATTTCTGGCGGCAAAACGTCGCGTGGACGTGTTCTTCCTCCCCGAACGAGTCGACGCGTTTTGGCATCTGCTCCTGCACTACATGCTCGATCGCGGGGATATCCCCTTGCCGTGGCGAGACATAATGCATGAACGTGCGAAGGTCGCGCACGCCGTCGGCCCGCTCGCAACGTGCCTTGACGCCCTGGCCGGCGATGCCGCCGGCCAACGGGTGCTGAGCGCGGTTCAGGCTGCGGATTGGTCGTTGCTCCACGTGTTGTTCCATCACATTCGCAAGGCGTGGCTGAGTTCGCAGAGTCCATCCAGCCAGGTGCGAATTGGTACCCGGCGTGGTCTTTCCCGGATCGGTCTGAGTCAGTGGACGTCGTTTCGACCGGGTCTTTCTGTGGCGGTCCTCGGTCCTGACGGAGCGGGAAAGACGACGTTGGCACTGGGTCTACGAGACAGCCTCGCGATTCCGACGAGATACGTGTACATGGGTTTGTGGAAAGAGAGCAGAGTCAAGCAACTCTTGTCGCATGTGCCGGGACTGAACCTCCTCTTGTTACTCTTCCAACTCGTTGCGCGCTCCTGTCGGCTTAGTTACCTTCGCTGGCGTGGCTGCATCGTGATACTGGATCGCTTCAGTTACGACGCGGTGCTGGTAACCAAAGACGAATCATGGCGCCAGCGAGTTACCGCTGCACTTGTGCTGCGGATGAGTCGGCCACCAGACCTCATCGTGGTGCTCGATCTTCCTGGTGAGGTGGCGTTTGCTCGAAAAGGCGAACAGGACGTCGCCACGTTGAATCAGTGGCGCGCCGCCTATCGTGCGCTGGAATCCGGGAACTCGCAGCTCATCGTCCTCGACGCGACGGAACCGATCGCCGAGGTTCGCAGACTCGCGACCGAGGCGATTTGGAAGACGATTCGAAGGCGCGCCGAGCCGAAGCTTCCTTGAGTCTCAACGCCTTAGGACACCGGTTGACCACCGCGACATTGCCACCTCGCAGCACCGTTGGCCGATCGAGCCTGTGGTCGTCGAAGGACTGATCCCGCGTCGTCGTTGCGCTGTCCGGATGAGGCTCAACTGCGTTGTGAATCGCAAGAGCGGACTTCAAGACTCGTCGCTCAGGCGAGTGGAGTGCAATTATTGGCGTGTGGCAACAACTAAGTCGATGGTTTTTGGATCAACCGGACTGTCACTCTGGCGTTTCGGGCTCGCCCCGCCGGAGTCGTCGTAAAGGTCGTCGGATTCGTCACGTTCGCGGCAGTGGCCGTCACCGCCACTCCACTGTCATCAAGGTTGGAAAGCGCGCTTAGCAGATAGCTCTTCACCGACGACGCACGCTTCTCGCCGACCGCCTTTGCCTCGCTCGCCTTGGTCTTTGAATCGCTGTATCCGGTTACCGCGACTGATTCGGCACCCTGCGTATCGATGCTCGCGGCGAGTTCGAGAATTTGTGATTTGAGAGCTTCATCGAGTACCCAGCTATTCGGTGAGAACGGACCCAGGGTCGTCGTGGCGTCCGCCGTAGGGCTGTATTCGGCGACCCAGTCGATCTGTGCGGACTGTGCAGCCGTGGGACATGCATAGTTGGACGTGCACCAGGTCTGTTGTTGAAGGTTGAGGGTCATTGGCTGATGGGGAACCTCGTCAGCAACGTCGAACTCTCCCCACAGTTTTCCGTCGAGTGTGTAGAGGAGCGACGTCGGCGTCCACACGACTCCCCAGGTATGCCACTGCGTCATGTTCACGTGCAGGTGAATCTGATCCTGCCCACCGTTCTCGGCCCATATGTCCGTTGCCGCAGTGCCTGCCGTCGTACCGTCGGTTTCGGTGAAGTCAACTTCGGGCGGCCAGCCATTGGTGGGCCACAGCAGCTCGACGATCGTCGGCCCCGGCCCCGTCACTCGTGAACGCACGAAGAACGCACCGTACGTGGTCGGTTTTCCGCACTGGCATAGACCTCCGGTGACCCATTCGTTCGCGTAGGACGGGTCTTTCCACGTATTAAGTGACAACAGGCCAGCGGAGACAGTCACGTGGTTCGCGCCAAACTGGGAGCCCGTGTCGCCCGATGCAGTGCCGGTGAAAAGGTCCCATCCTGGCGGAAGAGCAGTTCCGGTGAAGTCATTAACGTAAGTCTGCCGGTAGCCGGTCAGCGCATTCGCTGGCATCGGAGATTCACCCGAGGGTTCCGCGGGGTCAACTACGCCACTGGGGAAATCAATCGTTGTCGAATCATGAGACGCGGCCTTCGCTTTCACCGGACTGTTCAAGTTCGTGGAGCCAGCGGGCTTGATGACGAGCGAGAACCCTCCCACGACAAGCACGACCGCGCCCACGACACCAAACCAACGTCGAAGTCTCTTCGTCGTGAAAAACCGCGAACGCTGAACGCCAGACGCAGCCGTAGGCTCTGCCACCACGGTCTGACCTCCTGCTCGCTGAACTGCCCCGGATTGGCGAAGTGCCGTGCGGTCGCTGCGGCCGACCGGCCCGCAGCGTCACGGTTCGCACTACCCTCTCACATAATCGAGCGCGGCGAAATGCAGTCCTTGGTCACCGACGGCGAGGTCGAGCAATCCCGGTGATCACACGGCGAATCAATAAGATTCTCATAAAATTGTTCGGTCCAAATTCCATTCATACGGCGTCGAAAGAACCCGCGAGGCCTTGCGGGAACGGCCGAAATTCAAGTCCTAATTCCGCCGTAAGTGCTCGCCCAGGAAGGTCTTGAGGTCCACGAACGAGTCCCAGTAACGAATCGGACCGCACGGGCAACGGTACACCGATCTTCTCAGCGGCTCGCAACGCAAGTAAGAGCGGATGCCACGGCACGGGCAGCGTCGGTGACGTCGAACCGACCTCGGTGGCCAACGCTCGCATCAAAGTTGGAAACGGGGTGGACGTTTCGTGAGCCAGCCCCAGCACACTGGACGGCACCTCGGGTAGAAGCGCCAGCGTTTTCAGGGCGGCAACAACGTCGTCAACGTGTGCGGTGAAGAGCCGGGCATTTGGGAAGACCGGAATGACGGGCAGTCGAGCCAACTTTGAGAGGGTCAACGCCATCCCACCGGGTGAGCCGCCGTACACGAGGCCCGGGCGAACGACGACGTGATGGGCTTCGAGCACAGCTCGCTCCACGGCCAGTTTTGCGATGCCGTAGTGCTGTCGAGTGCCGAAGTAGGCCGACATTGACGACACGAAGATGAATCGTTGCACCCCGTCGCCGAGCGCCGCCTCCAAGAGTCGTTTCGAACCTTCGACGTTGCATTCCCAATTTCGACGTTGATTCGTTTCACGAAGATCCCAGGCCGCGTGGACCAAGCACGTGACGCCTTCGAATGTTCCCGGTTCGGGTCGTCGGCCCAATTCAAAAAACCGAACGTTGGGCTCGTCGATCGACGACGGAATGGTCCGGCGATACTGCACGACGTCGATGCCGTTGGCCCGAAGTGCGCTGTCGAGCGCGCTGCCCAGATATCCGGCCGCCCCGGTGATTCCCACACAGACGCTGGCGGGCTTAGCCACGGGCACTCCCCGCCACGGCGCGGGCGATTCGATGGGCGTTCGCCATAATGGTCAGGGTAAAGGTCGTCGCCGACACCGTGGGAAACGCCGAGGCGTCGACGAGATGGACGTTGCGCCACGGATGAAGTCGTCCCAGGAGGTCCGTTTCACGGCCTTCCACGGGATCATTGGCGTGGGGGAAACTGCCGCCGTAGTGGTAACTCTTGCCGGGTGGTGACAACGAGACCATCGGCACCACCGGTACGACACCCAAGTATGGGGCCACGCACATAAGACGTCCGTTGATCGCGCGCAACTTCTCCGCGGCGAGGAGATCGCCCTTCGAATCTGAAGTGATCAGCACCCGCGCCGAGTGCGCGCCTGCGACGGGCCGTTCAATGGTCACGTCGAAGCCGGGTGACCACCACGACGGCAGGTAACCGAGTCCGACGGTGAGATGCTTCAGCACCATGGCGCCGAGGAAGCGCGTCGTCGCGGTTCGCAGCACCGCGGGTAACGCTTCATCCATGGACTTGTTATAGGGGTACCCGTGAATCTGGACGAGGTCGCGACCTGCTTCGTCAAAGGGCATCAGGATGTTGAACTGGTTCAGCGTGAAGGAATCGTCTTGCGAGAGGCGCTTGGAACCACGTATCGACGCTAAGGGCATGAGGAACTGTGCCGATTCCTGGAGATGTATGGGCTGTGACCACATCTCCAACGAACTGGCCACGAGCCGAGTAGTGCCGATCGCGCCGCAGGCCAGGAAGACTCTGTCCGCGCGAAAGGTTTCTCGTGCGCCCGTGGCGATTTCGCGGGCGACCACGTAGGGTCGCTCGCCTTCTTCGCCCACCTCTTCAGCGGCGAAGCCGGCGACGTACTCGACCCGTTGACTCAAAATCAAATCATCGAACGTATGCGAGGCGGAATACACGTATGAATACGGGCACCCGGTCAAGCAAAGTCCGCACGATACGCACGAGGAACCCTTGAGGGCCAACCGACTCTTTCCAAGTATCACGCCGTGGCGGCGAACCTGCAGTCGATGACGTCGGTAGCGTTCGAGGATTCTCGTTGCGTTGTCACTCAACGGGGGCAACGGATCGGCCGGTCCCCACAGCGGAAAGTACTCTTCGAGATCGTCGCGTTCTCCCGCGTAGGGAATGCTCGAGAGTATTGCGCGGTAGTCGGGCTCAAGTTCGTCACGCGAAAAGGGCCAGTCCACGAAACTCGCCGCGCTGTACACCATTGTTTGCGCTCCCCACGTGTTGGAGAACCCTCCGTAAGCACCGGAGATCACGCTGGTGTTGACGTCGCCTTCCCCTCGCACGCCGTCGAGCTGACCGAAGTCGTCGAAAGGAAAGGAGGAACCAAAGTTCCTCTTTTCCGGGAGTCGCTGGCCCTTCGTGAGATGGGCCACGCGACTGATCGTCTCTACGTCAGAAGGAGACCAACTACGTTGGTCGTGGAGGGACATCCTCTGTCGGGCAGCCTCGTTGGACGCCTCCAGTCGACCCCCGACGTCGAGGACCCGAATCTTCACTTCTGGGTTAGAGCTGAGCGCCAATGCGGCGCCCGCCGCCGCCGGTCCGGCACCGACAATTACTACGTCCACGAAGACTCCCCGCGAACTGACCCTCGTCGCACGGGTCGACAACCGCGCATCAGGAAAGTCGACCGACGACCGCGCCGGCGCCACCAAGGGCGAGTGCCGTGATCAACGCGAGGTAACGAACTGGCGCGTACAGGTCGCCACGAACCAGGGCCCGACCCTCGACGACGACACCCCTGGTCAACGACCGGACGCCGAAGCGAATCTCGGCCTTGAGGTTCGAGGCTTCGCCCAGACCTCGAAAGGCGTCCACCTTTCCCCGATTGACGAAGAAGCAGCGACGCCAGAAATAGGTCCAAGTCAAACGTCCTTTGGGAACGAAATGATGGACAATTGCCGACGGGTCATAAATGACGGAGTCCGCTCCGTGAGCGTGGATGGCACGGTGGCTGAGGTCCATATCATCGTGATTGTCCGACTGGAAACCTCCCCATGACATCAGTACCTCTCGTCGGACGGACATGTTCGCACCAATAACGTGATCCACCGGGCCGACTCGTTCCGGAAGACCGCGGTACGCGCATCCAAAGATCCAGTTGCACTCGAAGGGGATCCAGCGGGGTCGTTCTTGCTCGTACCGCGCGACCGGCGCTCCACCCACGACGACGACTCCCTTGTCGTCGTAGTGTCGCGTGAGTCGAAGGAGCCACTCGGGCGCGGCGGCGGCGTCGTCGTCGAGAAACGCCAAGACGTCGCCAGTAGCGAGTTCGGCGGCGGTCGTTCGCGTGCCGCCGAGACGGGTGTCGAACCGGTTGTTCACCACCTGCAGGGTCCACGGCACGTTCGCGTCCAGCTCCTTGAGTTCGTTGACGCAACGCCGGTAGAGATCTCCATTGTGATCAATGCTCAAGAACACTTCGGACGGCGGCATGTCTTGATGGACGACCGACTGAAGAGCTTCGTTCAATAGTTCCCACCGATCCATCGTGTACGCACAGACGATGACGCTTACCGTCCGGACGGGCCGTGGCGACGATCGGTCGCGGGATTCACTGGGATTCATGGGGGTACTTTCGCTCCTCGGTACAACTCGATTGTGCCATCGCCACTGAATCGTCTTCACTCACCACTTTAGTCCTCAGGTCTCAAAATCAACGCCCGTCATAACAGGCACGGGCTTGGCATTGCACGTGATCGCTACGTCGATCATCGGCGATCCGGCTACTTCCCTATCTTCGAATGGTGACATCGACACACTCGGGGCGTGCTCACCAGAAGCTCTGACCGCCGAGGACGGTGGGCGTCGTAGTTGGAAAGAGGTTGATCGCTGTCAGGACGTGGACCTTCACCAACACCGTCGCCGTATTCCAGTGCGCGACGATGGAGTAGCCGTGGCCCAGCAGAGAGAGCTCCACTCTGGATTCCCAGCCGGGGCTGTCGCCCACCACCTCTTCGCCGTAGGCCTCTTGGGACTTCGACAGGATGATAAAGGCCGGTGCCGCGGCGAGCAGACCGTTGCTGATCCTCTGAAGATGGTTTTCCGGCTCGTACGGTGCAATGTACTGAGCGACGGTTCCAACGTCCTTCTGACCGATTGGTAGGTAATAGTTCGCCAACCCGACGGTCTGACCGGTCTTGACGTGGTCATAGACGTAATTCACGGCCGCCAACTCCCCCGTAGAAAATGACACGTAGGCGTCGTTGCCGCCTCGCACGACGGTGGTCACGAGTGCGCAGGCCAAGACCGCAATGGTGATGGCGACGGGCACGACGCTCGAGACCAACCGAGAGACCATCCCCGAAGGTATCCGGGGAACGATCGGACGAATCTCACCGGTCTCGCGGGGCAAGAAGGCAGACGCGGCCAACAGCGCCGTGAACGGGAGGCCGAAGAGCACGACGCGAATAAGTCCCTCGCCACCGTAGCTTTGCGCGGCGAAGAGCACGAAGGGACACAGCATGAGTGCCTCGAGCGTTCGTGAATCGGCGGCGCGTCGGAGAGTTCCCACGCCCGCGACCAAGAACACCGCAGCGGTAAGAAGGATTCTCAGTTCGACCACTATCAAGTGCGTCGGTCGACCAGTAACGCGACTCGTGACGTTCGAACTGAGCTTGCTCCCGAACTGACCGATTGATCCAAAGATGACGCTGAGGTGTCCAACCCAATAGTTGCTCGCCCCAAGGCTCAGCCAACCGAACGTGAACACCACAATGAGATATAACAATTCCGGTCGCCCCAGTCGCCGGGTCACCAAGAGGGCGGCGAGGACGAGAATTATTGCTGGCGGCGTTAACTGGTGGCTCATGACGCCCGCCAAGAAAATGAGGGAGAAGACGGCGAGTAGTCCAAACGTCTGGCGCGGCGTCCACGATGAGTTGGTGTGACGACCGGCCAGTCGATCGCGAGAAAACGCGAACCTCGTGCGGTGCAGGCGATCGAGAAGCCAGTTCGGCTGGGTACCGCCGAACGCTAGTTTCATCGGTTGCCAGCACGCAAGGGTCGTAGCGATGACGACCAGAAAGAAGAAGAACGCCAACGCTTGCGGTGAGAAATAGTCTTGATAGATCCAATTGCAGGTCACGTAGAAGGCGATGCCCAACCACGCGGCTCGTCGCCCGACGCCGCTGAATCGACCGATCACCAGGAGCGGGGCGAGGTAGGCGAGCTCGATGAGAAGGGGAAACCATCGAAGAAAGCTGTACGCATCGGGCTCGCCGACCAGCCGCGTAAGAATCGCCGCCATTGAGAACGCACCGGGCCACGAGAACCTCGCGTCGTAACCGTCGAGGGGATGCCCGTTCACCAGGATGTATTGGATGAAGCCCGAGTGAATCCACGAGTCCGTGAGTGCCGCAACAGGTTCGATTGCGCACGACGTGCCATATATATAGACGATCAGCACGATGACGAGCAACAGAAGATGACGATGTCGAAGCTCTGGTCGGCTGAGTTCGATGCCGAATCCGAGAACGACGAGCACCAAACCTGCGAAATAGGGCCAGCCGAGAACTGACACCAGTCCATAGCCGTTCATGTGCGAATAGTTTGCCGAAACGACAGTGATGACCCACAGGACGACGGCGCCAAAGCCGCAATAACGGTCAATCCGATCCATGAACAACCGAGGTCGTCGTGCCGACGCGACGAGCGTGTCACTCATTAAGAGGTCGCTCATCCGATGACCTTGAATCGCCAGTAGACGGACAGCGCGAACAGAATCAACACGATGGCGATCGACACGTCGAGACGTCGCAACACAGTTTTTTTCAAAGAGATGCCCAACGCGCCACAACTGGCACGAAACAGCAGCAACGCCGTGACGATGAGGAGAATCGCCAGCACGATGGGCGCGCTGATTGAGGCCGTATTCGCGAGGATCGACGTCGTCATCGACGCCACCAGCGATAGATCAGGGGCCAACGCGACTGGAAGAGCAGCGAAGGGAGTACGGCGACCGAGAGCGCTATGTCAAAGGCGGTCAGGTGCCAATAGTGGACGGTGATGAGGACTTGGGCGCTAATGATCAGAATGGCCACGCTGGTCGCGATGCTGAGACCGATTTCTAGCGCGGCGTAGCGCAGGTTGAACCTGCCCACAATCGCCCATCCGGGAATCGCCAGTCCGAGAGTGAGTCCAACGAAATAACGAACCGGACTGGTCCAGTCGATGGCGGCGAAGAGGATGTTCATTACCGTGATGAACACGAAGAACCGGGAGACGACGACGCGCGCCAACTCACCCTGTTTCGAGTCTGGTCTCAGTTCGAACTCGTACACCTCTGGAGAAGTATGAGGAGACGATTTGCTGGGTCCCTCGACAGGAATCGTATCGACGGGGGCACGAAATCGGCGAAACGGAAGAACGCCGGTCGAGGCGTCGCCAACTGCGCGGAGACTCTCGAGTTCGATCCGACACCGTTCGAACAAGAGATCCAGGTCACTTTGCGACGCGCCGGGCGGATCACTGTAAGCGCCCGGGGGTGAATGAATCAGAGATTTCTGGTGGGCGCCGATGGCCTTACCTTCAAAACGAAACAGTTGGGTTCCCTCACGCCCGTCGTCTAGTACCACCACCACGTCGCGCATCTCGAAGCGTGACACGAATACGGACATTGAGTCATAGATGAACGCGACGCCCGACTTGCTCAAGCGCAGCTTGTCGAGTTCCGCGCTGAAGGAGAGGTTCTGGTCGGCTTCATCGTCCGGCACCTTCTTTCGGGACCTTCGAAAGTCACGCAGGAACCTCATGGACCGGTGCGTCCATTTCTCACAAGAGCTCCTTTTGCACCGATAGAGGATACGGGTGTCGGGCTCGTGAGTGCTCGCATCTGACCGACCGCATTCCTAAACATTCTGCCTTAAAGACTAAGGCTGCTGGGTTCGCTCACCGTTCTTTGCGCTGTCGTATGGCGCTTCTCGCGTACGCGAGTGGTCCGTACGCCATTCCGAGGAGGTGATACGCGTACGTTCGTCTGGGGTAGGAGGTCTGGGAGCTGGGTGAACGTTCGTGGCGAGGTTTCGTCAGGAGCCGTACCGCAGCCGGGAGACGTCGGATCATCTTCGTGACGTGACGAGGATCGCTGACGATCAACGCGGTGAACATGGCCGTGAGGCCCGTCCCGTAGCCGAAGACCTGATCGAAGAACTCCTCTTCGGATTCACGGTGTTGGTGACGAACCACCGCGCGCGGTTCAAAGGCGACGGTGCCACCGCTGAGTACTTGTTGCATGAAGAGCGCGAGGTCCTCGCCGCCCCTTGCGGGGGTGCCGATCCCCAGGGTCTCGTTGAATCCCCCTTTCGCGATAAATGCCGATCGACGGATCGCCATGTTGACGCCCGCACCGAATCGACCGGTGCCGTAGGGGAACAACGGATCGTCCGCGAGGATCTTCATGCTCATGAGTTCTGCCGAGAACGACTGATTGAATCCACCGAAGAACTCTTCGAACCACAGTTGCGCAACCGTACGCAGTTCCATCGGCAAGACGAGTCCGCCGATTCCATCGACGACGGGACTCGTGACGAAACGAAGTCCCATCTCGAGCAACCAGTCGACGTCGACCTCGGCATCGTCGTCGGTGAATGCCACGAAATCACCGGTGGCTTGCTCGAACCCGCAGTTGCGGGCCGCCGAGACACCGCGGTGAGGCTCCCAGAAAATGTGGACCCGACCCTCGCTGCTCAATTCGGGCAACGGACTTCTATTCGGATCCGGTCGATTGTCGACGACGATGATGTCGAAACTCGGATAATTCAGACTCAACAAGTGATTGATCGTCAGTTGCAGACGGAGAGGATCCTTACATATAGTCGGCACCACGACTGACATCTTTGGAAGTTGATCGAATGGAAGTTCGACGCGCGTCGAAATGGTCACCGTTTCCAATGCGCGGGTGCGCTCTCGAATATCGTCGCCCGAGATTGCGCCGCCACGGGTCTCCATTTCAACAATGCCGACAACTTGGCCGTCTCGAGAAACTTCCACCCACACGCGTTGACCATCGACGGCATCCGCGATCACTAAATCCGTAATTCTCGCGACGTCGACTCGGACGATTGGAATTGGCATTAACGTCACCACGGAACTGACATTCCGTCCGAGTGGACGAGCGGCGCCATCGGTCCGTAATCCACTATGCGCGCGCTCACTATTTCATTCTCCCAAAAATCGATCAGGGGTAGTGAACGCTCGAGAATGTCATCCAATTTGCCGAGAAGGCAAGAGGGGCTGTGGGGAAGAAACGGCTCGTAGAGTCGTCCTTCCCACCAGTCGGTGCGCTAACTCATTCCACGCGTCGGGCGGCGGGAAGTGCAGTTCGGCCAGTCGCAAAGCATGCGACAATGCCACTCGAACCGAAACCGGCCGGTTCTTGTCAGCTAAAAGGGCGCCGACGTATCCGTGTCCCACGTCGGGGAGTTGAGCCGACGCCAGTACCACGATTGCGACCCCGCACTCGACAGCGATCGAGAAGGCACGCGAGTTGAAGGCGGGGTCTGCGATAATCAGCGCCGACGACGACGCACAGAGCCTGTTCAGATCCGTCGTCGAGATATCGGTGCCGATGAGATTCAGGTATTCGGAGTGGTAGCTCTCCGCAATCATCTTCTCGGCGGTCTCGCCCTTGTAACGCATCACTATTTGAAGGCTGTAACTTTCGATCCACGCTTCAGGAATCGCGTCGTACGCGGCGAGCAGCGTCGCCAGGGTTTCGTAGTTGTCCTTCGGGAGGAACGCCGTAATCTGCTGGGTCGTCGAGCGATTGGCCCGACCGTGCAGTGAAAGCGCCTTGTGCACTTCGACCTTAGGACCGGAGTGTCCAAATGCTCGGGCAAGGTACTCGCTCTCGTCAGCATTGCCGACCAAGACGAGATCGGCCTCGTACATGAATTCGGCAAGCGCGAATACTTTCGCATGATCAGAGCGCGGAAGGCTGATGGTCATGACCATTGACGGCACACCGAACGTCTTGGCGGTCGACAGAAATTGACGAATCCACGCGTTGTCGAGACCCGGCCACGCGATCGCGATGGCGCCTTGGGCGTCTGGCGTGATCCACTCTCGAAACGCTTGCGCGCGAAGTCGAGAGCCAGACGGGGCCTGACGAATCACGATGTCGCCCGCGGAGGTCCGATGATGCGCTGCCGCCAACGACTGTGAGCGATAAAGCCCGGCGTCGAAGTCGTTTGTTGAATCGACGTCGATACGCACGATGGAGTTTTCCTCGGCAAGCGACGCCACGATTTGGGAAACGATTATTCCAGGAACGGTCAGTGATGAGCTCGGTCCAGCCACCACAATCGACGATCCGAGCTTCACGAATCCTCCCAATACATCATTGAAATCATCAATTGGAGGCACGATATTTCCTCCGCAATCGTTCCTGGATTATCGTTCGGAAGATACGAACACCGTCTCGCATGGCATGAAGATTACTTACCCCGTGAATCCGAAGAGATTCGAAGCACGCGACTTCGGCCGTGCGGAGCCCGGCACGGTGCGCCCGGATCCCTATCAGAGTCTCCACCTCGAAACCGTCCGTATCGAGGTTGAGCCGAGCCACGCAATCCTTCCGGATTGCGATATACCCATACGTCGCATCCGAATAGCGAGCCCCAAACAGCACTCGAATAAGAAAGCAGATGCCGCCGTCGCCTAACCGTCGAAACGTGGTGATGTCCGCTGAGCCGGCGCCCGGTCCGAAACGTCGACCTTTGACGTACTCGGCACCGTTCGCTAGCGCGGCCCGAAATTTTGGAATCTCAGCGCCGTCCATGGAGCCGTCGGCGTCGAGGGCGATGATGAAATCGCCCTTGCACGCTTCGAAACCCGCTCGCATCGCGACGCCTTTACCCGGTCGCAACTCCGTTATTATCCGAATCTCCGGGTGCAGGACTTTCGCGATTCGAAGGGTGTCGTCAATGGAACGGCCGTCCACCAGCACGATTTCATCAACCCAGTTAGGAATTGTGTTGAGCACGTAGGGGAGGTTTCCAGCTTCGTTGAGCGTAGGAATCATCACCGATACCGTTGGTTCAAAAGTGACGTCAGCCCGCTCAAAGCTGTCGTCTGCACCGGACATGGGTGAGTCCAGGTTGAGGGCAACCACCTTGAATCTCCTTCAGCCCTTGCGTAACAAAGAATTGCAGTTACCACAGGGAATGTCAATAGCGGAAATGTTAAAACCATGAACATTGCTACATAAATACTCGGGAAGCTTGGTTAAAACGAGGACTTTCGGATTAATCACGAGACTGAACTATCTCTCAGATTCCGATGAAACAAAGGCCTTGTCGTTGAGGTTCCGTTGGGTGAGGGACCAATTCGAAGGTGCGGACTAGTTCGCCGCATACTCCGTCACCCAGTCGATCTGCATGGACTCGGGAGTTGTGGGGCACGCGAATCCCGAAGAACACCAGGTCTGCTGTTGAAGGTCCAACTCCATCTTCACCTGGGGAACCTCTGAGGCGTTGGTAACGGTTCCCCACACGCGGCCGTCAACGGTGTAGGTCACCGACGTGGGTGTCCAAATTACGCCCCAAGTGTGCCACTGAGTCATGTCGGTGGACAGTTGCACTTGAACTTGGCTCTTCGTCCCGCTGCCGTTGACCGCCCAGATCGTGGTGGCCGACGTGCTCGTTGACTCGCCACCAGTTTCATTGAAGTCAATTTCTGGCGGCCACCCAACGTCGGGAAAGAGCAATTCGACGTTCGTCGGTCCGGCACCGGTGACACGTGAACGTACGAAGTACGCGCCGTAGGTTCGCGTCAGGTTCTGACTAACGCCGCCCGTGACCCATTCATTGTTGTAGTTAGGGTCCTGGAACGTGTTCAAGGAAAGGATTCCCCCGCCGACGACCGCGTGGGAGGCACCGCCCCACTGGGAACCGGTGTCTCCCGCAGCCTGTCCCGAATACGCACTCCAACCGGTGAGTGCGGATCCAGTGAAGTCATCCGAGTACGTCTGCGTGTAGCCAGTCATCGCGTTGGCGCCCGGGGGCGCTTCGCCAGACGGCTCGGAGCTATCAGCCACACCGTTCGGTATGGCAGTGCCCGACCCCGACCCCGATGTCGTCGTTGTCACGGGCGGCGCGACCGTCGTCGTGGTCGATTTCGGCGCCGTGGTCGTCGTCGTGGTCCCATTCGGGTGCGTCGTGGTCGTTGTGCCGTTCGGGTAGGTCGTCGTGGTGGTGCCGTTGAAGTACGTCGTCGTCGTCGCGCCGTTGGCGTAGGTCGTTGTCGTGGTGCCGTTGGCGTAGGTCGTCGTCGTTGCCTTGCGAGTCGTCGTCACCGTCGACTCCACTTTTGACGTGGTGGTCGTCGACGGATGCCGCTTGATCCTCGTCAACTTCGTCGCGAGTTGGACCGTATACTTCTGTGGCACCTTTACACCAATGGTGGCGGTTCCACCATCGCCCAAAGTGCTGATTTCATCATTTAAAGATGACTGGTAGCGTGCACTCGCGCCGGAACCCAACTGGGTCGTGCCGACACCAATCGCTGAATTCGCCGATGCGCCGGCGTCAATGACGATGAATGCAACCAATACGGCCGTTGCTGCAGCGAGGGTTGCGAGTTGGGTAACCAGATGCGCCGCTGCCCTGCGCTCACTCGGTACGGCATTCTTTATTTGCATGTAGATAACCTGTCAAAGTAGAAACAAGTGCGCACCTACTATGCGACAACTGAGCGCCAAATCAAACTCCTCAGGCCCGGATTATTGTTAAGAATTCATGACGTTCGCGTCAGATAGTGCAGTAAAAAGCTGGACCCCTCGTCGCATCAGGGTGAACGCTCGTCGTCTAGGTTCAACCCTCAATTGAATCATCCTGTGGAAAAAGATTCGATTAAATCGGTGAACTTGTGGATAAAGTTTCGAGTTTTCCGGGGCGAGAACGATCAGTGAATGTGGTCGTCACATCGACGTGCACCCGACGGCCAAACGGTATTCCATGTCTACAGCGTCTGGTGGGCGGCCCACGCGTCAGTCACGATCGTGGTGAGGTCGGATCGTTCGGGGTTCCAGCCCAAGACGTCCTTTGCGCGGGCGTTACTCGCGACCGCCGCCGCGGGATCGCCTGGTCGTCGCTCGACGTAACCAACTTCAAACTCTCGGCCGGTGACCTGCTTTACGGTGTTAATGACTTGACGGTTTGACGATCCCGTCCCGGTGCCCAGGTTCAACGTGAGACCGCTGTGCGTTTCGAGTGCTCCGATCGCGAGCGAATGAGCGTCGGCGAGGTCGCTGACGTGGATATAGTCACGCACGCACGTTCCATCCGGTGTCGGATAATCCTCGCCAAAGACGTCCAAGCGGTCGCGCAGACCGAGCGCCGCGTCAAAGGCGATAGGGATGAGGTGTATCTCCGGATTGTGCCGCTCGGGGTGAGCCAACGTTGCGCCCGCGGCGTTGAAGTATCGCAGCGACGCCGCGCGCAGCCGACCTTGCGTGACGAGCCACTCCAAACCCTGTTCGACCATGAGTTTGCTTTGACCGTACGGGCTGTGCGGTCGCGGGGCTCGTTCCTCATCGATGGGCATGTCGACTTGGTCGCCATAGATCGCGCAGGACGAGGAGAACACGAAGCGCTCGACGCCGGTGTCAACCAGCGCCTCGATGAGTCGAAAGCTCGATGCGACGTTGTTGGAGAAAAAGACTTCGGGGTACTTCATCGACTCGCCCGGTTCAATGCGCGCGGCGAAATGCACGCAGGCATCAAAGGTGCCGAGGGATCTGATCAGTTCGGCGTCGCCGCAATCACCCTCGACGAAGGTCGCGCCTTCGGGAGCGTTCTCGCGGCGCCCCGACACGAGATTGTCGAGGCCCGTGACGTCATGACCTTGGTCGACGAGTAGCGAGGCCGTCGTGGATCCGATGAAGCCGGCCGCTCCCGTCACCAAGATCCTCATCGCCCTACTTCCCCACCGAGATACGTCAAGGGTTCTCTTCCCACAACATTGGAGTTACAACCATACTGAATGACTCGAGAGTTTGGTGAGAGTCCTTCCCGAACACTCTTTTCCACCAGATCGGTCGAGGTCCACGCCGGGTCACGTAAACGGGATCATCCGTTAAATTAGTTGTATGCCGAAAGCAACTTCTCAGCCCACGTTAGAGGCCGTGGCGATCTCGCCCGACCAACTCCGACGAGTGGCGTCGAGCATGTCTATCCTCTCTCGCGCCTTCACGCTCTCGCGTCCCCACGAGCTGTTATTGAAGGAGGCGGGCGTCCGACTTGATCGCGCCGGCTCCGCCCTGCTCTTCAAACTGCGGTCCTACGGCGTGTCGGCGCGCGTGAGTGATCTGGCCGAACTACTCGGCGTCGACACGCCGGCCATTACTCGAAAGGTCCAACAGCTCGAACGACTTGGCTACGTCGCCATCGAGCCCGACGCCGACGACAAGCGCGCCAAACGCATCGCCCTCACGAAGTCCGGCGAGAAGACCATCGAGCGCATCACGCTCGCGGTCAATCGTCGACTCACTCGCCTCTTTGCGGGTTGGTCCGAAGAAGAAGTGACGGTCTTCTCGTCGTCACTCGACAAATTCGCCCACGCCTTGACGGATGAAATGGAGAACGACCGTGACTGATGACCTCGACAGTGTCGTCACCGCACCCGAGGACGTCGAATTCTCGCCGGAGGAACACCGTCGCATCCTGGTGATCCTCTTGGCGCTCATGCTGGGCATGTTCCTCGCCGCACTCGACCAGACGATCGTGGCGACCGCCCTCCCGACGATCGCCGGAGACCTTCACGGCCTCAACCACCTCTCGTGGGTCGTGACCGCCTACTTGATCACGTCGACGATCACGCTGCCGCTGTGGGGCAAGTTCGGCGACCTGTACGGGCGCAAGAAGTTCTTCCAGATCGCGATCGTCATCTTCCTCGCTGGATCGGTTCTCTCGGGCCTCTCTCAGAACATGCTCGAACTCATCTTGTGCCGTGCCGTCCAGGGCGCCGGTGCCGGCGGTTTGATGGTCGGATCCCAAGCCATCATCGGTGACCTCATTCCCCCTCGCCAACGAGGCCGCTACATGGGGTACTTCGGCGCCGTCTTCGGCCTTTCGAGCATCCTCGGCCCCCTGGCCGGCGGCTTCTTCACCCAGCACGTCTCGTGGCGCTGGATCTTCTACATCAACGTGCCCATCGGCATCGTGGCGCTCTTCATCGTCGCGGCGGTGTTGCACATCCCCACGCACAAGTTCCACCACAAGATCGACTGGTGGGGCACGACGCTGCTCTCCGGCGGTGTCGTCGGGTGGATCCTCGTCACGACGCTGGGCGGCACGAAGGGTTGGGCCTGGACTTCACCGGCCATCCTCACCATGGGCATTGTGAGCACGGTGATGCTCATCGCCTTCTGCTTCGTCGAGTTGAACGTGGCCGAACCCATCATCCCGCCGGGTCTCTTTCGTAACCGCACGTTCTCGGCGGCGTCGGCCGTCAGTTTCGCTATCGGCTTCACGCTGTTCGGCTCAATTGTCTTTCTGCCGCTCTACCTGCAGATCGTGCATGGCGCGACCCCGACGTCGTCGGGCCTCGAGCTTTTGCCGATGGTCGGTGGCATGCTCATCACCTTCATCGTGAGCGGCCGACTCGTCACGCGAACCGGAAGGTACAAGATCTTCCCGATCATGGGCCTCGCAATCACGACCGTGGGTCTCTTGTTCTTGGCACAACTCGGTCCCCACACCGCCTACGGCTACGCGGCCATCGACATGTTCGTCGTCGGCCTCGGAGTCGGACTCGTCATGCAGGTACTCGTCGTAGCCGTGCAGAACTCGGTGCCGCACTCCCAACTCGGGACCGCGACCGCCACCGCGACGTTCTTTCGCACGATCGGTGGCGCGTTCGGAGTGGCGATCCTCGGGGCCGTCTTGAACAGCCAACTGCTGAATCACCTGCGCGAGACGGCGTCACCCGCACTGTTGAAGTTGATCGGAGGATCCAACATCTCGGAGAATCCGGCCCAGATCGCCAAGCTGCCGCCGGCGGCCCGACAACTGGTGATCAACGCGTTCAGTCATTCGTTGCAGACCGTTTTCATCGTGTCAATCCCCTTCGGGATCTTGGCGTTCATCACCGCCTTCTTCATGAAGGAGATCCCCCTGCGCCAGCAGGCCCACGTGTCCATGGAGGACGCCGTACCGAGCGAACTTCCGGGGTTCTAACGGTTGCTGAGCACCGACGCGTGCACACGGTCGTTCGCGGTATCGATATATGGATCTTGAGTACGCCGGATACGTTGTCGCCACGTTTCAACATTTCAGCTCCGTGACTCTTTCGCAATAATTGAACAATCTCCGATGTCGAGGTCTAGGTTCAGGTCGTGCGGACCCTCGCGAAGTCTCTGATTGCGATCGTCCTCGTGCTGGTGGTGGCATTTGTCGTCGTCGGGCCGGGCCGAGCGGTGGCCGGCGCCGAGTATCCCTTCGGGATCGGACCGTGGAGTTCAAACGGTCACTACTGCCAGGACGTCTTCGACATGGGGCACTTCGCCGATGAATGGCATCACTCAGACCAGCGCAGCCTCTCGTCAACGGAGAGGGTCTCGGTGATGACGCTCGAGAAGACGTTGACCGAGAGCGGCCCGGCCGTCCCACGCGCTGACTTCTCGGCGTTCTTTCGCACGTCCGGCGACGTCCTGAAGACGATGACCAATGAGGGCGCGTTGATCAACACGTGGTCGAATCAGAACTGCACCGATCCGCTGATGGAAGCGCCGTCGTCCCTGAGCAACGTGTGGTCCGGCCTCCTCTCACACGAGGCTTTCACCCACTACCCCAAGAATGTCATCAAGGTGCGGAACTTCTTCCGCATTGATCGATAGTTCCCTCGCACGCTACTGCGCGACGGTCGGAGAACCTCAGCCGATGACCTTGGTGTAGGGAATCGTGTTCTTGGCGGCTGGCGCGTGCTCGACGACCTTCTCGTTCCACTTGGAGAAGGTCGTGGTGCCGCCACCGCCGGTGCCGGTGATGACCTCTTTCAAGGGGAGCGCCTTGGAGCCCGACGAGATGGTCAACACGTCCTTCGTGGCCGCGGCGGTGCTCGTCGCCGCGGTCTTCCAGCTGAGTTGATAGTCATTCGATTTCTTGCCCCCACCGACCTTGAACTTCGTACCCTTGGCGGCCGGGAGGATACCCGCGAGGACCGCGGTCGTGAGGTTGGTTTGGAAACTCTGGTAGGGCGTCGTACCGGCCTTCATCACGACCGAAAGTTTGCCCACCTTCTTCTGCTCGGCGGCGGTGAGGCCCATGATCTGCGTCAGGCCAGTCGCGCTGCCACGCAGGTAGGCGTCGGTCGGGGTGACGATGATCTTGACGGTGTTCGCCCCGGAGGAGATCGTCTCTTGGCCGTAGGTCGCGCCGATGTCGACCACCACGATGCTGTTTTGGGTCCCGGACTTCGAGGTGACGTGGATGTGTACGCCCGACACCTTGGACAGGGCCTTTTGCGTCGCCTTCAGGACCGACGTGGTCGTCGGGTTCTTCACCGACGCCTGGGCGTTGATCGGGGTCACGGCGAACACCAGCGTGACGCCGAGGGCGACGGAGACGAGTTGGAGACGGCGGCGGGGCGAAAAGGACATGGCCTCAAGCCTACGGTGGATTGGGACATCGGTACGTTCAGCGGGGTCGCGCGTGACGAAGCCATTCTCCACCGAGGGCACGGAACCTATGCTGACGCCAGGACAGTGTGTCCGAAAGGTGACCAGATGACCCCGTCGGCCTACGACCAGTGGCGTGCACTCTATGAGGCGACCTCGACGCGCGACGCCACGTTCGAAACGATGTCCGGCATCCCCGAAGCCCCCGTCTACGGTCCCCCGGACGCGGAGTTCCCGGGAGTGTTTCCTTACACTCGCGGCGTGCACGCCTCCATGTACCGAAGTCGTCTCTGGACGATGCGCATGTTCGCGGGATTTGGCACCGCGCTCGACACGAACCAGCGCTTCAAGGAGATCATCAATGCAGGTGGTCAAGGACTCTCGACGGCCTTCGACATGCCGACGTTGCTCGGACTCGACTCGGACGATCCGATGGCGTTGGGTGAGGTCGGGCGATGCGGCGTGGCGATCGACAGTCTCTCTGACATGCGCGACCTCTTCGCTGACATCGATCTCTCGACGATCACGACGTCCATGACGATCAACTCCCCGGCTGCGGTGATGCTGGCGCTCTTCGTCGCCCAGGCCGAGGAGAAGGGTGTCCCCCGCGCTCAACTCGGCGGCACGCTGCAGAACGACATCTTGAAGGAGTACCAGGCCCAAAAGGAGTTCGTCTTCCCGCCACGTCAGTCGATGCGACTGGTGCGCGACACGATTGCCTTCACCGCCAAAGAGATGCCCAAGTGGAACTCGATCTCGGTCTCGGGCTATCACATCCGCGAGGCCGGTTCGACCGCGGCCGAGGAACTGGCCTTCACGCTCGCCAACGGATTCGCCTACGTGGAGCTCGCCCAGCAGGCGGGACTCTCCGTCGACGAGGTCGCTCCGCGGCTCTCGTTCTTCTTCAACGCGCATATTGATTTCTTCGAAGAGATCGCCAAGTACCGCGCGGCGCGGCGTCTCTGGGCCACGTGGATGCGCGAGCACTACGAGGCCACCAATGAACTCAGTTGGAAGTTGCGCTTCCACACCCAGACCGCCGGCGTGTCCTTGACGGCCCAACAGCCCGAGGTCAACATCGCGCGCACCGCCATCGAGGCCCTAGCCGGGGTGCTCGGCGGCACGCAGTCACTCCACACCAACTCCATGGACGAGGCACTGGCGCTGCCCTCAGAGAAGGCCGCGCGCGTCGCGCTTCGCACGCAACAGGTGATCGCGCATGAGACCAACGTCACGAACGTCGCCGATCCCCTGGGCGGTTCGTGGTTCGTCGAGGCGTTGACCGACGAGATGACAGTTGAGGCCGAAGCAATCTTCGCCGAGATTCTGTCCATGGGTGAGGGCTCGATGCTCGAGGGCTGCATCAAAGGTATTGAGGACAACTGGTTCCAGGGTCGGATCGCTGAGTCGGCCTACAACCTGGAACGCAGTTTCAATCAAGGAAAGCGCATCGTCGTCGGCGTGAACGACTTCACCGAGGGCAACGACGACGCGGACTTAGAGATCCTGCGCATCACGAACGAAGACGAGCGCAAGCAGGTGGGACGCCTGAATGACGTTCGCCGCAACCGCGACGAAGAGAAGGTCCTGCTCGCCTTGGAAGAGTTGACCAAGGACGCCGAGGACCCCGAGGTGAACCTCATGGCGGCCCTCATCAACGCCAGTCGCGTCGACGTCACGGTCGGCGAGATGATGGGCGCCATGGAGAAGGTCTTCGGTCGCCACGTCGAGGTGCCCACGCTGTGACGATTCGGGTCCTCGTCGCCAAGGTCGGCCTCGACGGGCACGACCGCGGCATCAAGGTCGTCGCGCGACTGTTGCGTGACGCCGGCATGGAGGTGGTCTACACCGGACTGTTCCAGACGCCCGAGACGGTGGCGATCGCGGCGATCCAAGAGGACGTCGACGTCGTCGGACTCTCGATGCTGTCGGGCGCCCACCTGACCTTGGCCCCGCTTGTCGTCGAAGCGCTGCGAGCCAAGGGATCGGACATCCCGGTGGTCGTGGGCGGCATCGTGCCGAACAACGATCTCGAGGACATGAAAGCGGCCGGCATCGCGGCGGTCTTCGGTCCCGGCGCGAGCGCCGACGAGATGGTGGCGTCGATCAACGACGTGGTGAGTCGCCGAGCCCGGACCTAGCGGGTCTAGGACACCGGCGTGATGAGGTTCAACTTCGTCGACCAGTTGTTGAGGACCTTGCCGGCGTCGACGCCGAGGACGTCTTCGAGCATCGAGGCGTAGACGTCGCGGAAGTCGACCACGACCGCGAGGTCGCCCTGCACCAGTTTCGTGAGCGAGGGCTGCTCGCCGTAGAAACCACCGGCGACGCGGTTGCCGGCGACGAAGACCGGCGCGGAGGTCCCGTGGTCGGTGCCCTCTCCCCCGTTGGCTTGGACGCGTCGACCGAACTCCGAGTAGACCATGACGACGACGTCGTCGGCCCGCGAGGTCGTGCCGACCTGCGCGAGGAACGCGGTGATGGCGTCCGAGACCTGGCCGACGAGCACGTTCTGCTGGCTCAGTTCGTCGGCGTGGGTGTCAAAGCCGCTGAGTGACACGGAGTAGACCCTCGTCGGCACGTCGGCCGTGATCATGTTCGCGACGACGTCGAGCTGTTGGGCGAGCGGCGTCGCGGACGTCGGAGGCGCCTTCGAGAGTACGGGCGTCAACGTCGCCGACAGCGAGAAGAGGTCACCGATCGAACCGGCGGCGTCGGCGACCAACTCGGTGTCCTGTCGCGACGCGTCGGCGAGCAGTTCCAGTTGCGTCGCGAGTGTGCCGTTCGGGACCTGCAGGCCGCTGATCGGCACCATGGAGCCGACGCGGTGCTCGCCGGCCAACAGCGGGGTGAGCGTCGAGTCGATGCCGATCGCGCGGAAAGGGTCGCGCGCGAATCCGTCGAGGTAGCGGCCGATCCAGCCGCTCGAGACCTCCGCGGTGGGTGAACCGGACTGCCAGATGGCCATGGACGAGAAGTGCGAGAGGTTCGGGTCGGGATAGCTCGTGCCGAGCACGATCGCCAGGTTGTTCGAGGCCCACAGCGATTCGAATCCGGTCATCGTGCCGTTCAGCGCGAGTGAGTCGCTGAGCGGCAACACCTCGGAGGCGTCGAGCGACATGTCGGGACGATTCGACTGGTACGCCGGGTCCAGATACGGCACGACCGTGTTGAGCCCGTCGTTACCGCCGTAGAGCGTGACGATCACGAGGATCGGTGTGCCGAGCGGCAGCGGCGTGACGCTCGCCGCCTGGGCGACGTCGTCGAAGGACAGCGTCGCCGCCATCGTCGCGGCCCCCGCGGCCCCGGTGTACTTAAGGAACTGGCGCCGGTTGAAGTCACACGCTCTCATGCGTTCACCAAGTACTCGGGGGCGTTGAGCGCCAGGAGTACCAGTTGGGCGGGGTCCGAGACGGCCTGATGGAGCGCTCGCTCGGTGCGCTCGCTCCAGCGCGCCACTCCCAACCAGTCGGCGGCCGCCTGCACCATCTGGGATGTGGGCACCGAGGTCAGCGGCTCGAGGTGACCGTGCTGCACCAGGTAGTAGGTGAGTCCGATGCGGTACTGGGTCGCGGCGGCGGTGAGCCACGCCTCGTCGTACGGCCAGCCGCCGACGCTTGGCGGGTTGAACGGGAACTGACCCATCGAACTGAGGTACCAGCAAACCGCCCCCGATGACGGGAGCTTCGACGGCGTGACGCGCAGCGCGCGACAGGCCGAGACGAACCACTCGACCGGCGACTTCGCTTGCGAGTACTGGGGACGACGCATGGCCGGATCGCGGGCGATGGTGTTGATGAGCGGAGATATTTCGCGAGTCTCGAAGACCGTCGCCAGCGACGCCGGGGGCTCGATGCTCGAAGAGATGAATCGGAACCAGAGGCGCTCGGCGATGAACGTGGCGTTCTCGGGCCGCGACACGATCCAGTCGCTCAGCGACTCGGCGTCAAAGACCTGTCGCTTGCCCAGCACGCTGACCGGTTTGTTCTCGTGATTCTTGGCGTCGAAGGTGACCGCGCCGCTCATTTGGTCGACGTCGTAGCCGGTGAAGCCGAGGGCCGCCTGGTGGACGTCGACCTGGGAGTAGTGCCCCACCCCGAGGGTGAACAGTTCCATGAACTCGCGACCGAGGTTCTCATTGGGCGACCAGGCGACGTTCTCCTCGCCGTCGAGCCAGAAGATCAGCGCGCCGTCGCGCACCATCGCCCGGGACATGTCGGCGAAGTTGCCGAGCGCGTGGGCGCGCAGCGTGTCGTTCTGGATCTTCATCGGCAGGGCGAAGGAGACCTTGCTGATCGACGTCGCCCAGTGGCCGTGCCAGAACCAGGTCATGCGCTCGATGATGGGATAGTCGGCCAAGACCATCCGGTCCATCCACCACATCCCCACGCTGACCGACTGGTCGTACACCTTTTGCCAGTACGCCGAGCTCGCGGTCGGGTCCGAGGGCGCCTGTCCCATATTCGGGAAGTGCGGTGTGGCGAGCGCGCGCAGACCGGGATCCACGCGGCGCGCCAGGATCGTGGCGCGCGCCTGCGGGATGCCGCCGGCGAGCAGTTGAAGGTACTCACCGGGCTTGGGTCCGAAACCGAAGCGGTGGACCAGACGCGACAACTCGAGTCGATCAGAGGCTGCCGTCATCCAGCGAGGCTAGGACGCGGTTCTCGCCAAAGGCCTTGTGTGGATTGGAATTGTGCGAGATTTGTTGCGACTCGACGGCGCCTAGAAACAGGCGGCGAGGTCGAAGAGTAACGACTGCAGGGTCCGCACGTACGTCAACATCTGCTCGTCGGCCGCGGCCAGTTGCTCGTCGCTGTGGAGACCGTTCGTCTGGGCCGTGGAACGCAGCGCGACCTGCAACGTGGTGAGCCAGACCCACGCCTCGGCGTCGTTCAGAAACTGCTCGTCGACGGTGAGGCTCGCCAATTCGGCGTTGGTGGACGTTTCGGATTGACGAGCCAGGATCGAGACGGGATTGTCTTGATCGAGGCTGGGGTCGATGGGACCGGACAACGAGACGTGCCACTCGTGGTCCGGGTCGCGCTCGGCCGCCAGGACGTTGGCGAAGGCACTGCGCACGACGGAGCGTCCGTAGTCGTTCATGCGCACCTCCACCCGGCCGTCGCGACGACGGGTGAAGACCTTGGATCCGGCCACTAATTGTCCTGTTCGATCGTGCTCTGTAGACCCGAGACCTGGAGCTTGACGCAGTAGCTCTCGGCGCGCTCGCGGTGACCCGACCACACCAGCGCCCGGCCCTCGTGATGGACGGCCAGCATCAGTTGCGTGCACTTGTTGTTCGAGTAGCCGAAGATCTTCTTGAAGATGACCACGACGACCGTCATGGGCGTGACGGGATCGTTCCACACGATGACGTTCCACGGCTTCTTGGTCTCGACGGCGTCATCGGTCTGGACGTCGCCCGCGGTCTGGACGTCGCCCTCGGTCGTCGCGCGACGAAGCGGCTGCGTGGAGGCCATGTAACCAGTGTCCCAGACCTCCGCACCAATTGAAAGCGACGAACCTAACCTGTCCGGGAGAACACGAGAGGAAGGCGTCCGACACGTTGGCCAGCGAACCCTTGACGCAACTGCGCCGCCGGGTCAACCGCGATATCCGAAGGGCCGTCGGCCTCTCCATGGATCCGCCACCGCGCTGCAACGATCCCGACGAGGCCTACTTCGCCCTCGACAGCGTGGCGCGCATAATCCACGGCGACCTGCCACCGATGCTGGTCGGCGGACTGGGGTCGCTGTTCATCCAGATGCTCCACCCGCACACCATGGCCGGTGTCGCCCAACACTCGCGCTACCGCGAGGACCCGCTGGGTCGACTCCTCCAGACCGCGAACTTCATCGGCTTCACCACCTACGGCACGAAGGCCCAGGCGTACGCGTCGATCGAACGGGTCCTCGCCGTCCACCAGGTCGTTCGCGGCGTTGCCGATGACGGCGTCATGTACTTCGCGAACGATCCGCACCTCTTGGCCTGGGTGCACGCCGCCGAGACCTCGATGTTCCTCACGGCCTATCGCCGCTTCGGCGCGGTGCGACTCAGCGACGCCGACGCCGACCGCTACGTGCACGAGATGGCGACCCTGGCGCTTGATCTCGGCATGGTCGGTCCCCCGAAATCGGTGGCGCAGCTCGAGGCCACCATCCAACGATTCCGTCCGGAGCTACGACTGAGCCCCGACGGCGCGATAGCGCGTGACTTCGTGGTGCGCGGCGTCCAACGCGGACCGACGCGTCGATTCGTGAACTGGCTACTGGTCCGAAGTGCCTTCGCGTTGATGACGCCCTGGGAACTGGAACTCCTCGGCGTACGGCGATGGCCGCTGCGCAACCGCCTCGTCATCCAACCGTCAACCGCGCTGCTGTGTCGGCTCCTGCGACTCTTCGTACCGCCGCCGCCTACGTCGCGAGGCTGAGTCCACCGTCGATGACCACGACCTGGCCGGTCACGTACGACGACGAGGCCAAGGCCACGATGACGTCGGCGACGTCCTCGGGCGTGCCGCTCCTCTTCAAAGGAGCGACCGCGCTGACGAAACCGCGCACGGTATCCCAGTCCGCGGTCCACGGCGTGTCGACGAGACCCGGCGCCACGGCGTTCACCCGCACGTCGGGTCCGACCACTTTCGCCAGTAACGCCGTCATGTGATTGACTGCCGCCTTCGAGGCGGCGTAGGGAATCGAGGAACCGGTCGGTCGCACGCCGGCCATCGACGACACGTTCACGATGGCGCCGTGGCTCGATCGCAGCGCCGCCATGGCGGCGACGCAGAGGCTCCACGTGCCAAAGACGTTGACTTCGAAGATCTCGCGCCACACTTCGAGTGACGCGGCCTCTAAGTCCGCATGCGCGATCACCTTGGTCGTGCCGGCGTTGTTGACCAAGACGTCGAGCCGGCCATAGTGCTCGAGGACTTGGGCGACGAGTCGCGTGCAGTCCTCACTCCTTGCGATGTCGGCTTGGACGTAGAGAGAGTCCTTCGTCGCGGCGGCGAGCCGCTCCCCCGCCGCGACGCTGCGCACCGAGTTGAAGACCACGCGGTCGCCGGCCTCGGCGAATCGCCGCGCCGTTGCCTCGCCGATGCCGCTCGTCGAGCCAGTGATCACGACGACCTTCTCCATCGCTACCTCCGCCGCAGTCGCCACGAGCCGGCCCAGTGTTGGCCCGGTTCTAACACCACGATGTCCTTGCCGCTGCGCAGCGCGTCGGGCGGACAGGTCATCGGCTCGACGGCCACCGCGGTTCGACGACGACCCTTCTCGAGGTGGTCACCGGTGAAGACCTGCAGGTACGGGAAGTTCCGATCGACGCTCAGTTCGATCTCGCCACCGGCCGCGTCGACGAGTACGACCGTGGCGAGGCCCGAGTCGTCACGCACTAGTTCGGTGAACGTGGTGTCGAGCACGTGACCACTGACGGATTTGCGCTTCGTGAAGTCGAGGTTGTTCCCCGCCACCGGCAGAATCTCGCCGGTCGGCAGTTGACGATCGTTCACCGCGACGTACGCGGTGGCCGGAATCTCCAGCTCGGACCCTTCGATCGTCGGCGTCGTGACCGCCAGGTACGGATGGAAGCCCACGCCGAAGGGAATCGGCACGTCGTCGCGGTTGGTCACCGTTGTCGTGACCGTCAGACCCAGTCGGCCCAGGTGATACGTCACGTTGATCTCACTCAGAAAGGGATACGCGGGCGACGGGTGCAACAGGAGGCTGAGCGAGCAGCGATTCTGGTTGACCGAGTCGATGCGAAACGGCCGCCAGCGCACGAGCCCGTGGATGGCCGTCGCGTGCGTCGCGTCATCGATGGTCGGCCGCGCCGTGCGATCAGAGAATGTCCATTCGCCGGCGCCCATCCGATTGGGCCACGGGTAGAGGACCTGTCCCCTCGCGCCGGTCGGGACCTCTTCGCCGGCGAAGCCCTCGATCACGCTAAGCCCGCCCTTCACGAAGGTTCGCAGCGTCGCGCCGACCTCGGTGATGACGGCGCGTTCCTCACCGTGGGCAATGGCGATCTGTTCACCGGATGGAAGCATCAGCACTTTTCCCTTTAATCACTGGCCTGTAACCCACGCTCGATATGGTACGCCGTATGAGAATCCTCATAACCAACGATGACGGGGTCACGGCCCCGGGCCTCGAAGTGCTGGCGCGAAACGTGGCGCGTTGGATCGACGAGGGTCCCGGCGATGAAATTCGCGAAGCCATCGTCGTGGCGCCGAGCGTCAATCACTCCGGGATGTCCTCGGCCGTCGGTGACGTCTTCTCCCACCCCAGCGTGAAGTACGAGCGCCGCACGATACCCGGCGCCGAGTCGCTCGTGGCGTACTCCCTCGAAGCGCCGCCGGCCCTGTGCGCGATCCTCGGCGCGGTGGGCAGCTTCGAATTCCAGCCCGATCTCATCCTCTCGGGCATCAACGCCGGCGCGAACGTCGGGCGCAGCGTCTTGCACTCCGGCACAGTCGGCGCCATCTTGACCGGCGCGCAACTGGGTCTCTCCGGACTCGCGGTCTCGGTGCAGTGGGGCGAGGACGTCCACTACGACACCGCCGGCGAGGTCGCCATCGAAGTGCTGCAGGAACTGATGAACGCGCCGTCGCGCACGCTCTTCAATTTGAACGTCCCGAATCTTTCGGCCGCGGAAATGAAGGGCGTGCGTCGCGGACGGATCTCGAGTGCCGGGGTCGTGAAATCGGCGAGACCATCGATCAAAGGAGAATCGCTCGGCGACCAGGGTGTACTCACGCTGCGACTCGGCGCGGCGACGCCCGACATCGGCGACGTCAGTGACGAGGACGCCGACGAGGACGGCGCGCTGCTCGTCGCCGGGTACGCGTCGCTGACACCGCTGCGCGGACCCCACGAGGACGCGGACCCGGGACTCGATGGACTGGTGCATTCGGCGCTCGAGGCGATCGCGCGCCACCTGAATAAGGTCCGTTAGTCGTTCGTCGGTCGTCGGCGTTGTTCCTTCACGCGACTGCGTGCCTTCTTGTCGTCCACGCGACGAATCTTCGAGCCCTTGGTGGGCTTGGTCGCGCGACGCGGTGGAAGTCGGATGAGTGCCACGGCGATCTTCTCCGCGAGCTGTTCGAGCGCCGCCGAGCGATTCTGACCCTGCGATCGGAAGCGGCCGGCACTCGTGCGAACGACTGGTCCGATCTTCTCGAGCAAGAGTTCGCGATCGGCGTTCGAGAGAACGAGTGACTCGTTCACGTGGAAACTCGCCACGACGCGCGTCAGCGAGCGATTCGCGTGCTGTCCCCCCGGTCCACCCGACGTCGTGACGCGGAGCGCGACTTCGTCACTGGGGATCGTGAGTCGAGGACGGATGTAGAGCGAACCGTTCTCCAGTGCGTGGGCGCTCATCGCTCAGGCGCCGGGAATCGGACCATCGCGAGCTGACTGGAAGTGGCGACCAACTGATCTCTTTCGTCGAACAACTCGCAGCGCTCCTCGACGACCCCGTCGGTGATGACGACGCACCACTGGCGGGCCCGCAACCACTCGCCCACCGGAACCCGGTGGACGTAGGACGTCAACTGCAGGGTGGGCACCCAGCCCGATGAACCAAGTGGAAACGTCGCGGGCGGCAGACCGTCGCTCGCGAAGAGAAGCGTCCACGCGTCCCATCCATCGACGTCCTCACTCATGCGTAACCAACCCTTCACTTCGGCGAAGTCACTGCGTCCTCCGTCGATCCAGTCCGCGATCGAGGGGTCCATACGAAAATCCACCACCGCCATGAGCTTGATCTCCTCGACCACGGTGCGACGAAGACACTCCCCGATCGGCGCGAGATCGGGCAACCGGGCGTGCAGGTAGCGCACGGTGGCGTCGTCGGCCAACGTGCCCAACGTGACCAGCGATTCGGTCGTCAACGCTCCGTCTTGGAACAGTCCGACGTGGACGAACGAGACGCTTCGGCCGACTCGTCGCACGCTCGCGTGAAGTTCCACCGCACCGACGTTCGGGGAGGTCACGTAGTTGGTCGTCACGGCGGTGGCGTGCACGTGGGTCGAGCCCTCGTCGCTCGCGGCCGCGATCGCCGCGTTGGCCAACAGGCACTGCAGGTAGCCGCCGTTGGGGTGTCCGGCGACCGTGAAGTCATCAGAGATCTCCGCTGTGAATCGCCCGGGTCCGAGCGCATCAACCGCCGCCGCGTCGCGCAACGACCGACTCTCTCGCGCGGCGCTCATGGAGAAACCTTAACTGTGGAATTCGTTGCAACCATTAGATTGGCGGGTGAGAAAGAGGTGTCAATGCCGACCATCCCCTACTTCATCAACGACGAGCGCGTCGAGGGGGCCGGTGACCTCCTCGTCTACAACCCGGCGACCGGCGACGTCAACGCCCACGCGCCCATCGCTGACGCGAAACTCGTCGACGACGTCGTCACGATCGCGCGCAACGCCGCCACTGGCTGGCGCGACTCGTCGCTCTCACAGCGAACGAACATCCTCTTCACGTTGCGCCAACTTCTGGTCGAGCACGCCGACGAGCTCGCGGCCTTGATCACCCAAGAACATGGCAAGACCGTCGCCGACGCGAAGGGTGAACTCGCCCGGGGCCTCGAGAACGTCGAGTACGCCTGCGGACTCACCGAACACATGAAGGGCGACTTCTCAAGTCAGGTCGCCGACGGCGTCGACGTGCACTCGGTACGCGAGCCGGTCGGCGTGGTCGCCGCGATCACCCCGTTCAACTTCCCGATCATGGTCCCGCTGTGGATGACCGCCAACGCCCTCGCCACGGGCAACGCCGTGATCCTGAAGCCGTCCGAACGTGACCCTTCGGTGTCGGTTCGACTCGGCGAGCTCCTGCGCGACGCCGGTCTGCCGAGCGGGGTCTTCAACGTCGTCCACGGCAACGCCGACACGGTCAACCTGCTGTTGGAGCACCCGGGCATCGACGCCGTGAGCTTCGTCGGTTCGACACCGGTCGCGCGTCACGTGTACCTCACGGGTACTCAGCACGGCAAGCGCGTCCAGGCGCTCGGCGGCGCCAAGAACCACATGGTCGTGCTGCCCGACGCCGACCTCGACATCGCGGCCGACGCCGCAATCAACGCCGGCTTCGGCTCGGCCGGCGAACGGTGCATGGCCATCAGCGTGGTGGTCGCCGTCGGCGACATCGCCGACGAGTTGATCGGGCGCATCACCGAGCGACTCGACCGATTGACGGTCGGACCGGGCGACGACCCCAGGAGCGATTTCGGACCGGTCATCACCAAAGAGCACCGCGACCGTGTCGTGAGTTACGTGACTTCGGCGCCGAGCGACGGCATCACCGTCGTGCGCGACGGCACGTCGTGGGCCGACAAGCCGGGGTTCTTCGTGGGGCCGTGCCTGCTCGACGGGGTCGAGCCGGGGATGCGGGCTTACGACGACGAGATCTTCGGACCGGTCCTCGGCGTGTCGCGCGTCGCCAACTACGCCGACGCGGTCGCCATGGTGAACGCCAACCAGTACGGCAACGGCGTGGCGATCTTCACCCGCGACGGCAACGCGGCGCGGCTCTTCTCGCGCGAGGTGAGCGTCGGGATGATCGGCGTGAACGTGCCGATCCCCGTGCCGATCGCGGCCTATTCCTTCGGCGGATGGAAGAACTCGCTCTTCGGCCACAGTCACATCTACGGCCCCGAGGGCTTCGCCTTCTACACGCGGGCCAAGGTGGTGACCACGCGCTGGCCCCAACCCTCGGAGTCTCAGATCGACCTCGGCTTCCCGACCACGCGCTAGGCCGTGCTCGCCTCGCTGCACCCCCTGATCCACGGCATCGGCGACGGCCTGCGAGAAGCACTGGCGATGCTCTGGATCACCTGGTGGCCGCTGGTCCTCGGTTTCACGTTGTCCGGCTTCGTCCAGAGCCTCCTGCCGCGCGACGCGCTGCGCGACCAGCTCGGCGCGACCAACGTGAAGAACGTGGCGAAGTCCTCGGTCCTGGGCGTCATCTCGTCCTCGTGCAGCTACGCCGCCAGCGCGATGGCCCGGGCGCTCTTCGCGCGCGGAGCGTCGTGGACCAACTCGATCGTCTTCATGGTCGCCTCGACCAATCTCGTGATCGAGCTCGGCATCGTGCTGTACCTCTTGCTCGGTTGGCAGTTCGTCGTGGCCCAGTTCGTGGGCGGCGCACTGATGGTCGCCCTGATCTCGTTCACGATGCACTACGTCTTCTCGCGGCGCTACCAGGACCTCTTACGTGAGCGCGTCCTACGAGATTCGCCGCCGACGATGCGGGTGTCGAATCAGAGTTGGCGCGAACGGGCGCGGGACCGCGAGAACTACCGGCTCGCCGCGAGCTTCACCATCGGGGACCTCGCGATGCTGCGCAAGGAACTGCTCGCAGGATTCCTGGTGGCCGGTTTCATCATGGTCGACGTGCCCAATCGTTGGTGGTCGCACCTCTTCGTGAGTGGCCACGGTGGCTGGACCGTCCTCGAGAACGTGGCCGTGGCGCCCCTCCTCGCCGTCATCTCCTTCGTCTGTTCGGTGGGCAACATCCCCCTCGCCGCGGCGCTGTGGGCCCACGGCGTCGCCTTCGGCGGGGTGATCAGTTTCATCTTCGCCGATCTCGTGACGCTGCCCCTGTTGTTCATCTACCGCCGGTTCTACGGCACCCGGGCGGCCCTTCGGCTCTTCGCGCTCTTGTGGTTCGTGATGAGTGCCGGTGGACTCGTCGTCGATCGCCTCTCCCACCTCGCGTCGTTGGTCCCGACGTCCCATTACGTTCGTTTCGCCGGCGGGAACTTCGCGTTGGGTTGGACCCTCTGGCTCAACGTCGCGGCCGCGGTGGTGCTCGTGACACTCTGGCTCCTCGCGCGCTCCGCGAAGAGTTCGGGTCGTGTCGCCACCGATCCGATCTGCGGCATGACCGTCGACACGTCGGCCCCCGGCGCGACGCGCCGCGCCGAGCACGAGGACTACTACTTCTGTTCACCGCGCTGCGCCGAGCGCTTCGACGAACGTCATCACCGCACGGCGATGGATCCGGTCTGACCGGTGATCACCATTGGACGCACTCGAATCGGTGAGGAAGACGTCGTCGCCTAGAATTCCTCCAGCGAAGGCTGCCGCAACGTCTCTCTCGGGAAGGTGTGTGACGCCAGGCATCGACCAGTCAGGACGTCATCGATCATGAGTAAGCAGCACACCAGCGTCCGTTCCTACGGCGTCCTCATCGACGGTGGTCGCGTCGCGCTCGTTCGCTCCTCGAACCCTCGCCACGTCCCTCCTCTCTGGTGGCTACCCGGTGGCGGCATCGACTTCGGCGAGGCGCCCGAGGACACCCTGATCCGCGAGTTCCGTGAGGAGACCGGTCTCGTCGTCCAACACCCCGTGTTGCTCGGCGTCACGAGCGACGTGCGCCGTCGCGACAACGGCGACAAGATCCACACCGTGCGCATCCTCTTCACCATCGAACTGGCCGGAGGAGAGCTGCACCACGAGGTCCACGGCACCACCGACCACGCCGCCTGGTTCCAACTGACCGACGTCGAGAACATGAACATCGCGGAGTACGCGCGAGCGGCGATCGCCTCAGCTCAAGGGAAGTAGATCGCCGGCATCTCGCGCTTCAAGAACTTCCCCGGGGCGTTGCGCGGCAGGGGCGTATCCGTGAAGGCCACTCGGGTCGGGACCTTGAAGTTCGCCAGTCGACTCTGGAGGTGCACGCGCAACTCGTCCTCGGTCAGGTGCTGGCCCGGCTTCAACATCACGACCGCGGCGACGACTTCACCGAGTCGCTCGTCCGGCAGACCGAAGACCGCGGCCTCGTAGACCGCCGGGAGCTCGTAGATCGCGGCCTCGACCTCGGCCGAGTAGACGTTCTCCCCCGCGCGCAGGATCATGTCCTTCACGCGGTCCTCGACGTAGAGGTACCCGTCGCCGTCGATGTGCCCGAGGTCGCCCGAGCGCAACCAACCGTCCACGATGGTCTCGGCCGTCGCCTCGGGCTTGCGCCAGTACCCGCGGATCAGCGTCGGCGACTTCATCCAGATCTCGCCCTTCTCATCGGGACCCAACGTCCGCATCTGGTCGTCGCGGATTTCGACATCCATGACCAGCGTGGGGACCGTGCCCGTGGCGTTGGGATGCGTGATGGAGTCTTCGCCCTCGATCCCGGGACCGTACGCGTTGGTCTCGGTCAAGCCGTAGCCGAGGCCCGCCCGACCGTTCTTGAACGTCCCGTCGATGCGGTTCATGAGGGTGGGCGGCGCCGGCGCTCCGCCGCCGCCCACGGAGGCCAACGACGACGTGTCGTACTCGGCGAAGTGCGGTGACTCCATGAGGTCCCAGGACTGCGTCGGCACGCCGACGAAGTTCGTCACCTTGTGACGCTCGATGAGCTGCAAGGCACGCTCCGGCTCCCAGCGATACATCATCACCAGTTTCACGTGGAAACTGAAACACGTCATCATGACCGGGATGCATCCCGTCACGTGAAAGAGCGGGACGATCAAGATGAGGCACGGCGGACCCGCGCTGGCGGGCGCGTCGGCTCCCCGGAGCATCGCCGACGCGGCGGCGCGCGAGGAGAAGGCGAAGACCGTCTGCGTGATCGTGCCGTGCGTCGAGACCGCGCCCTTGGGGAAACCGGTCGTACCCGACGTGTACAGGATCGTCGCGTCCGTGTCCGCACTCAACGCCACCTCGGGCATGGCGACACCGCGCACGACCACGTCGGACCAGTGCTCCACGTTCGGCGCCA
>Ga0182015_10000665_pt1 | contig 49112 bp, 45 predicted proteins | sample 712P3MmetaG_FD_120478 | JGI IMG/M metagenome (GOLD analysis project Ga0182015, IMG submission 120478) | Permafrost microbial communities from Stordalen Mire, Sweden - 712P3M metaG | ecosystem: Environmental > Terrestrial > Soil > Wetlands > Permafrost | place: Sweden: Stordalen | collected...
ACCTCTTCACCATCGCGACCCATTTGACCGGGTCCTGGTGGCCCAGGCTCTGTCCTTGAACATACCAATCGTCAGTGCCGATGCCGTTTTGGATCGATACGATATTAAGCGGCTGTGGTAAACGCGGAAGCGAGATGCCATCCCAGTGACCATTCAGCGGCTCATATCCTCCTTTCCCTGTTAATCCTTGCCCTTTCTTGGGCTTACGTTGACCATAATGATGCTTTCCAGTAGTTTATGAGCAGGGAATCATCGGGAATCTTGTACCTTTATAAGTGTCCTTTTCAGCTCGCATTTGTGCATCTTAAAAGCGATGCGAGCGATCTGAGTAATGGGAGAGTCAATGCCGCCTAGTAGCCAGGGGAAAACAGTACTTCTATTGAAGCCGCGCGGCTTCTGCGCGGGCGTGGTCCGCGCCATCGACGTTGTCCGTATCGCTCTGGAGGCTTTCGGTCCGCCCATCTACGTCCGTAAGGAAATCGTCCACAACAGTTTTGTGGTCGATGAGCTGCGCGGCAAAGGCGCAATCTTTGTCGATAGCGAAGACGAAGTCCCTAATGGTGAGCGCGTCATTTACAGCGCGCATGGCGTGTCTCCGGACGTCCGCCAGCATAGCGCCAAGCGCGGATTACGCGTGATCGATGCTACGTGTCCGCTGGTCACGAAAGTTCACGTCGAAGCGGTGAAGTTTGCCAAAGAAGGCTATTCGCTGATTCTCATCGGCCATCACGATCACGATGAAGTCATTGGAACCCTGGGCGAAGCTCCACTGGTCACGCAGGTCGTCGGCAATCCCGAGCAGGTGGCGTCGCTCTCCGTTCCGGATCCCAACCGTGTGGCCTATCTCACTCAGACTACCCTGAGCCTCGACGAGACCAAAGACATCATCGCCGCTCTGAAGAAAAAATTCCCCAATATCAAAGGTCCGGCTGCGCAGGATATCTGTTACGCCACGGAAAACCGTCAAGTGGCCGTAAAACAGGTGGCTTCAGAAGCCGATCTGCTGCTGGTCGTGGGTTCGGAGAACAGCTCAAATTCGAACCGTCTGGTCGAAGTCGCGCGCAATCTTGGCACGAACGCCCATCTCATCGATAGCTGCCGCGATATTGAGCCGCAGTGGTTGATCGACGTGCAGACGATCGCATTAACCGCCGGAGCCTCGGCGCCCGAATGCCTGGTCGAGGAAACTTTAAAATTTCTCGCTGCCAAAGGTTTTGACAATGTGCAGGAACTTGAAGTGATGCCGGAAAACGTCCGCTTTGGTTTGCCACCGGAGATCGTGGAAGCGATCGCCGCTGCGCCCGCCAGCGCTACCGCGGATTAACGGAGCCGACTATTCATGAATACAAACTCCCCCGACTCAAACTTAGCCTCCGCACCTCAACTTCACTTTGGCAGAATCGATGGCTTGTTCAGCCGCGTTTCCGCCGCCATTAAAGCCGCACGCGAGAATCTTTTTTCCGAGCAGCACGAGGACGGCTACTGGTGCGGCGAACTCGAAGCCGATACCACCCTCGAGTCGGATTACATTCTTCTTCATACATTGCTCGGAACCGGCGACCCCGCTCGCTTTCAGCGTGCCGCCAACTGGATCATTCAACATCAGAACGAAGATGGCGGATGGAGCATCTACGCTGCCGGTCCGTCGAATGTCAGCGCCTCGGTCAAAGCCTATTTCGGCCTTAAGCTGGCTGGATACAAAGCCGACCACCCGGTGTTGCAACGCGCCCGCAGGAAAATTCTTGAGCTTGGCGGAGTGACCGAAGTCAATACCTTCACCAAGATCTATCTGTGCTTCTTCGGGCAATACGACTACGACGCGGTCCCGGCGATCCCGCCCGAGATTGTTCTCTTTCCCAACTGGTTCTGGTTCAATATCTACGAAATTTCGTCGTGGTCTCGCGCCATTCTGGTTCCGCTCTCCATTTGCTACGCCAAAAAACCTTTCAAGAAAATTCCCAATGAAATGGGCGTGGAGGAATTATTCGTAGGCGGCATGCAGAAATCGCGCATGCATCTGCGCTGGTCGAAAAAGATCGTTTCCTGGCGAAATTTCTTTCTCGTTTTGGATCGGATGACTCACTGGTTCGAGCGTGTTCACATTCGTCCCCTTCGCTCGATTGCCCTAAAACAAGCCGAGAAGTGGATTTGCGAACGGTTTGAAATGAGCGATGGCCTCGGCGCTATTTACCCTTCGATGATGAATGCGATCATCGCGCTTCGCGTTCAAGGATATTCCCTCGACGATCCGCAGGTGATCCGCGCTCTGGATGAATTTGAAAAGCTGGGCATCGAGGATGAAGCTGCCGATACCTTCCGCATGCAACCCTGTATGTCCCCCGTCTGGGATACAGCGTACGCATTATTCGCCCTGGCCGAAGCCGGAGTTCCTGCACACGACCCCCGCATGGTCAAGTGCGCCGACTGGATTTTGCAAAAACAAGTGCGCAATCCCGGCGACTGGCAGGTCAAGAACAAGAAAGGCAAGCCCGGCGGCTGGTACTTCGAGTTTAACAACGAATTTTATCCGGATGTCGATGACAGCGCCATGGTTTGCCTTGCGCTTAGTCGCGTGGAACATCCCAACGGCCGCTATCAGCGCGAGTCCGTGCAGCGCGCCATCGACTGGATCCTTTCCATGCAGTGCAAAAACGGCGGCTGGGCGTCTTTCGATAAAGATAACGACAAGATGGTTTTCCAGTACATTCCATTCGCCGATCACAACGCCATGCTCGACCCGCCCACCGTCGATATCACCGGACGCATTCTTGAGATGATGGCGACTTATGGCTATGACCAGAATCATCCAGCCGCGAAGCGTGCCATTCAGTTCATCCGCAGCGAGCAGGAGCCCGATGGAAGCTGGTTCGGCCGCTGGGGCGTGAACTATATTTACGGCACTGCCCTCGTTCTGCGCGGCTTTGAAGCCATCGGCATGGACAATCACGAGCCCTGCATTCAGCAAGGCGCGGAATGGTTGCGCATGGTGCAAAATGCGGACGGCGGCTGGGGCGAAAGTGTGGGTTCTTACGATGATCCTGCCTTGCGCGGCGTGGGGGAGAGCACCCCCTCGCAAACCGCATGGGCGATTCTGGGCCTGCTCGCGGTTGGTGACACGCGCAGCGACTCGGTCGCACGCGGCGTGGCCTACCTGATGCGCACCCAAAAAGAAGATGGATCTTGGGACGAACCATTCTTCACCGGCACCGGATTTCCCCGTGTCTTCTATCTGAAGTATCACTTATATCGCCAGTATTTCCCGCTCCTCGCGTTGACGACTTACGCCAAGGTGATGGAGAAGACTGGAAATTAGCGACCCACAAGTGAACTTTGAATGGGATCCACGTAAAGATGCCACGAATCGGCGCAAGCACGGCGTTGGGTTCCGCGACGCAACAACTGTCTTCGGCGACCCACTGGCAATGACCTTCGCAGACGAGGATCCTTCCACATCCGAAAACAGATTCCTCACCATCGGTTCATCCGTAAGCCGTAAGGTTCTTGTGGTCGCTCATACTGAAAATCGGGAGATAATAAGAATCATCAGCGCGCGCACTGTAACGCGCCGGGAGAGAAACTTTTATGAAGAAGGCGACTGATCGGCATAAAGACAATGACATGCGGCCGGAGTACGACTTCGCATCGATGAAAAACGGCGTTCGAGGTAAACACTATGATCGTTACAAGCAACGCACAAATGTTGTGGTCCTCAATCCGGACGTTGCCAAGGCGTTCCCAACGGAGAATGCCGTCAATGAAGCTTTGCGGGGCATCCTCAGTACCACGCGTGCTGTGCGGCGTACAGGCGGCCTGCCGGATCGTGCACTAACAAGCACCCCTCATCGGGCCAAGCGTCGGACCACCCAAGACTAAAACGTCACAATGACTGGCCGCTAAACTCCGAGTTTTATCTCACGCCTTGGTTGCCAGCGTTCCGCCGAGCAAACTATCCGTCTGAGGTAAGCTGTTCGGGGAAACTTCCAACTGCCAATTGTTCAATGTCAATCTTCATCACAGGCGCTACCGGATTCCTTGGCTCCCACGTAGCCCGCGTGCTAGCGGAGCAGGGAGCCGATCTACGCCTTCTGGTTCGCCGTACCAGCAACCTAAAAAACCTCGAAGGCCTGAGAGCTGACACTGCCACGGGAGACCTTCGCGACGCCGCGTCGCTCGAGAAAGCCATGGCCGGCTGCGAAGTCGTATTCCACGTCGCGGCCGACTACCGCCTCTGGGTGCGCGATCCACAGGAAATGTATCTTTCCAACGTGGAAGGGACGCGTGCTATTCTCGCCGCCGCGCGAAAAAATGCTATCCGATGCGTCGTCTACACTTCAAGCGTCGCGACGATAGGCTTTACCAACAACGGCCATCCGGCAGACGAAAACTCTCCCGTGTCGCTCTCCGACATGATCGGCCACTACAAGCGTTCTAAATTCATGGCGGAACAAGTTGCTCTCGAAGCGGGCAAAGGCGGCCTCAGAGTTGTAACCGTGAATCCAACTACTCCAGTTGGCGAGCAGGACATCAAACCCACTCCCACAGGCCGCATCATCCTCGACTTCCTCAAACGCAAATTCCCCGCCTACGTCGAAACGGGATTAAACCTAGTGGATGTCCGCGAGTGCGCCTTGGGCCACATTGCCGCAATGGAAAAAGGCAGGAGCGGGGAGCGCTACATCCTTGGCGGCGAGGATCTAACCCTCAAGCAAATCTTGGACAAACTCGGCGCAATATCGGGAGTGCCCTCACCGACCGTGAAGCTCCCCTACTTCGTCGCCTACGCAGCCGGTTTGGTGGATGAAACCTTCTCCGGTCGCCTGCTGGGACGCGAACCGCGCGCCACGGTTGAAACCGTCCGCATGGGAAAGAAAAAAATGTGGGCCAGTTCGGCGAAGGCCGAGCGCGAACTGGGATGGAAAACTGTACCCGCAGACAACGCCCTGCGGCGCGCCGTAGAGTGGTTCCGGGCCAACGCCTATGTGTAAAACCGTCATCGTAGCCGCTCTCGAGCGCGAAGTTGGCCCGCTCATCAAAAATTGGAAGCGACTCCGCCGCGAGCACGAAGGCCGCACATTCAATTTCTTCGAACATGACAACAAAGTTCTAATCTGCGGCGGAATCGGCGCCGAATCCGCGCGCCGCGCCACGGAAGCCGCGATCGCCCTATTCAACCCGACGCTGATCAAGTCCGTTGGATTCGCGGGCGCTCTCGATCCCACGCTCCGGGTGGGAGATGCCTTCTCGCCGTCGCTCATACTCGATGCCCGCGACGGCAGCCGCATCCCACTGGAAGGCCGTGAAGGCACTCTGATCACATTCATGGAAGTCGCCGGAGTCGCGCAGAAAGCTAAACTGGCTCAGGCCTATGGAGCCCGTGCGGTTGACATGGAATCAGCTGCCGTAGCCTCGGCCGCTGCCGCTCACGGACTCTCTTTCACCGCGACGAAAGTGATTTCCGATGAGTTTGATTTTGAAATACCCGGTATGGCCGCTTTCATCACCACTGAGGGCCAGTTTAGAACTTCAAGCTTTGTGCTGTTCACGGCTGTGCGCCCGTGGCTCTGGAACCGCGTGGCTATCCTTGCCCGCAACAGTGCTCAAGCCGCTCGGGCACTCACCGCGAATCTTAAGTCGGAACTCGATTTCACAACGAAACTCCACAACAAGGACCAACTGAGCGGCGCGGAAGCTAGAAAGTAAATCGGGGGCCTGTGAAGCCAAATCGAATCGGATTCATCTAAAAACTCGACTTAGAATGGCCATCGCCGATCAATTCGCAATTCATCAAGAGAAACAAACCATCCCAGCCACCATGCTGGCAGCCGTCTATCGCGGCGTAAATGATGTTCGCCTGGAGACCGTTCCCGTTCCGCAAATCGCTCCGGGAGAACTGCTTCTTCGCGTTCACACCTGCGGCGTCTGCGGTACCGATCTCAAGAAGATTGCCACCGGCTCGCACTCCGCGCCGCGCATCTTCGGCCACGAAACTTCCGGCGAAGTGGCCGCGGTGGGTTCTGGAGTTCGCCAGTTCGCTCCGGGGGAACGCGTGGTCGTTTTTCACCACATCCCATGTCGCCGGTGTTATTACTGTCAGCATCAGACCTTCGCGCAATGCTCCACCTATAAGAAGGTGGGATGCACCGCCGGATTCGAGCCTTCAGGGGGCGGGTTTGCCGAATATGTCCGGGTGATGGACTGGATCGTCGAGCAGGGAACCGTCCGGATTTCGCCAGAAATCTCTTTCGAGCAGGCTTGTTTTGTCGAACCCGTCAACACATGCATGAAGGGAATCGAAGCCCTCCGCCCGAAAGCCGGCGAAACCGTCCTCGTAATCGGGCAGGGCCCAATTGGCATCATATTAGGTGTGTTGGCAGGGAAGACGGGGGCCACGGTTATCACTTCCGATTTATACCCCCAGAGGCTTAAAATAGCGAAAAGCCTTGGTTTACAAAATACGGTCGATGCGTCTCAGCACGACGTGGTTTCGACCGTACGGGAAATGACTGAAGGGCGCGGAGCCGACGCCGTTATTTTGGCTGTGGGAAGCAACGGTTTGATTCGCGTCGCGATGGATGCGGCTCGTCCGGGAGGGCGTGTATTGCTGTTTGCGCAGACTCAGCGCGGAGAAGTCATCATCGATCCCGCGGCGATTTGTGTGGACGAGAAGTCGCTCATGGGGTCCTATAGTGCATCTGTAGATTTACAAGAGAGCTCGGTTCAGTTCGTGATGAACCGGGAAATGGACTTGGAGAAGTTAATCAGTCACCGGTTTCCGCTGCAGGAAGGTGCGCAAGCTCTGGCGTTTGCCGCCCGCCCGCAGCCTGCGTCGATGAAAATTGTGGTTCAGCCCGGTATTGCGTGGAAACGTGCAGCCTGGGAAGGAAGCAAGAAGTGAACGGAAAAATGACCGCCGCCGTCCTGTACGGCAAAGAAGATCTCAAAATTGAGCGAGTTCCCATCCCCCGCGTAGATAAGGGCGAGGTTCTCGTAAAAGTTCAAGTCGCCCTCACCTGCGGAACCGATCTCAAAGTTTATCAGCGAGGCTACCACGCCCGCATGATCGTTCCGCCCGCTCTGTTCGGTCACGAACTCGCCGGGGTCATCGAAGAAGTCGGCGAAGGCGTGCACAGTTTCAAGAAGGGGATGCGGGTCGTGGCCCTGAATTCCGCGCCTTGCCAGATGTGCTTCTACTGCTCCAAGCATCAGGAAAATCTCTGCGAAGATTTGCTCTTTAATAACGGAGCCTATGCCGAATACATCCGCGTGCCACGTCGCATCGTGGAAGCTAATATGTTGGTCATTCCGCCCAATGTCAGCTTCGAAGACGCGGCCATGACCGAGCCGCTGGCCTGCGTTCTGCGTGGACTGCACGAGACCGGCGTGGAAATCGGTGACACCGTCACCATCATCGGCGGTGGTCCCATCGGGCTCATGTTCGTCCAGGTTGCCCGCGCCATCGGCTGCAACGTGATTTCTGTGGTCAAGCGTGACGAACAAGTCGTCGCCGCCAAACACATGGGCGCGCACGAAATCGTTCAGACGACAAAAGTTCAAAACGTTATCGAAGCTTTACGCGCTCTTACGCCGCAAAAGCGTGGCTGCGATGTGGTGGTTGAAGCGGTTGGGCGTCCCGAAGCCTGGGAGTGGGCCGTTGAAATGGTCCGCAAAGGCGGCACCGTAAACTTCTTCGGTGGCTGCGCCAGCGGGAGCAAAGTCCAACTCGATACCAACCGATTGCACTACTCGGAAATCACGCTGAAGGCAACGTTCCATCACACGCCGGAAACGGTGCGCCGGGCCTTCGGGCTGATCGCCGCCAAAAAAATTCGTCCCACGGATTACATCACCGGGGAAGCTCCGCTCTCGAGTTTGCAAAAAGTGCTCCGCCACATGCTCAACCGTGGCGGCGACATCAAAACCGCCATCATTCCGGGGCACTGATCGATGGTGTGCGAGAAACTGTCATCCTGAGCGGAGTCGAGGGATCCCTAGAGCCACCGAGCAACGTGCAGCGATACGATTCTCGCGCTACGCTAACTCGGCATGAACGGGTCCTGTTTAGGATGGGGATTTCTTCACGCTTGCCTTGAGCTTTCAAAAATGGGAAGGGCATGACTTCAGAGGCTGCGGAAAAACTCCATCTTGGACTTGGTTTTTGGGTGGCGCAGCGGTTCACCGCTGCGATCAACGATTTGTTTTGCACCCCCGGCTTTAGCCGCTGAGGTAAGGTTTCGATTCCATCGAACTTTTATTTACTGATGCCCGCAACCACCAATTCACCTACCCTTTCCCGGACGATAAACGCCTGGTCCCGCCTGCCCGCAGCCTATGCCATCCCTGCCAACGCCCCATCACTCGCCGAAGCTCAGGAGTACTGTCGTCGCCTGGCCCGCAGTCACTACGAGAATTTTTCCGTAGCCACCTGGTTCCTCCCCAAAAAGCTGCGCCAGGATTTCTTTAACGTGTACTCCTACTGCCGCATCTCCGACGATCTTGGTGATGAGGTTGGGGACGCATCTCTGTCCCTCGCCTTGCTCGATCAATGGCAGGCCGAGCTTGACGCTTGCTACCAGGGCAATCCGCGCCATCCTGTCTTCGTCGCCCTAGCCGAGACTGTAAGAAAATTTGGCATCCCCAAACACGAATTCTCCGATCTGCTGATCGCCTTCCGCCAGGACCAGACGGTCACCCGCTTCGAAACGTTTGACGATGTGCTCGCGTACTGCCGCTACTCGGCCAATCCCGTCGGACATCTCGTGCTTTATCTAGGCGGATGCGACGACCGTGAGCGCCAGCAGCTTTCCGATTACACTTGCACCGCTCTGCAACTCGCAAATTTCTGGCAGGATGTTTCCGTCGATTACTTAAAAGGCCGGATCTATCTTCCCCTGGAAGATCTGCGGCGTTTTTCCGTGACCGAAGACGATTTGGCGCAGAATCGCAACACCTCAGCCTTTCGCGAAATGATGAAATTTGAGGTCAAGCGTGCGCGCGAATGGTTTGCCCGCGGCTTACCGCTCGTCCATAAAGTAGACGCTCAGCTAGCCATCGATCTTGAACTCTTCAGCCGTGGTGGTCAGGAAATTCTCAACGCGATCGAGCGCCGGAGCTTCGCCGTCCTCGGCAACCGTCCAGTTATCTCCAAACCGCGCAAACTTGCATTAGTTAGCCGCGCCGCACTCGGCAAATTAATGGGGACATTCTCATGAGCGCCGGCGCTCAGCCCGTTTTAGTTTCCTGGACGCCCGCTCCCGCGCAGCTCAGCATGGCGTACTCTGTTTGCCGCGGTATCACGCGCGCCAGCGCAAAGAATTTTTATTATGCGTTTCTAGTTCTGCCCAAGCGCAAACGCCAGGCGCTCTGTGCCGTCTATGCATTCATGCGTCGCTGTGACGATATCGCGGACGATCCCACTCTCGCCGCCTCTGAGCGACGTCAAAAACTCGACACTTGGCTCGACGCACTGCACCGCTCCCAGCAAGGTCACCCGAGCGACGACCCAATTCTCCTTGCCCTGAGCGATACCCAACGCCGATACAACATCCCCGCCGGCCTGCTCGATGAACTGGCGCTCGGCACCGCCATGGATGTTGCTGACTCGGATCGTCAGATCCACCAAGGATCAATTGGCGAAGAGAAGCTGAAATTACCAGTGCAGTACAAGACTTTTGACGATCTTAAACTTTATTGCTACCGCGTCGCGTCGGTCGTCGGCCTGGTCTGCATCCACATCTTCGGATACCGTGATCCCGCCGCCGAGTCCCTCGCCGAGCAATGCGGCCTCGCCTTTCAACTCACCAACATTATTCGCGACGTCAAAGAAGACGCATCCCTGGGCCGCGTCTATCTTCCGGAAGAGGATCTTTCGAAGTTTGCACTTTCTGCTGCGGATATTCTTCTCGCTCCCGACCTCTCACGCATTCGCCCTGTGCTCGCGCTCGAAGCCGATCGCGCACGTCAATATTACAAAGCTGGAGATCAACTCCTCTCTTATATCTCCGAAGACAGTCAGCCGGCACTTTACGTGCTGATCAACATTTACCGGAATCTTCTGGAAAAAATTGCCTACCGCCAATACGACGTCTTCACCGAAAAAATGAGTCTCACCCTAACCGAAAAACTGCGTGTCCTCGGCCAGGGCTTCTGGCAGCGCATCACATGATCCTTGAGCAAGCAGTGCGAAAAGGACCTTGTTGTTCCGAACACCGCCGTAGGGCAATTGAGGGTTCTGCGTTCAGGCTTATCACAAGGGCAGTGGACGCATGGAAGGCCACATGACGAACGATCCCAACGGCCCCACCGTTGCGATCGCTGGCGGCGGCCTCGCCGGACTCGCCGCTGCTTGCGCCCTCGCAGACTCAGGACTTCACGTCACGCTTTTTGAGCGTCGTCCCTACCTCGGGGGACGCGCATCCTCTTACGAGCATCCCGGTACTGGCGAAGTCATCGACAACTGCCAGCACGTCCTGTTCCGTGTTTGCACCAACCTAATCGAGTTCTATCGGCGCATCGGCGTCGAAGATAAAATCCGCTGGTATGAGGACATGACTTTTATCGAGCCTGGCGGCCGATCCTCCGTGATGCACGCTTCCGCCTTGCCCGCGCCCCTGCACACCGCTCCATCTTTTCTGCGCTTTCCGTTTCTTGATGCAAAAGACAAATTCTCAATTTCGCGAGCAATTGCCACTCTTACGCTCACTAAACCACGCGACACAGGAAAGTCTTTTCTCGATTGGTGTCTCGACCATCGTCAAACCAAAACCGCCATCGAACGTTTCTGGAAGCCCATTCTAGTCAGCGCCCTCAGCGAAGATCTCGACCTCATCTCGATCTCCTCCGCCGCGCAAGTCGTTCGCGAATCCATGAAGTCTTCCGCCGCCCGCCACATGGGCGTTCCAGCCATCCCGCTCACCGACCTCTATAACCGCGCTGGAGATTACATCCGTGCCCGGAAGGGCGTCATCCGTTTACGCAACTCGGTCGAAGGTTTTTCTCCCGGCGATAACAATGTGAACCTTCGCATCTCCGATAAAGCCGACACCGGCTTGGGTAAGGAGAAAACTGAGGAAGAGACCTTCGACTATCTCATCCTCGCGCTGCCATTCAACGCCCTCGACCGTGTTCTTCCCGAAACCCCCGCCGCCGCGCCTTTGCGCGAAAACCTCTCGCACTTCGAATCCTGCCCCATCACCGGCATCCATCTCTGGTTCGACCGCCAGATCACCAATCTCGATCACGCCGTCCTCCTCGACCGCACCATCCAATGGATGTTCCACAAATCCCGCCTGCTGATCACGCGGAAAGGCTACTCCCTCGAGAAAAAAATCAGGGGCCAAAAAAATCAGGAGGGAAATGCTGGGGAGAATAATAATCGGGAAGGGCACGACTTCAGTCGTGCCGTATCGAGCGAAACTGAGAACCGGGCTTTAGCCCCTGAGGGCGGAAGTTACATCGAACTCGTCGTGAGCGCCTCAAAGAATCTCGTTGATAGATCCCGCGGGGAGATCGTCGACCTCGCCCTGAAAGAGGTCCGCGAATTCTTTCCCGCAGCCCGTGACGCGCAACTTGTAAAGTCCGCGGTCATTAAGGAAGTCCATGCCACCTACTCGCCGCGCCCTGGCCTTGACGCTTACCGGCCATCGCAAACCACTGCATGGCCGCGCGTCTTCCTCGCCGGCGACTGGATCGCAACCGGATGGCCCGCCACCATGGAAGGAGCGGTTCGCAGCGGCTATCTCGCCGCCGAGGCTTTGATGCGCGCTGTTGGAATTCGAGGGACGCGCTTTATATCGAAGGATTTACCAGCGTCAGGTTTAATGCGGTTTTTCGTTTAGATTTGTCGTTCAGAGGGATTTACGCGCCGCCCGTCCAGTCAATTCACCTACGAAGAATGCTTGCTTCTACCTTGGACACGAACCTGGGCGTGCGACTCTTCATGAGTTGCTCAACCCCTGGGCCAAACTCACGCCACAGGCTCATGCCGGCGTCGTTGCCCACCGTCGATCCAAAATCGCTGAACGGATCGGTCAATGAGCGTCTCCAATACGGCTTGGAGGCGGTGTCCGCCGCCACGGCAGTCAATGTCCGCAGAATGTACGATGTGTTGAGCCTACCCTTGCCAGAACCGTCCCGCGTCACGATGACGCGTGATGCCGCATACGTAGCCCGGCCCATCAGACTTCCATCCGTCAACGAATGATAAGTCGCTGGCCTGGATGTCGCTGGATAAAGCAATTTGCGAAAAATGTCAGATTGTCCGCCGGGTTCGCCGGAGAAGGCAAACTCATTTTCGCGGGTTCTGGCCCTCTGGTCGGTCGAAGCCTCGGATAGGAAAAATCCATGCGCCTGTCCGACAAAAGCAAGAGACTTCTGCGCTATAGCAGCAATCTGCGCCACTGGCGCGTCCGGAATTGCATGACCATCAGTTGTCTGACCGTCGCAGCGCCATGCCGTCGCGCAAGTCGCGACCAATCCCACCGAAACGACCCCGATCAATCGCTTCATCCTTGCCATGGCCCGACCGTCGTTCCGCCAAGTGTTGAACCTTCAGGTCTCCCACCCTTGGCTTTACTCTTTCCCGCGATAGCAGCACTTCCCGCGCCATTCTCCCAGCCGCCCATCCCGCACAGCGACACGAGAGTTAGGTGACATAAGGTTCATTGCGGTTGTGCCAAAGGCTTCTTATATATGCAAATTACCCGCCACATTGGGCAAAGTCTTTCACTTGAAATGTCGCTTAAAGCCTATGTGGAGCGGGCACTCCTGCCCGCTGCCTTTGACGGTGATCTTGCATTTGACCTTATCTTGCTCTGGATTGGAACCTCTCGCCAATTTACCTCACTAGAAACTGGCGCGTTCGGCACCTGCCTGAATGATCCGATCGACAGATTTACCCTGTGACCATCTGTGCCCTTGGTGTTTGAAGATCTTGACCTTTGCTTGCCACAGGAAGTTACACGTCGAAGAAGGGGGCAGCAACGGTCAACTAGTTCCTGCCTGAGGCGGGCGCCACGATGGGGAACGTAGAAGAATATCCAGAACTTGCGTCCCTCTGTGTCCCCCGCTGTGGTAAGGATTTTGACTTCTGTGTCAGCAGAAAGAAAGGGCCGCCCGAAGGCGGCCCTTAAGTCTTAGCTGAAGCCCGAAGCCCGACAGCAGAAGCCCTAGTCTCCCGCCACTGGCTCCGCAACTTCTGGCTTCGGAGCCGGAGCGATTCCGCCATTCGGCTTGATCAACGCGCCCAGCGGAATAAACCCATTCTCCGCCACAGCCGGCTTTTCTTTCAGAACCACTTCGCGGTACAACGAAGCCATGCGCGCGTTGTAAGCGTCATCGTTCTTCTGCGGCCCGCGATGTCCAGCTACCGGTGTCTCCGAATGGTCGACCGCCAAAGCTGCTTTCGCATCCCGCGCTCGCTTCTTTTCCTCGCGAGCTGTCTTTGCGATGCCAAGATTATCCAGATCATGCTGCAGTTCGTTCGTCACCAGATCGTCGCGCAGCAGGAGTGAGTGGACCTCATCGTCCATCTTCACCTTCTTGCCGCCCGCGAAAATCTCGTGCCGTCCATGTTCCTCATACCACTTGGTGAGCGTGGCAGTCATATGCATCTTCTCGATGATGTTCCGCCAGCCCACGCCCGTGTTGTAGGCGCAGAATGAAATCTCGCCTTCCTGCGTAGCGTAAGGAATAATGCACTGCTCCGTCCGCCGGAAGTCGTAGTTGAACAAATCCTGAAACCACATTCCCGCGATAAACAGGAAATTCCACCGATCCTGCCGGCGCTTCATCACATCTTCAACCGTCCGGTCCGGACCAACCTTCCCGTAATTCTTTCCCGTCGCATTGAAGTTCTTGTCGAACTTCCGCAACAGATCCATCAACTTGAAATGCGTCGGCGCCTGGAACGGATCGTAATTCTTCATCAAACACAGCGCCATTCCCACCACCGTCAAGAACTTTCCGCGCGCCGCATCGTTCACCTTGGCAATATCCTTCGCCAACTGATCCCCATGCAGGAAAGCGGTAACCGGCACCGCCTCCTTCGTTTCCTTGTCAATCATCACCGCCATCCCCGTCCCACAGTTCGGGTGGCAACCGCAACTTAATTGGCCCCAATCGTTTTTTACGTCGTTGGCGTGCATGAGGTCGGCCCAATCGGAGAAGGTTCCCATGAAGCTGATAGGGAACCAGTCGCGGCTGGGTTCGCCAAGGCCGGTCTGATTTTTTACGTCGTGGGCCAGGTGAGAGAGTGTGTAGCGCTGGGCTTGGCGGCGATCGTCGGTGACGGCTTCGTCGCGGCCGGTGAAGCTTACCGGCTGGAACGACAAGAAGCTGATTGTTCTTGGGTTGTCCAGGGCGAACTTGATGATGCGTCCGACTTGCTCGTTGTTGATCCCGTTCACGATAGTAACGACCGGAACGATTTCGACTCCGGCTTTGTGCAGGTTCTCAATGGCTTTCAACTTAACATCGAACAGATTGCCAACCATGCGGTGCGCGTTGGCGGCGTTGCCGATGCCATCGAATTGAAGGTAAGCATAGCGCATGCCGGCTTCAACGGCTTGTTGGCAGAATTCAAAACTCTTGGCGAATTCGATTCCGTTGGTTGCGGCCTGCACGGAGTTGTATCCGACTTTGCGAGCGTAGCGGACTGCGTCTAAAAAATATGGAGACAGAGTCGGTTCGCCGCCGGAGAACTGTACGCTCATCTGACGACGCGGCTTGATGGTGATCGCGTTGTCGAGCATGGTCTTGATTTCTTCCCATTGCAGTTCGTGGACGAATCCGACTTGATTCGCGTCCATGAAGCAGGGATCGCACATCATGTTGCAGCGATTCGTAAGATCGATGGTGAGAACCGATCCGCGGCCATACTTCACCGTCGAAGAGCCGTGATGGTGCAACTTTTCATCATTGTGGGCGGCGATGTCGCGGCCCGGAAAGACGTCTTCCAGATGCTTCGAGAAATCGGTGTCGATCGACATGACGTCTTCGAAGTGGCCGTGCTTGGGGCAATCTTTCACCATCAAAATCTTGCCATCGCGCTCGACGATGGTGGCTTTGATCTCGCCGATTTTTTCGTTCATCAAAACTTCGTGCGGAAGTTTTCCGTCGAGAATCTGCTGACGGATTTCGGGCACGCATTTCGGGCAAAGAGAATCAGTGGAGCGGGGCCAGCCGAGGGGTGGCTTGGATTTTTCGTAGGATTTGAGCAGAGGCTTGTCGGACCATTTAGGGGTGGGCGAGGGGTTTTGCTTGATGCGATTGACGCGGTCAAACACGACCCAAGCGCCCTTGGCGGCGACGGTGACTGCTTTTTCTACGTACTTAATCGGCTTGCGCATTGCTTATGAGGCTCCTGAGTACCGGCTTCGGGCTTCAGCTTGCGGGCCCGGCTGGTATGGCTGTTTTCAAGTTCTTTCTTGTGAGAGCTAAGTTCTAGGCCTCGGATGCATGAGGCCTTTGAACTAGCGTCTCGACCGAACCTGAGATACTAACAAAAATTGTCATTCCTCTTATGGGCGTAGACCCGAGCAGAACCTGGTTCATACACCTTTTCCTTGAGAGGTTAGCTGATGTCATCGTATTGGAAACGAAGGAGATGGCGCATCCAGAGAACAATGAACGGAAGAAAAAGGGGGTTTAGCGGTTGGATGAGGGATTGGGCGGAGGTAAGTGATTGAAAGGAAAAGGACGATGGATATAGAGATTGACATTGGGACCGGGCGGAAACCACGTCCGAGGATGAGGGTTAGGCCGCCACTTCTCGCGAAAGAGGCGGGAAGTGGGCACCCCGAGATTTTGACACGCTGGGCTAAGATAGATTCTATGGCGAGGTGATTATGGCGCAAATGACGCCGCAGGTGGCGGAACTGTTGGAGAAGGCGCTTGAGCTTTCCACGCAGGAGCGAGGGTGGCTGGCATCGCGTTTGATTCGCAGCCTTGATGACGAGCCGGCGGAAGAAGGAGTAGAGGCGGCTTGGGAGGACGAAATCAAGCGGCGGGTGGAGGATATTCGCAGCGGGCGGGTCAAAACGATTCCGGGGGACCAGGTATTGAAGGAGTTGGCTGAAGAGTTCCCGGATGCAGAGTAAGCCTTTTCGATTTCATCCCGAAGCACGAGAGGATTTTCGAGAGTCCATTCGTTGGTACCGCGCTGGCAGTTTAATAACCTCAACCGAATTTCGGCGCGCTGTCGGTGATTCCGTTCAATTGATCGCGCAAGCCCCGCAGCGTTGGCCGACTTATTTGTTTGGCACGCGACGGTTTGTGCTGCAAGCGGTTTCCATTCTCAGTGATTTATCTGGATGATCCAGATTTGGTCACTATCATTATCATTTGCGGTTGCTCATAGCAAGCGGAAGCCGGGATATTGGAAGGGTCGAGTTTAGAATCAGTAATCTTCGGTCCTCCGTAGCGGTCCGCCCATTTCTCGCAAAAGAGGCGAGAAATGCGGCACTCCAGAGCGGTCCACTGTTGGGATTAGCCTTTGGCCCAGTCGTGCCAGACGAGGCCTGTGATGCGAGAGAACTCCGAAACATTAGCCGTGACAAGAGTGAGGCTGTGGCGGACGGCTTGGCCAGCCATGAGCAGGTCGTAGGCTCCGATTGGCTTGCCATTGGATTCGAGGGAGGCGCGAATTGTTCCGGCTACTTCGGCATCGGCGTTGTCGAAGGGAAGAACCGTGATCGGGCCGGCCAGAAATGTTTCGAGGCGCTTCCGGTTGAACTCGTGCCGCTTGCTTTTGGCGACTCCGTACCAGAGTTCGAAGGTGGCGACCGAGGAGACGAGAATGTGCACTTCGGAGGACTCTGCTCTTTGCAGACGCTTGCGAACGGAGGCGGGCTCGCCATTGATGAGGGCGATGCAAGCGTTGGTGTCGAGTAGATAGTCCATTTCGCTTTAGAAAATCTTTCGTTTTGGAGTTGCGGGCTGGCGGCGAGTGGTAGGGAATGGCTCGGAGTTGAACTGATCGAGTTCCTCGAACCAGCGCGCGGTATCGGCGATGAGCGGCTCAAGCAGTACTCCCTGCGGCACTCGACGGATGCGCACTCGGTCTCCCGTGAAACGGAATTCTTTGGGCAAGCGCACGGCCTGGCTGCGGCCGTTCTGGAAGAGCTTGGCGATGTCGGGATTGGGCATTAAGTTCCTCTACGATTAGTATATACCCAGAATATACACTCTTACCGCGACCTTTTGGTCTTGGCGCGGCTGAAGCCACGCCCTGATACGAATCTTGCGGTGCGAGTCAAAATCGAAGTCGGACAGCACAGGTTACTCACTGGGACTTCGGCCCTGTTCGGAATGACAAGGGTTGTTCGTGGGGAGTGGCGATCATCGCAGCGCTGAAAGCGCTGCGCCACCCAAAGGCGAATGCATGCGGCGCGGCTGAAGCCGCGCCCTGATACGAATCTGCGGTGCGAGTCAAAATCGAAGTCGATGGGTAATGGATTGGTTACGCTGCGCTGCCATCCATGCGATGCCAGCCTGCGGCGTGACAAACGAGATAGTGCGGGCATCCGCTGCCCTATCCTTGCGAGCGAGGATAGTCACCGGAGCGGAAATGGTTGCGGCTACTGCCGGGATCAATTTTGGCGCGCGGCGGCAAAGGCCCTCTCCATTCCTTGCGCAGTGTCGGTGGCGTGAGCCGGTCCGGCTAAGTAGGTGAGGTCCTGAAGCACTTGGCCGGTGGAGGTCCCCGCAGCTTCGAGAACTTTCTCGGTGCGCGCCGCGCGCAGAAATCCGGCGATGAAACTTTCCGAGGCTTGTCCGGTGCTGTATTTAGTGACGCCGCCATCGAGCACGGTGGGAGCGAAGAAGGGATGAGCGACTCCTAGTCGAGTGGATTCGTTGTAGGCGATTGAGGCGACAAGTTCGAGGCGCTGCGGGGTAAAGTTTTCGGAGTCTCCCAGGCCGATGATCAGCAGCTTGCGGGCCCGCAGAGTTCCGGCGGGCGGAACGATCACGAGGGTTTCGCCCAGCTCTCCGCGAAAGAGGCTTGGATTTCGAAGTTTGTCGAGCAAGCCTTTCAGTTTCTCGTTGGTCTCGATCAAGGATCCGTGCAAAGTGTTCTGGGGAGTGGATTCGAACAGGCAGATAATCTGCAAATCCGTTTCGGTGTCGGCAGGGCTTTCCATGAGCACGCGGGTCGAGATTGGAGCGTTGGGGATTTTTATTTCTGCGGGCTTCAACGCGTTCGCGCCAGGCGACTGCGAAGGAGCATTTGTTATAAGGGCAACGAGAATCAGAAATAGAACTAGCGAAAAAGCACGATAAGTCTTCACGAATGTTCCTCCGGGCTGAGTCCCTTTTCTAGGCTACTTCAGATTTCTATACCAGCTTAGGCCTCATGATTCCATTCAAAACCCGCCGGGGGCGAGAAAGGAGGGCGATGGAAAGGGCTACGGAAATCCCGCTAACAATCTAGTTTTGAACGGCGGCCTTGTCGGGGGTGGGGTGCTGAGCGGTTTGGGCCAGGTTGAGTTTGGATGAAGAATGCTTGTTGGTGGCAGCCGGCTTTGCAGCGGGGGCGGCGGGTTTGGCCGCAAGCTTTTTCTTGTTGAAGTCGCGAACGATGCGCGCTACGTAGGCCTTGGTCTCGTAGTAAGGAGGGACGCCGTTGTAGCGCTCGACCCGTTGGGGGCCGGCGTTGTAGGCGGCGAGGGCTTTGACGAGATCGAAGTTGTAACGCTCAAGCAGTTGGCGGAGATAGCGGGTTCCGGCCTGGACGTTGGCTTGCGGATCGAAGGCATTTTGCACGCCGAGTTCGGTGGCGGTTTGCGGCATGAGCTGCATTAAGCCCTGAGCACCCTTGGGGGAAAGCGCGCGGATGTTGAAATCACTTTCGGCGCGGATGACGCTGGTGACGAGGTCGGGATCGAGTTGGTAGGCGCTGCTGGCTTCAGTGACGGCCTGGTTGAGGTCGAAAGGTTTCGCGGCGATGAGGGGCTGAGTAGCTGCGGGCGGAGTTACTGCTGGACCAGATATGGCTGGCGCAGGAATCGACGATTCGGGCGCGGATTCAAAGTGGTCGATTTCGGCGGTGGGGATATCGACGAAGCTGGATTGATCGGTTCCGATATAAAGGCGAGTGACGGAGCCAAGGACCTGGCGGCGCTGGTGGAGAATGGAGAACCCGTTCCGCAGGACGGCCGTGTCGGCTGCAAGGGAAGTGGCGACCAGGAATGGAAGCAACGCGGCAACCAGTGCGAGTTGTATTGGCTTCTTCATCCAACGTTCGAAATCAGCGTTAAAAATTAGACAGGTCGAAATTAATTTGATCAAGAGTCGAGTTGGCCGCGACGTTTACTTGTTGATCAACTCTTCCAATGCCGCGGCGACTCCGCACTGATCGTTGCCCAGAGTGACGCTCCAGCCACGCGACCGCAGTTCCGCACATGCATTCCCCATGATAACTGGATGGCCGGCGAACTCAAGCATTTCCACATCATTGTGATTATCACCGATGGCCATGACCTCTTCACGGCGGAACCCGCGGTGAGCAACCCAGCGTTCGAGAGCGTGGCCTTTGGAACAGCCGGCATTCAGGACGTCGATCATGGACAGGTCGCGCTCTGGATATTCGGTGCGAAGAACGGTGATGCGGTTGCCGATGCGGGATGCTCCGTTTTCCAGAGCGTGGAGAGCGTCAGCCATGCGAGTGGTAGAGCCGCAAAACATGGCTTGAATGGGATCGGCAACCAGGGCGTCTTCGAGGGGGATGACGAACTCTATGAATTCCATACTTCTTTCCAGCCAGCGCCGGATGCTGACGTTGAGTTCGTCGAGGCGTTCGAGCGCGATAGCGCCTTTGGTTTCCTTGTCGAAGATAAGGGCGGTATTGCCGCGGAACGCCTGCATGGATGTGCAAAGTTCGCGGCAAGTATCGCGCGGCAGAAGGTCGCGGTGAAAGGTTTCGCCGGAGAGGGAACGAGTGACTGCGCCGTTGGAACTAATGAGCCATAGATCGAAGCCAAGTTGTTGGGCGATGGGCAGGGCGAAGGTGTGACGGCGGCCGGTGACGAGGGCGATTTCTATTCCGGAGGCGTGGGCCTGGCGAAGCGCTGCGAGGTCCTTGGCGGCAATTTTGAATTCAGGATTGAGCAGAGTGCCGTCGATGTCGGAGGCGATCAGGCGAATGGGTTTCGGGCTTCGGGCTTCGGGCTTCGGCAAAGCAATTGTGCTCACCTTTTATTCTTACATAAGAACCGACGTTGGGCAGAAGTTACGCGATAAGACCCGAGGCGAGAATAGAGTGCGATGGTTCACTTATGCCGCCGGCTTTCTTACCGCCTTGATCAAGCCGTTCAAAAGGCGGCCAACCTCCCCACATCTGTGCAGAAGATCGCTGCATCGAGAGGATGCTAGATAGCCTAAGTCATGCGCGATGATAATTTGGGTCTCGATTTCGAAGACAGACCCCCGAGAAACAGCGAGGAACTGGCTGAGTCTCGCGATCAGAGAATCGGCCCTAACCTTCGGCAATATTGCTCGCCACTGACACAGCTGCCCTCCGCATTTGGCTTTTGAGGCCGAACATCTCTTCCTTGGGAAAGTTGGCAGTATCTTGATAAATCTCGAGCACGAGCGCCCGTGCGCATTGCCATACTTCCAGATCCCTATAAGTTCCGCTCATGATGGTCGCAGAGTATGGGCGGAACATCGGAATACTGCGTGGCATGGATCACAGAGGAAATGTTCGGTTGACGCGGTGCGTCGATAACTGGGTGCAACCGGGTCCACTCACGCGACGCGTGAAAAGAGGATCAGCCGAAGCCCGATGGCTGAAGCCCGAAGCCTTGCCCAGCGTGCTATATTCCATGTCGCATGGGACTTCTTTTCCTGTTTTCTCACTGGTGGGGATTTTTGCTGATGGGCGTGGCGATTGTGCATTTTATTCGCCGGCGTCCGGATACTTATTGGATTTTCATCATTCTGTTTTTGGGATGGATTGGCGCGGCGGTTTACATTGTCGTGGAAGTAATTCCCGACGCGGGGTTGCTGCGGGGATCATTTCAGGCATTTCCGCGACGAAGGAGAATTCACGAGCTGGAGGCCGCGATCTTGGATAATCCTTCGGCGGGGAATTACGAAGAGCTGGGATTGCTGTATCTGGATGACGGAGATTTTGCCCGAGCCCGCGGATGTTACGACCGCTCGATTTCGCAGCGGTCGGATTCGGTGGATCCGTTCTATCGGCGCGGTGTGGCGGAAGTGGAGTTGGGTGATTTTGGGGCGGCGGTGCCCGATCTTGAACGAGCGGCTCAAGCGGATCCAAGTTATGACTTTCACCGCGCCATAGGGTTGTTGGCTCATGCCTACGCGCAGACCGGGCAGCCGCAAAAGGCCGCGGAACTATTTGAGAAGGCAACCAGGATTTCCACCAGTTCGGAGACGTACTACAACTACGCGCTATTCTTGCAGGCACAGGGGAGCACGGAAGAGGCGCGGCAGTGGGTGCAGAAGATTATCGACAAGCGGGCGACGATGCCGGGATATCAGCGCAGGCGGGAGCGGGTATGGTTCCGCAAGGCGTATGCGTTGGCGGCGCGGTTGAGGTTGTAGCGGACCTGAAGTCGACCAAGCATTTGCCAGACTACTAGCGTCCAAATCGCGAGCGTGGATTTCTATGCATCCAGCCCCTTTTAGCATTGGATGCAGCCATCGGCGTAAACAACTACAGCGGAACAGCCACCCCCACAGAGATAACCTCATCCAATGTCTAACGTCCTGCATTGTTCAGCAAGGAATGATTCTGGCGGCTTAGGGCCGGAAAAGGAGCAAGAGAAATGTCGAACCAAAGGAAAGACGATTCCGCTAAACCGAACGGGAACGACAAATTGCAGGATTTATTGCCTGCGGACAGGGAGCCGATCCATCAGGGCCAGCAGTTCGATGAGATGCAAAGGCAGCATAAGAATCCGGATAATACGCAGCAGAAGGATTCTGAACCATCGCGCTAAGTGTGCCGCCAGCGTTTTAGCTGCGGGAGGCTGGCTAATCGCGATCATTTAATAGCGATCATTGGTATCGATGTTAAAGCCGAGGATCGCGTTCACTTCTACCGGTTGGGCGCCGCGCGTGGCGGGACGGAATTTCCAGCTGGGCAGGGATGCCATCAATTTGGCGGTCATTGCGGCCGGGCCGGGCTCTAGAACTTGAAGATCTTTCAGGTTGCCGGAGGAGCTGAGCTTGCATTTGATGACGACGCGGGCGTGAGGCAGTCCGGTTGGCAGATCAGTTCGCAGGCCTTGTGGTCCGGTAAGTGCGCCCATGTGGGCGGTGGAGTCGGCTTCGGCGAACTGCATGACGACGGTGCCGAGATTGGTGTCAACGTAGACAGTATAGTTGTCGCCCGGAAGCTTGCCGTAAAAGTCGAATGCGCCGCCAGAGCGTGAAGTGGCGACGATGGTGATGGCGGGCCCTGGATCGCCCTTGACGGAAGAACGACCGGGCAAAGTTGGAGCATTGCTATTGCCGGAGTCGAAGCTGGGTAAGTTGACGACCGTGCTGCCGCCGCGAACGTCGACACCGGGAGCAGCCGGGATGCCGGTCGTGGCACTGCCTGCACCGCCGGTACCGGGAGTGGGAGAAATTCCGGCGTGAGCATTGGGATCGGAGCCGTAAGCGGAACCGGATTTGCCTGCGCCCGAGGCTTCGCCGGTGAGGCCACTCCCGGAGCCTGAACCGCTGCCGATGCCGGACCCGCCGCCGGAGCCGCCGAGGCCGGGTTTGTCGCCGCCCGAAGGCGACATGGCGAGAGACCCCTTTCCGCCGCTGCCGGGAAGGCCCGGAGTAAGACCGGGATCGGGGGATACGACAACGGCCGAATGATCGCCCGAGCCGGCGGAGCCTTTCGCGGGAGCGAGCGGAGATCCAACATCGCCTGGACCTCCGAAACCGGAACCTCTTTTACCGGAACCAGAAATGCCGGAACCGGATCCAACGGATGGTGGTGGGGGCACTACGTTTCCTGCGAGAAGAGTGCCGTTGCCGCCGCGGCCTGCACCTCTTCCGCTTGAGCTAGCGCCGGAACTGGAAACTGAAGGTGGTGGCGGTACTACATTCGATGCCCCGAGGGAAGATTGATTGGACCGTCCTAAAGATGACCCAGCAGAGGCCGATCCAGCGCTTGAACCGTTGCCGGAAACCGACGGGGGCGGAGGAACAACATTGGATGCTCCGCGATCCTGGGATCGCCCGGAGGATCCTCCGAAGCTGTTATTCGCGCTTCCGAACGAGGGTGGAGGAGGAACAACATTGGCGGAGAGAGAATTGCCCGAACCGCCGGATGAACTGCGGGAGGTCCCGGCGGTGCTGGTTGAAGATACGGAAGGCGGCGGCGGGACGACATCCTGTGTTCCGAAAAGTTTTCCGATGACGCTGCTCAGGAACGATCCGTTGGCGACCTGCGTCGGTGGCGGAGGAACGACGGTCGGAGAAGCAGACTGTAGCCGACCGCTTTCCAGGCGGTGCTGGTCGCGGGCGGCGGCGGAGGGTGGAGGCGCAATGACAGAAGGCGCGGGCAGGTTAAGTTTGGCAGTGCGCGAAGAGTCGCGTTGCGGAGCGGACACTGGCGGAGGCACGACGGCGACGTTATTCATCTGAACGCGCGACGGAGCAACTTCGCGATCGACCGTGGTGGGCGCAGGAGCGACGATAGCACCGTTAAGCACGGGAGCAGAACGGGCTTGTTCGCGCGAGACGCGAGTAGAGGCCGGCGCAATTACAGATGAGTTGAGTGCGGGTGCGGAGCGGCTGCGATCCCGCGAGATGTTCGGAGCGGGTCCAATGACACTTGAGTCCAGCCTGGGCGCGTACAAAGGGTGCTCGGTTGGAGTGCTGGGCGCGGGCGGAACGATGGCTGCGCTTAGTGAAGGGGCGGAACGCGAATTACTGGAAGAGACATTTGGAGCTGGAGGAACGATGGAAGTAAGAGTGAATCCATTGCGAGATGTTTCGCGAGCTATGTCAACAGGAGGAGCGATCACATTGGCAGGAAGATTCGGCGCACTGGCGGTTGAGTGAAGGCCCTCGGCGGAGGACGCTCCCGGGATGGGTTTGACAGCCTTAAACGCCAGAAGATTCGCTACGGCGCTGTTTGAGGAGGGAAGCTTGAGGTTTGGAGCGTCCACCACCTGCTGGGCAAGCGACGCTCCACGGGTAATGCGAATGGTTTGAGTGCGGTGTTGAGCCTGGCGGCCTCCGGCGCGGCCGGGGGCGCCGGATTGCGCCCCGCCAAGATCCTGGGTGCGCGGCAACTCGTCGGCGGAATAGTAGATCACTTCGTCGGGCTGCAGTCGTGGCGCAGCATAGGGGCGCAGGCGGCCGACTTCACGAGGCAGAACGATCAGGACGAAGAGTAGGAAGACTTGCAGCAGGAACGATGCGGCCATGCCGCGGTAGTGATGAATTCCGAGTGGCGCTTCTCCCGCAAGGCGACGGCCGGAGCGTGCGAATGCGGGGCGGATGGAAGTAGTGAATTCCTGCCAGCGCGGCGGCCACTCGATGAGGAGCTTGGGGCCGTCATGGAGCTGAATGTCTGGTTCGAGTTGAAGAGTTTCGTTCACGGTAAAGATCGAGCTGGTTTAAAGCTTTCTCGGTTCAAGATTGAAGGTGGACTGAGGGCAATCGTCGATCGAGGGTCCGGGCGGCTGTATGTTTTCAAGGTTTCGCCGTCCCAGTTTCCTCGCCACGATTGTCAGTCGCCCTCCTGAAGCTTGATTTGAATTCGGTCCCCCAGTTCAGTTGCGGTGTGGGTCACGGTGTTGGGCGGCAACTCCAGGACTGAGGCGGCTTGCATTCGAACGGGGGAGAAGCGCCAGGGCTGAAGATTGGGCTCGAGGTGTACGACCATGAGATCCCGGTCGAGATAGATTACATCGATTGGGAATCGCATAGCAAGGGTATGAACTCCGTGGCAGGGACGAATCCAAAGGCCGCGGCCAGTACGGAAGTCGGACTCGGAGGCGCCAAGCAGTCCGCGCAAACGAGACCAGTGGGTTTGCGCCACGGAGAGGTCGGTAGCGAGATAGCGCTGGCGGGTTTGGTTGAAGGCTTGGGCGCGCGGAATCAATGCCGGCATAAGTCTCCGATACTACTTCCAACAGGGCAAGTCTTTGGCAATCGAGTCTTTGGCGATCAAGTCCGCGCCGATTGACTCCGGGTTATTCCGGCAAGGGCAACTCATACTAACTACTTATTGGTGAGCGAATGATAAGCCTGAATGAGCGCCGGGCCAATGGTTACGAAAAGGAATGGAACCAGAATGAAGATTACCAGCGGAGGAACCATCTTGATGGTAGTTTTGGCGGCCTGTTCTTCGGCGCGCTGGCGTCGGGCGGTCCGTAAAGAATCCGAATGTACGCGTAAGGCTTGAGCGATGCTGGTGCCGAAGCGATCGGTTTGAATCAGGGTTCCGACGAGGGCGCGAACGTCGTCGACGCCGGTGCGGTCCACAAGATTTCGCAGAGCCTCGACGCGAGGCTTGCCGGCGCGCATTTCGAGATTGACCAGGTGAAATTCGTCGCTGAGATCGGGATGGGCGTGGTGGAGATCCTGGCCAACTCGTAACAGGGCCTGGTCAAGGGCAAGTCCGGCTTCGACACAGATCACGGTGAGGTCCAGAGCGTCCGGTAAGGCGATCCGGATGCGGTGTTGGCGCTGTTTAATCATGCGTTTCAGAAAGAAACGTGGGATGAAAAAGCCCAAGGCCGGGATGCATACCAGCAAAGGCACGCTATCCAATCCGGAAAAAATTACGACGCCGACGAAACCGAGGAATGCGAGGGCCATGCGAGCGCCAAAGTAGTAGCTGACATGGCGAGGTTCGCGAAGTCCGGCCTGGATGAGCCAGACGCGAGTACGGGAAACGTCCGAGGGCGAAAGCGGGATGGCCTTGCTGAGAGGATCGAGTGCCTGTTCGATGCGGTCTTTGATTCTAGCCGCAGGTTTTTCCTGAGCGATGGTCGCCTGGCTGCCAAGGGCGCGTAGACGTGCGCCCAGCACGGAACTGGGCGTTACAGCGGCGGCACCGAAGGCGAACACCACCAGCACGACGGTGATGAAAACGACGATGGTGAGGATCAAGTACATCTTTTCCCGCACTCCGATGTGGCTAGTTCACGCCGTTACAGCGAGACGGAACGCCGTTCAAACCTGAATCTTAATGACTTTGCGAATGACGAAATAGCCGATGGTCTGTAAAGCAATGCTCGATACCAATAAAATATGTCCCAGAGGATCGTAAAAAAGCGGGCGCACAAACTCCGGGCTGAAAATCAGAAGAATAGAAACGACCGCCGGAGGCATCGCCATGAGCAAAGCCATGGTCATGCGGCCCTGCGCGGTGTGGACCTTTACCTGCCGCTGAATTTTGAAGCGTTCGCGGATCATGTAGGACAAGTTGTCGAGGATTTCGGCGAGATTTCCGCCAGTTTCGCGCTGCAGCATAACCGCAGTAACGAAAAATTTCACGTCCACCAGCGGCATGCGCTGGGTGAGATTCATGAGGGCATCGCGAACCGGCATGCCGAATTTCTGTTCCTCGTAAAGCTTGCGGAATTCGCCGGCCAGAGGTTCGGCGATCTCGCTGGAGATCAGTTCGAGCGCGGTGGTGAAGGCGTGCCCGGCGCGGACGGCGCGGGCCAAGGTATCGATGGCTTCGGGAAAAAGTGCTTCGAATTTTTCGAAGCGCTTTTGCCTCCGATACGAGATAACCGAAAAGGGAAGGAAAGCGCCAAGAATAAGGGCGGCCCATCCGATTGCCGGATTGTGGGTATAAAGAACCGCGAAAAGGGCGAAGACGATGCCGCACAGCGTGCACAAAAGCAGGAAGTTGCCCGCCCGATACTTCATGCCGGCTTGGGTTAAAGCTTCCTGAATGGCGGAAACGCGGGCGGAACGCCGCAGAAGATTATCGAAGGCGGGAATCTTGCTGAGTTGCTCGTCGCGAAGAAGGGCAAGTTCGGCCTCAGGGTCTCGCTCGGGAGCCTTTTGGACGTTGGCAAGGCGATCTTTGATCAGGCGGGCGCGGGCGTTCCGCTGATCGAACAGCGAACCCGCGGCAAATGCCGCCAGCGCTACGACGAGGAACACGATAAGTGCGATCAACGCCGACATGGTGAAGGCCTTTTATTTTCTATGCGACTGACTTCTTCCGCTGAAGCAACTCGTCCAACTATCACAAATCCGCAAAAGCCTTGGTTCAGATCTCGGTCCTCGAATCGAACAAAGCCGCGCGCAAGCGGCCACCATAGGTCGCTAGACGTTCCGCGAACTTGGGTCGAATTCCCGTGGCACGGAAGGTGCCGCGAACCTTTCCGGCCTCGTCGATGCCGCGCCGCTCGAACACAAAAATATCCTGCATCATAATGACATCGCCTTCCATGCCGGTAACTTCCGAAACGGCAATTACTTTTCGGGTGCCGTCTGACAAGCGTGCGATCTGCACAACCGCATGAATCGCGGAGGCGATCTGATGGCGTACGGCGCGCTCGGGAATGTTCAAATTCGCCATGGAAACCATGTTCTCGACTCGAGCCAGCGCATCGCGGGCGGAATTTGCGTGAACCGTGGTCAATGAGCCCTCGTGGCCCGTGTTCATGGCCTGGAGCATATCGAAGGCTTCTTCGCCGCGGACTTCACCCACGATGATGCGGTCAGGGCGCATGCGCAAACTATTGATGACTAACTGCCGCATGCGGACCGCGCCTTTACCTTCAATGTTTGGCGCGCGGGTCTCGAGGCGGACGATGTGCTCTTGCTTGAGTTGAAGTTCGGCGGCATCTTCGATAGTGACAATGCGTTCGACGTTGGGAATGTACCCGGAGAGCACATTGAGAAGCGTGGTTTTGCCTGCGCCGGTGCCCCCAGAGATGAGAAGATTCAAGCGTCCCTTCACCATGGTCGAGAGCAGTTCGAGCATGGGTTCGGTCAAGGTTTGATTCTCGATCATGTTTCGGGCAGTGACCGGATCACGTCCGAATCGACGAATCGAGAGGCAAGCGCCGTCAAGGGCGAGCGGAGGAATGATTGCGTTGACGCGCGAGCCGTCAGGCAGGCGGGCGTCCACCATGGGCGAAGATTCATCGACGCGGCGTCCCACGCGGGAGACGATGCGCTCGATGATCTGCATGAGGTGCTGATTATCTTTAAAGGAGAGTCCTGTAAGTTCGAGCTTGCCCGCGCGCTCGATATAGACTTTGTCGAAACGATTCACCAGAATGTCGGAGATGGTGTGATCTTTCAGCAGAGGCTCGAGCGGGCCGAGGCCGAAGATCTCATCGAGGATTTCGCGAGAAAGGCGTTCGCGTTCGGCAAAGCTGAGTGGGACAATCTCATTGTTAACCGAATTGCGAATGAGAATAAGAACTTCTTCGCGCGCGCTGTCGCCATTGGAGCGGCCGAGTTTTTCGAGGTCGAGGCGGTCGAGGATCTTGCGATGCAGGTCGGACTTTACCTGCTGGTATTCGCTACGCTCGAAGGCTTGTAGATTCGCCATAAATCGTTATACGGCTCTCGCGTTACACGGTCTTAAACAATGACCAGGCAGCGCGTTTTACATCGACGTCATTGCGAGTGAGTTCTTGCGCCAAACCCGAAAAGCAACGAGCAATCTCAGTATGGCTCTGCTCCATCACGGGTGATCCCCGGTCGATGGCGGAAGAGATAGCGAAGTATTGATTGGGAACACGCCAAAGCAATTTTACGCCAGCGGCAGTCTCCGCATCGGACTCGCTAAAACCGGGAACTTTTCGAAAGCGATTAAGGACGAGACGCAATCGTTCACGGTTTCCGGATTCTCCCAGATAATGTTGGACGCGAGCCGCGCTCCATAGGGATGCGACGTCAGTGCAGGCGACTAATAGCACGCATTCCGACAAATTCGCCACCAGGCGGCTGGCAGCGTCAAGCCGAGAGGAGTTGTCGACGACCACATATTTGTAATGGCCGACCAGCATGTCGAACAAGCGGACGAATTCAGTATTTGAGGGTTCAATCGACGCAGGCGCGTTTGTTCCGGCAAGCAGTTGCAATCCGCCGCTATGGCGGGTCATGAAACTCTCGAGCAACGAACTGTCCATACGGTGCAAATTGCGGGTCGCGTCGGAGATGTTAAACAAAGGCTTAAGGTTGAGATGAAGCGAGGTATGGCCAAGCGGAGCAAGATCAACCAGCGCAGTCTGTCCGTAGGCCGATTGCAATGCGAGGGCGAGATTGACGGCTACCGTGGTTGCCCCACTGCCGCCCTTCGCGTTGACCACGGAGAAAATCTTACCTCGGGAACCCTCTTTTTGAACTCGGCGTTGGGAGGTGCTGAGGCGGACAAAGGCTTCGAGCAGATCTGTGGTGGTGGTGGGCCTCTCTATGAATTCACGGGCCCCGGCACGCATGACGCTGACGATTAATTGCGGCTGGCTCAAGCTACCAATGGCGAACACGGCCGAATCCGGCAATTCCTGGCGAAGCAGTTCAATGGCGCGCATGGCCGGACTGTGGCTATCGGAAGGGATATCAACCAGCAAAACTTCAGGGGCTGCGGCTTGCACCCGGCGCATGACGGGGTCCGCGGCGGCCACGGGGAAAGTGGCGCAGCTATGGACGGTGCGCGCTACGCTGGTGCCATCGACCAGCACCTGGAGCATGGTGCGCTGCTCGCTATCTGTTGCTACGATTACCACCGAAAGCTCGGGCATAACCGTTACTTCTCCTGCTGATCCAATACGATCCTGGCTCCGAACATCGCCGGGCGAATCGGAGCGCTATAGGCTGAGTGTACCGCCTCCGGCTGCTGCCGCGGGGTTTACTTACCCGAAGGTTTTATTCCGGATTTATTGCCGTCAAACTTGTCTTTGTCCATAAACGGCTGCGGATTTTTCGGTCCCGCCGGCTCTTGGCTGCTGGGCGAAATCCGATGAACTGTGCAAAGCACCATCAGTTCGGAGTTGCTTTTTTGAGTGCTCTTGCTCTTGAAAAAGGCGCCTAAGATCGGAATATCGCCCAGCCCTGGAACTTTGTTCCAAATGTCGGTGACGCGATTGTCGATTAAGCCGGCAATGACGAAGCTTTGCCCGTCAACCAATTCGAACTCGGTCTCCGCTTTTCGCGTGCTCAGTGCGGGTACGGTGAATCCGGAAATCGTGAGCGCGTTTGAATAATCGAGGGTGCTAACCTCCGGCGCCACCAGCAGATGAATATTTCCGTTTGGCATGATCACAGGGGTGAAGTCGAGTTTCACTCCGTAATCCTTGAAGGAGATAGTGACGGCGGTGAATCCCTGTCCCGGTTGTACGATCGGAAAAGGGAACTGCCCGCCGGCGAGAAAACTGGCTTTCTTTCCATTCACGGCAACGAGGTTTGGCTCGGCCAAAATCTGCAAAAGGCTTTTGTTCTGCAAGGCCTCGATTACCGCACCCATGTGGATGTCTGGACGAAATAAGAAAAGATTAAGGACGTTGCTAACTGTTTGGTTCGCCGAAAAAGGGCCACTCGCTCCTGTGGTCTGGCTAATGCTTTCCGAGCCGAATCCGCCATATTGGCCGGTGGTGGTGCTTCCAATGGTATTGCCGGCGCCCGTAGAGAATAGATTGGCGCCCAGCTGAGTGAGGGCGGTGCGATCGACTTCGGCAAACTTCACTTCAAGCAAAACTTCCTGGGAGCCGACGGGCCCGAACGTGAGAACGTTCACGACATTCTTGGAATATGCGGAAGCGAGTTCTCCAGCTCTTTTTGCAACATCTTCGGTAGTGACGTGGCCCGAGAGGACGATGGCCGACCGGGATGGGGTAACGGAGATTTGTTCTTCCGGGAAAACGCGATGCTCTTCCTGGGCGCAGGCGCTGACATCGACATCGACTCTAAGGTCGAAGCTGCGAGAACGTTCGTTCTCGTCCCAGATGAGTAAAGAAACTTCGCCCGGCGCCCGTCCATGGACGAGAATCTGCGTGGGCGTAATTACAGTCGCATAAGCAACCGATGGGTCCGTAACTGAAATACGCTTTAGGCGCTCTGTGGTGTTGATCAGAAGAGACTTGTCGACCATCACGCGCAGTGGGGCCGCGCCCTCTGGCTGCGCATTTTGAACCGGGAGTGTGGTTTGAGGACCGGCAAGTGCCTGGTCTTTGGTCGCATCTGCACTTTGAACTTGAGCAAGTATGGTGAGCGGGGCGACGGGTTCCTGAACAAACGAATTGGCCGAAAAAACAACGGTCGCCAAGAGCGGCAGTGCAACCGCGATTAAGAGCCTGGTGCAAAACTTCATCGTGTGATTCCTCTCCAAATGAGGAAACTTGCAAATTCTAGTAGTGTGAGACGTGAAGGTCGACTTTCCTAACTATTTTGAATCTTCGCAACCCTGATCCGTGCACTTGACCGTGTCAGGCTTTTTGTCGCCCTGATAAACCTCGACACTGAGCACCGAAGGCGGAGGAGCCGACGGCTGGATTTTCTGCTGCTTGACTGGGTGCACATGCACCGGCGGCGCGGCAACCGGAGTGCCCCCTTTGTATAAACCCTTGGCATTTGCGGCAGTCACTTCGTCCTGCTGAGTATCGAGAGGATTCCGCAAGGCGAGTTGAATGTGACCTTCGTTGCTGGCCAGAGTAAGGCGTTCGGCATCGTCGGGCGATACCAGAAGCGTAATCACAGGAGTGGTTTGTGCTTCTCCTGCAGCATTGCGCTCCAAGGTATGGCCGGACGCTATGACGGCAACATTCTGCAGGACTGTGGTGGTTTGGCTCTCGGTGCTGCCATTGGGCGTCCCGGTAAGGAGCACGTCGACGCGGGTTCCGGGGCCGACGAACCCGGCGACGGAAACGACTTCATTCACACGGACGGAAACCGCCCGCATTCCAGGAGGAATCAGAGAAGGTAGTCCGGAGCCGGCATTCTCCGGGGCCAACTTGCTGGGCAAAATGAATTCGCCCTTGGCGATCGGCAGAATGACGCCGCGGCCCATCACCTGAGACCGTTTACTCGGCGTTCCTGAGGGCAAAGAGGACGCGGGGTATTTGACGAGGCGAACATCGTGCTCTTCGATTCTGGCGCCGACCTGGATATCGTTCGCGGCCACAACTACATCCACGCCGGGTTCTCCGGTGGACGAACTGCGCCCCTGCAGATTTTTGTAGACGAAGAGGCTGACAAAAGCTCCCAAAGCCAGAGCCACCGCCCCAATCATCAACAAACGCGTACGATTCATAGCACTCCGTTAAACAGGCAGAAACCTGCCCGCGACATTCCGCAGAATGGTGCGCGCGACTCGCCCAAATTACTATTGAATGGAACTGGCCACGTTTGAAAAGACGGTATTTGCGTTAGTTCCGATTAGCTTGATTGTGCCGACAACGATAACAAGAATGACAGCGAGCATGACGGCGTATTCCGCGATGTCCTGCCCCTCATCGTCATGCCAAAGTCTGTAGAGATGCTGCATAGTCTTTCCCCTCCTGAATGAACTTGCTTACGCTAATGCTCGGACAGAACGGCCGCAACCTCCGGGGATCAAGTTCCCCTCATTACACTCAGTTTACGGAGGATAGACCAGAATATAAACCATAATAGCGCCGAAGTTACCAAAGAGTGTAATAAATTGCATACTGGTGTAAATAGTGAAATTCGAGGCAGCGACGCAATGAGTTGGGTCCTCGCCAATGGGACCCCAGGAGGTACAATCGCCTTCCAGCTTGAATTCGAGAGCAAAATCAGATGTAGGAAAGAATTGGATCGTATCGAGGCGTGCCTCGGTGCGCGTATTTGTATTGGGTATTCTAGGGTTGCACTTATTTCTTTTCTTTAGCCTTACGGGTCGTATCAAGCGAGGGTACCCCGATTTCACGGTCTATTACACTGCGGCGAAAATGTTCCGCGTCGGCCTTGGTGGTCAACTTTACAATCTGCGCTCACAATATCAGGTTCAGAAAAACTACGTAGGCAGCATTCCCTCGCGCCACGGTCCGCTGCCCTACATCCATCCGCCATTTGAAGCGATTATTTTCTTGCCGCTTACTTATCTTCCGTATCCTGAAGCCTTTGCGGTATGGGATCTCCTAAACATTTGCATGCTTTTCGGGTTGGGTTGCGTGTTGCGAAGGTCATTGAGCGCCCTCCGGCTTATTCCTCTGTGGGAGTTCGTTGTTGCGTGCATGGCCTTTTTTCCGGTCTTCGTATGCTTCTTGCAAGGTCAGGACTCCATCCTGCTTCTGCTGCTTGGTGCACTGGGTTTTAACGCCTTGGAGAATGAGGATGATTTAGCGGCAGGATGTTGGTTTGGCTTAGGTATGTTCAAGTTTCAGTTCATTCTGCCGCTGGTGGTGGTCCTGCATATTTGGAGGCGGCGACGCGCGGCAGCGGGGTTTGTAACGGTGTCTTGCCTTCTGGTACTGGCTTCAGCGGCACTGGTCGGGTGGCACAATGTGTTGCATTATCCGGCAGTTGCTGTGGAGATAGGAAACTCTCCGGGCCTGGGAGGAACTGCTGCGGAATTCGTGCCAAACTTACGGGGATTAGCGCTGGGTTGGCCGCTGCATTTGCCGCACGCAATCGGGGTCGCGGTTGGCTTGCTCAGTTCTGTAGCTTTGTTTCTTTTCGCAGCCACAAAATGGGGGAACAGATCGAAATCAGGAAGTTTTGGATTGAAGTTTTCGCTTGCCATCGTCGTCTGCGGACTAGTCGCCTGGCAAACGAACATGCATGACCTGAGCTTACTGGTATTGCCCCTGGCGTTAACCGCTGACTACGCACTGTGCGCTTCAACACAAAAGAACGGGAAAAGATCGTGGAATGCATTCGCCTTGCTGGCACCCGCGCTGCCGCTTCTAATCAGTCCTCTATGGATGATTCCGTGGCTGGTAAAGGGGAAAGTGAGCTTTATGGCGATCCCTCTTTTAGGATGGGTCTGGTCGATCACGCACGAGCTGAAACGCAATAGGGAGTCGATCGCAGCGCCTCAAATTTCAGCATCGATCTGATTAGTCGACGAGTCGGCCTTTCGAAGCAAGACGAGGGCTAGCATCGGCAGGTAGATAAATATCACCGTCCATCTTCCTACTTCATTCAGGCTATGCGGAAAATGGTACCAGCGCCATATGCCGGCGCCCCAGCTCAGGAAAACCGTCCAGACGATTTCACGGCGTGATTTGGGGATGAGCCACAAAATGAAGCTATCGAAGAACCAGCGCTGGGGCATGCAGGCGGCCAAGAGCAGCAGAATGGCGTCGCGGTCACGATAGCGCCACAGAGCGAGTACCAATAGCGGGCCGGGCAAAACCAGAAGCGGAATGAAGTGTTCGTAATTTTTCATCTGAGCGATCCAAAGCAGCGGCCATCGCGGCATGACCGCAAGACTTATTGCGGCAACTATCAGGCATGCGACGAAACCGCGGCGTGTCATTCGTGTGAGGAAGATGGGAATCCCAATCTGCGGTTTCGCCATGGTAACGGGCAATAAAATCGGAAAAAAAGCGGCGGCGGCGATGATGGGAGACCACTGAACGGTGAGCAGTCCGGCCCAGTAAGGGTAGGCAAGAAAGATCAGGAGGCCGCGAAAGTTGGAACGCGTTAAACCAAACGCGAGTGCCGCAGAACTGATTCCGTAGAACAGGCCGGCGGCAATCTCAGGACGCAGCCGGACAAAGGGCAATGCGAAGAGCCCGGCGGTGAGTGGATATTGTTCGAGCGGAGTGTCGTAAGGATTTTGTCGAGCCATGATTCGCTGCGCGAGATGGAGGGCCCACCGAAAATCGGCGGCGTCCTGATGGAAATGCCTCATCAGGTACCAGCAGAAGGTGCCGCTGGCCAGACCGATCAAAATGGAAACTACGAGGCGCAGTTTCATGATAACGATTAGTGGTTCGTTGCAAGATCGTTAGGCTGAAGCATTTAGTTGTAACATGAACTGCCGGGACATCTCGTATCGGCTTGTCAGAGACGCGGTGGGGGCGGTTTTTTCATCAACTTGCGAAAGAACTTAAAACTGTCACTACTGATCGCACTATTGTGCGCGGGCAGCATGTGGTTTTATGTAGAGAAGGTGCTGATCCCCTATGAACGAATGGACGCTGCGGCACATCAGCGACCGCGTGGAAATTTATCCGATTTATATCCGCGCTGGTTGGGAGCGCGGGAATTACTGCTGCATGGACGCAGTCCTTACTCCGACGAGGTCACCGTTAGAATCCAAGAAGGTTACTACGGACGACCGTTGGATCCTTCGCGCGCGGATGATCCGAAGGATAAGCAGGGCTTCGCCTATCCGGTCTATGTAGTATTTTTATTGGCCCCACTGCTCGCCTTTCCGTTCGGCGTAGTCCGGATATTTTTTTATTGGTTTCTGGCTGCGTTGACTGCAGGAACTGCATGGCTTTGGCTGCGCTCGCTACGCTGGCGTTTACGACCCTTGGCGATCGCCGGGATTGCGTTAGTCACGCTTGGAACCTTTCCCGCAGTGCAGGGAATCAAGTTGCAGCAATTGAGTTTGCTGGTGGCCGGGTTGCTGGCGGGATCTGCCGCATGCGTGGTGAGTGGGTATCTGCTTCTTGCCGGGGCATTGTTGGCGCTGGCTACGATCAAGCCGCAGTTGGCGTGGCCTCTGGTGGCTTGGCTGATGGGTTGGGCGTTTAGCAAATGGAGTGCGAGACGGAACCTCATCTTTGGATTTGGCATTGTTATGGTAGGCCTGCTCGGCGGGGCGGAAATGATTCTACCCGGCTGGTTGAGGATGTTTGCCGAAGCTCTCGGACGTTACCATCGCTACACGCAGAACCAGTCCGTGCTGGATCAATTGCTTCCGTGGGGCTCTGCGGGGAAGGTCGTGGCAGCGATAGCGGTGATTGGCTGCGCCTGGGTGTTGTGGCAGGTTCGCGATGAACCGGCCGACGCGGTGGGGTTCGGCTCGGCTACTGCGATGATCATGGCACTAACCGTGCTCGTCGTTCCTATGTTTGCGCCTTATAACCAGATTTTGTTACTGCCTGCGGTGCTGGTTCTGGCGCGGGATCGGAGTAAATTCCTTTCGCGCTCAACCGGGCTCCGCTTCCTCTATCTGGCAGCTGGTTTCGCGATAGCATGGCAGTGGATTGCCAGTATTGGGCTGAGCGCAGTTTATTTATTTTGGTCGCCAGCTTTGGCATCCAGGGGCTGGAAGTGGCCATTCTTTTCAACGTTCGCAATACCGGTGTTGATCTTCGCGCTGATATTTATAGAGGTGCGTATTGCAACGCGCTCCGCTTCGCAAAAAGCGACGTAAAATCGAGCACGAATCAGCGCACTCCCGCGCCTAGAGGTATGATGGCTTTCGTGAATAATGGCATAATTGGCCGTTAGCGGAGCTAGTCTAGAAGATATGGGATTGAATGCAATAGGGCGGTCGCCATCTTCAGGTTCCGGAGTGTTTCCGGCGCTGGTGCTGGTGCAGGGAAATGAGCAACGCAATATCGTGCTCAACCGCAGCCCATTTAGCGTCGGACGGAAGGTCGATAAGGATCTGGTCATCGCGGACCCGCGAGTGTCGCGCGATCACGCGCTGATCGTCCTGGAAGAAGATGGATTTATTCTTGTCGATCAGGGCAGTAAACACGGAACCTTCGTCAACGGAGAACGAGTTCAGCGGCAAAAGCTGGAGCGCAATGACCGGCTGGAATTTGGCGCGCGGGATTCGACGTATGCAATTTTCAATCCGGCCCATGGCACTTCGAACACTGCCCGAGAATTTTTAAGCCAGATTTCGGGCATCAACATTTCTCAAGAGGCCACTGACCTTGAGAAACTTACGTTGTTTCTGGAAGCTGCCCGCAAGCTGAATACGGCGGGCGTTCTCGATGAAATTCTGATGACCATGCTGGAGGTCACGCTCCGGCTTACGCGCGCCGAACGTGGTTACGTCTTTCTCAAGGATGAAGAAGGCAAGCTCAGGCTGGGAGCGGGCCGCAACAGCAAGGGCGAGTCGCTGCTGGATGACAAGACAATTTCGCATTCGGCACTGGATGAATCCCTGCGGTCGAACTCAGAATTCCTGCTGACCGATACCGGCAGTTCCGCGGATTTGGCCGGACGCCAGAGTATTGTGGCCTACGACCTTCGAACTGTGATCTGCATCCCGTTGCGCAAGCGTCAGGTACAGGCCACGCGGGATCAGCAGACTCCGGCGCCCAATGCGGCTTCGGAAGTGACCGGGGTTTTGTATGTGGATTCGAGGTTTGCCTCTCGAGAATTTTCCGGGGTAGGTCACGACATTCTGCGAGCGATCGCGACGGAAGCGGCCTCGTTGATTGAGAATGCGCGACTGGTGCAGGCCGAAGAGGAATCACGCCGCTACCAGCAGGAACTCACCATTGCGGCCAGCATTCAGCAGCGTCTGATGCAGGTGAAAATTCCCGAGGTGCCGTTTGCCAAACTGCGCGGCAAGAATCTCTCCTGTAAAGAAATCGGCGGCGACTTTTTCGACGCCGTAAATACCAAAGAGGGTCTGGCAGTGGTGCTGGCGGACGTGAGCGGCAAGGGGGTCTCGGCCGCGCTGCTGGCTTCCACGTTGCAGGGAATGATTTACTCGCACCTGAGTTCCGGGATGCCGTTGCTTGAAGTGGTTAGCGCCGTCAATCGTTTCTTTACAGAAAAGTTGGTGGGAGAAAAATACGCCACGGTTCTTTTGGCGCGACTGCGAAAGGACGGCGATCTGGAGTACGTAAACTGCGGCCACGTGCAGCCTTTGCTGGTGTGTGGTGGCGAGGTGATGCGTCCGCCGCACGGCAATGTTCCGGTGGGGTTGCTGGCCGATGCGACCTTTGAAAGTGCCCGCTGCCAGATGAATTCCGGCGATCGCTTCATTCTTGTGACCGACGGGGTGACCGAAGCGGAGAATGCCATGGGCGATTTCTTTGAAGACTTCAGGCTGGAGGCGGCTGCATCCAAGTCTCCCACGCTGGAAGGAATTTTCTCAGCGGTATCGGAGTTTTGCGCGGGAAATCCGCTCAATGACGACTGCACTGTGGTCGAAATCATTTATTCGAACGTTGCAGCGGAGGCTTAGAAGCCTGAAAAATGTGCTGCCTATTCCACGACGACCTCATAAGTTTCACCCTCCCAGCGACTTTCCTCGGGCCAGTAAAACGTAAATAAAATGTGATTTCCCGATGGCAGTGAGGCTGTCGGCAAATCCAGGGTGTAAATGCCGAGGCCCGTATCGCGGGTATTCGTGTCTTGCGAAGTTTTCCAATTGTCAATGCTCCAGTGAACCCGGGCGGGACTAAGAAGCACCAGGCGCAGCGTCTTGTGCCGCGGCAAAGAGCGGCACTTATTGTTGAATCGCCAGCCGAAAATTTGCCGCGAGGGTTTTTCCACCTGGTAGCGTTGAACGGTTTGCGGAGGCTGGTCGAAGATTTTTCCATCTCGCAGGGAGCGCCGAAGCTTGATGTATTCGGAGTGAGCCCAGACTAGCGGGCACGCGGAGCCGGACGGTTTTCCGCGAAACAGTTCCAGCGCGGCGATGTCATCGGTGTCCCAGACTTGTTCGGGGAGCAGGCGACTGGCGCCTGCGGTACAGCTTTCCATCATCGTGAGCAAGGCTTCGGCCTCATGGGATCGTCCGGCTGCCAATTCGTAGTGACCGCGTTCTCCGGCGAGTAGCGGCCAGGCGCGTCCGATCCCTGTTCCGTTGAATGGCGCACCATCTTTGTGCTCTCCGTAGCCATCGCCGTTATAGCGGTACCAGCAAGGCCCTTGGGGCAATTGCGTTCGCAACAAGGCATCGATCATGCGAATCGTATTCAGAATGCGCGGGTCATCGGGTGCGCGTAGTCCAAATCTCACAAGCGCCAAAGAGTCTGGACTGATTACGCGGAATGCTTCATTGTCACCCTCTCCGGGAGGGCGGTTCTTGATGGGAACGAATCCTTGGGTAGGGGAAGCGGCGGTTGCGGCGTCCGCTGGCGAAATCCGGACGTAGTATCCTTCGACTCCTACTTGCTGGGCAAGATCGCCGCCAGTGGCATACACCCAGCGTTCGATATTGTCATTCCAGGCGTCCGCGGCATCGCGAAGGGTGGGCGCCACGTCGGTGTGTCCGGTGAGTTCGGCAATATCCGCCGCTGCAAGCAGGGCGGAAATTTCGACCGCCAAAGTGAAAGGTGAGTACCCGCCGTCTTCCTCCCATCGATCCTGTTGCGTGACCGGTCCGTTGCGCAGAATAAAGCTGGCCGCGCTGCGCACCATGGGCCACCAGCGATCAAGCTTTCCCAATTCATTGGCCGCTTCGCGGCGCAACAAATCGAGCAGCAGGATGGGGAAGGCTGTTTCATCCATCTGAACTCCGCCCCAATAGGGGCGGCCGTCCAGCCACAGATTTTGCGCCCAATTTCCATCGGCTTCCTGGGTGGCTTCCAGATACTGAAGCACCCTGACCGCATCGGTGACGGCACCAGCCGCCAGCAAAGCGCCCGCAGTTTCGACCAAATCGCGAGGCCAGACCAGGTGGTATCCGCCGAGATCTTCGTCGCCTTTGCTGAATCCCCAGGGTATGGAAAGGCTGGCGATGATGCCGCCGAGAAAATCCTTGGACTCGTGAGTGCGGAGAACGGCAGTGGAGGCTCGATACAGGTCGTACTCACGCGGCGGCTCATCGAGCCTTATTAATGTGTCCTGCCACTCCTTCCACTGCGAGACATAAAGCTGGCGCAATTCGTCGAAATTCTCGAGCAGGCTGGAGCGAACTTGCTGACCCGCTTCGGTGACGATGCCGCCAAATCCGAGCGCCAAGACGAATTCTCCATTGCAGGCAGCCAGATCGATCTCGCCGGTGCAGGCGACATTGCCTTTTTCCGCGCGCTGATACTCCCACTGCATTTCGAAATGTTGCGAAAGATCCTGCCAGCCGTCGGAGTAGCCAACGAATCCAACCGACATTTTTTTCCAGGCAGCGGACGAGCCGAGAGCCAGAGCGGTTCCATCGTGATCCGCCAGGAACATCGGCACACCTTTGTAATCGCCCACCCACGCAGTATTGTCATAGCCGCAGTTGGCAAGGTGGGGGGAGAGAAGAGCGTAAAGGCGATAGTCGCTGAGTTGACCTTGAAGGGGTTCGAAACGAATCTTTTGCAGAACAACGTTGCGGTAGGGATCGGTAAGGATTTCTTTCCGTATGCGATAGCGGCCCTTCAGTTCAGTGTTGATAAGTTCATAGCTTGGAACGCCAGCCTCGAAAGGTTTGTTCTCAAAGGAGCAATGACGTTTTTCCTCGGAGAAGAAATCGTTGCCGCTGGTCACGATGAATCCCAGGTCGCGAGTACACGCCTGATCTACTCGGGGAAAGTAAACTTCATTTAGAATGCCGTGACTGATGGTGAACCAGACTTTGCTGTGCTGGTTTAATGCCGTGCCAACCCCGCTCTTGGCGCTGGATGTCCATCGCGGAGGGATCCCTGGCGAACCAGGAGCATAAATCGGCGGGTCGCTCATACAGTTTTCATCCTAGGAATTTAGCAAACTAAGGTATTCAAGTCAGTAAGTCGGCGATTTCGGCAAACTGTTGCGATAGAACTGATGAATGGCATCACAGTAAAGAAGCATATTGTCGCTTTCGTGGGAACAGGGTAATGAACAAACTCCAATTTATGCTGCCTCCATTCTTTATGCTTTCAGCTTCGAGCCGTCTAAATTCGCTCCTCCGTCGAATCCAACCCGAAGCGCCTCATCTTTGGGCATGTTAACAGTCTTGGGCGTGGTGCTGGGCACGCGGCGCACCGAGCTGGCCAAATTATCCTTCTGCTCCGACTGTTTCTGAAAACAGCGGTCTTCGAAATACTTCATCTTCGCAAACTCTTCCTGGAACTGCCATTCATTAGAAATTCACTGGTTTGTAACCCTCCTGTAACATAGCGCCGTTAAAAACAAAGGTACCTACACCGGGAGGAAATACCGAGTGATACGAAGAATTTTGCTGGTTTTAGCGTGCGCATTTTACGCTCTACAGGGACTGGCTCAGACCACCCTGAATGGTGCGGGCGCTACTTTTCCATATCCGATGTACTCGAAGTGGTTCAGCGAGTACCACAAGCTTCACTCCGATATTCAGATCAACTACCAGTCGATTGGCAGCGGTGGAGGCATCCGTCAGGTGACGGAGGGTACCGTGGATTTCGGCGCCAGCGATATGCCCATGACGGATGGGCAGTTGGCGGAAGCTCAAGGCAAGCTGAATACGAAGGTCCTTAATATCCCCAGCGTGATGGGTGCGGTAGTCCCGGCCTATAACGTTCCCGGAGTGAGCGGCGAAGTAAAGTTTACGCCCGACGCGCTTGCGGAAATTTTTTTGGGCAAGATCACCAAATGGAACGATAAAGCGATCACCAGCGCCAACCCCGGCGTTAATTTTCCCGATAAAGCTATTATCGTCGTCCATCGATCCGATGGTAGCGGGACGACTTTCATCTGGACCGATTATCTGTCGAAGGTAAGTTCTGACTGGAAGAGCCAGGTGGGAAGCGGCACTTCCGTAAAGTGGCCAATGGGTCTGGGAGGAAAGGGAAACGAAGGAGTAGCTGGTTCCATCCGCCAATTGCAGGGATCGATCGGATATGTCGAGTTGATCTACGCCGTGCAGAACAAGATTCCGTTCGGCAGCGTGCAGAACTCATCCGGCAATTTTCTGAAAGCATCGCTCGAAGGAGTAACGGCCGCGGCGGCTTCCGCGCCCAGCATGCCGGCCGACTTTCGGGTATCGATCACGAACGCTCCCGGGAAAGATGCTTATCCGATTTCCAGCTTCACGTGGTTGCTGATTCCCATGCATTCGAAAGACCCTGCTAAGGGAAAAATCCTGGCCGACTTCCTGAACTGGATGTCGACCGACGGCCAGAAGATGACGCAAGAGCTTTCCTATGCGCCCCTGCCGGAGAGCGTTGTACAGAAAGAGAAAGATGTCATAAAGCAAGTCAAATAACTTCTAGATTTTAGTCATAACAAAAGGAGAGAGTAATGAATTCCGTTGCGAAGTGGTGCGTGGTTGTTTTTGTGGCGACAACCCTGGCGGCGCAAACTGATACGGCGCCTAAACCCAAACCGAGGAAGCGAGCGGCGACCATCACCGCCGCCGATGTGCAGGCGTTAAAGGATGCAATCGCAGCGCAACAGGCGGCGCTTGCGGCCCAGCAGGCGGCCATGGCAACGCAGCAGCAGCAGATTCAGGAACTACGGGACGAATTACATAGCAAGGACCAAGCCGTAAGTCAGGCCCAGGCGACAGCCAGTCAAGCGGAAACCCAGGCCAGCCAACAGCAGGCGGCGGTTGGCGAGCTTAAGAGCGACGTGAGCGATTTAAAGCTTAACGTGAATAATACCGCGATGAGTCTTCAGGAGACTCAAAAGAACATTAATGACTCCATCGAAAGCCCCATGGCAATTCACTATAAAGGAGTGACAATTACTCCGGGCGGCTTCGCCGCGGCCGAATTTGTGCGGCGTTCGCGGGCACTGGGCGCGGACATCAACACGCCTTTCAACTCGCTCACGATGCCGGGAGCGGCACAAAGCACAACTTCGGAATTTTTCGGTTCCGGCCGGCAGTCGCGCATGACCGCCTTGGTCGAGGGCAAGCTAAGCGATGCTAAGTTGTCGGGTTACGTGGAAGCCGATTTTCTCTCGGCTGGCGTGACTTCCAACAACAATGAGAGCAATAGCTATACTTTGCGCCAGCGGCAGGCGTGGGGGCAGGCGGCTTTTAATAGCGGATTTACTTTCACTGGAGGCCAGATGTGGAGCTTGGTGACCGAAACCACCAAGGGCGTGGAGAATCGATCCGAGGCGCTTCCGATGACGATCGATCCGCAGTATACCGTCGGTTTCAGCTGGGCGCGGCAGTACGGGCTTCGCGTCTCGCAAAATTTTGGAAATAAAGTATGGCTAGCTGCATCCGTGGAAAATTCGCAAGCCACGATTTCAAGCCACAACAATGGCGACAATTTTGTCGTGGGCTCCGCCGGGGCGAGCGGCGGCCTCTACAATTCCGCCATCTCTACGTGCAGCACTACCATAAGTGCCACGACCGGCGCCGCCACGACCACCTGCAGCCCGGTAGCCTCCTATTCCTTTAACCCATCGCCTGACGTGATTGCCAAGGCTGTGTTTGAGCCGGGCTTTGGCCATTACGAAGTATTCGGCATCTATAGCCGGTTCCGTGACCGGGCCTATCCTTGCGGAGAAGTGGCCAGCGCGACCACGCTCTGCGGCGGAAGTACAACGGCCGGCCCCAACGCTTTGGGCGCGTATAACATTTCAAACAACGGCGGTGGCATGGGTGCTAACGCTCGCTGGTGGTTCGACAACAAGCACATAGACTTTGGATTGCATGCCCTTACCGGTCGCGGAATTGGCCGCTACGGTACAGGCGGTCTTCCTGACTCCGCCGTCTACGCTAATGGGGGGCTTGATCTGATTCGGTCCAACCAGGGTCTGGCTACGTTGGAATGGCACGGACCAAAGCTCGATGTGTACCTGAATGCTGGCGCAGAGTACGACGCAAGGACATCAGGTTACGATCCGACTTCAGGAAAAGATATCGGCTATGGTTCGCCTTTCTTTCCTGACAAGGGCTGCTACACCGAGACCCTTCCACCTGTGGGCAGTGGCTTCCTGCCGGGCAGTCTTTCCAGTTGCACGGCCGACACGCGGGCGCTGATCGAGGGAACAGCCGGCTTCTGGTACCGGTTCTACACCGGTCCAAAGGGAAGATTCCAATTCGGCACACAGTATTCCTACGTGACCCGCCAGACTTGGTCTGGTATTGGTGCTGCCGGAACTGGTGCGCCTGGAGTTTCTCCTGAAGGCCTGGACGGAATGGTCTTTACGTCATTCCGTTATTACCTGCCATAAGGCAAGCGGCTTCGAAACCACGGCGCATCGTGGAGCGATCTTCCGCTCGACGATGCGCCGAGGTCTTCTAACTTAGTTTGCAATTCGAATCGGCGTGGTTTCGCCTTCTATTCGGCCACGATACCGACCCCTGCCGGAATGCTTTATACTGGAATTGTCGTTTCCCGGATGGGATCGAACGTGAAAGCCAACGGTCCCCAATCAATAACAAAATCGCTGCAACAATAATTTTTCGTTTATGGCTCGCCTCTCGCTGCAGAATCCCGAGTACTACCTCAACCGCGACACTTCCTGGCTTGCATTCAACGGGCGTGTGCTCGAAGAAGCCGAAGATACAGGGAATCCGCTGTTGGAGCGATTGAAGTTCCTCGCGATTTCCGCCAGCAACCTGGACGAATTTTTCGAGATCCGCGTGGCCTCCATGATGCAGCAGATCGAGGATGGCTATAACGAGGCTGGGCCCGACGGTCTGACTTTATTTGAAAAACGCGACATTCTAGCGCAATCGACCCACCGTTTCGTGGAAGACCAGTACGACTGCTGGAACGAACTGCGCCCGGCTATGGCAGAGCAGGGAATTCGCGTGCTCGCCATGGACGAATTGGGAGCCGAGGCGCGGCGGTTTGTGGATGAATATTGCGAAAAAGAACTGGATCCGCTGCTAACGCCCGTGACCGTAGATCCGGCGCATCCGTTTCCGCGTGTAATTAATAAAGCGTTGTGTTTGGGACTGCTACTACGGCGGCGGCGGCGCTCCGCTCTTACTTATACGGGCGTGATCTCGGTTCCGCGTAGCCTTCCGCGCTTGGTGAGGCTTCCCTCCGAGAACACGACCGATTTCATCTTCCTCGCCGACTTGGTCGCGCATCATGCGGAAAAGATGTACCGCGGCTATGACATTGTGGCGGCAGCTCCCTTTCGTGTGACTCGCAACAGCAATCTGTATTTGCAAGAAGAAGAAGCACGGAGCCTTCTCGAATCCGTGCGGGCGGAATTACACAATCGACGCAAAGGCGATGCTGTGCGCATGGAAATCGAAGCGGATGCCGATCCGGAGATTATCGAGCGCTTGCGCACAGTCTTCGAACTGGATCCCTGGCAGGTGTTCCCGGTGAACGGTCCGGTGAACCTTTCGCGCTTGTTTAATATTTACGATGAGACGGCGCGTCCGGATTTGAAGTACCGCGCTTTTGCGCCGCGCGAGTTGCGACTCACCGCGAAGTCGCAGAATTTTTTTGAAGAACTCCGCCGCCATGACGTCCTGCTCCACCATCCCTTTGACTCCTACGATGCGGTGCTGTCGTTTATCGAATCGGCTGCGGAAGACGACAATGTTCTGTCCATCAAGCAAACGCTGTACCGCACCAACGAGCATTCGCTGATCGTTCCTTCGCTCATCGATGCCGCATCGCGAAAAGAAGTCACCGCCGTCGTGGAGTTGAAAGCGCGCTTTGACGAGGCCCACAATATTCGCTGGGCGCGCGACATGGAAGACGCGGGAGTGCAGGTCTTCCACGGTTTGGTTGGGCTGAAGACCCATTGCAAACTCTCGCTGTTGGTACGCCGCGATGCCGACGGAGTGCGTAGCTATGCTCACATAGGAACCGGCAACTACAACGCAACCACCGCGCGAATCTATACCGACCTCAGTCTCTTTACGGCAAATCCAGAGGTCACGCGGGCGGTTCACGATGTTTTCAGTTTTCTGACCGCGTATGCGGAGAATCCGAGCTACGAACCGTTGCTGGTGGCGCCTCTTGATCTCGCCGAGAAAGTTACAGCGTTAATCGACCGGGAAGCCGAGCATGCGCGCCACGGTGGCACAGGCCGCATTATTGCCAAGATGAACGCTTTGCTCGACAAAAACGTCATTCAGGCGCTTTATCGGGCTTCCCAGGCTGGCGTGGAAATTGATTTGATTGTCCGTGGTATTTGCGCGTTGCGTCCCGGTGTACGAGGTCTCAGCGACCGCATCAAAGTCCGCAGCATTGTGGGCCGATTCCTGGAGCACAGCCGGATTTACTATTTCGGCAATAGCGGCGAGGAAGAGATTTACATTGGCAGCGCGGATTGGATGCCGCGTAATCTGTATGAGCGCGTGGAAGTCCTGGTGCCGCTACGAGACGAACTCCTGCGCGAGCGAGTCCGGCGCGAGATCCTCGATGCCTACCTGGCGGATAACCGCAAAGCTCGCATTTTATTGCGCGATGCAACTTACATTCGAGCGTGGCAACCGGTTCATGGCAAGCGAAATCGCAAACCGCCAACAGGCACAGCCGCTTTCAGCGCACAGGATTTCTTGATCAGCGTGGCCGAAGGCAAGCAAGCTGGTTTGGCTCCGGCGCCTAGCGCGGCAAAGAAACATAGAGCGGCAGTTGGAAGGGAACGATAATTCTTAATGATCATTTATTTCTTGCGTCACGCCAGCGCCGGGGAACATCTGCTGAATCCGAAAAAAGACGAAAAGCGCGCTCTCGATAAAGAAGGCATTGAGCAGTGCGGCTATGTGGGGCGGGCTCTGGCAGCGCTGGAGGTGCAAGTGGACGCGCTCATCTCCAGCCCACTGAAGCGCTCCACACAAACCGCTTCATTGGTGGGCAATGAGATGGGATACGAAGGGAAGCTGCAAATCGACGCTGGATTAAAGCCGGCCGCAACCGTAGCAGACTTCCGTCGCTTGCTGGAAAAATATTCGCGTCAGGAGTCGATCATGGTCGTCGGTCACAATCCCAACCTGAGCCAGTTTTTGGGTGCGGTGATCAGCGAGGCGGAGTGCGAAGCTTCTGTCGACTTAAAAAAGGGTGCCGTGGCCAGAGTCGATATGCGCCGCAACTCCGGCACGCTACAGTGGTGCCTCACTCCCAAAGCTTTGCGAACGCTTTACACCGTCGCGGTCGAAAGTTCGCGGCCAAAAACTTCGCGAAAGTAGGGCGCATCTTTTTCAATCGCCCATAGTTCTAAATCCACTCCCATGCGGCGGCGAGGTATCAGCGTCAGGTGGACGCCGGCCCCACGATGCGTGACTCGCACCTTTTGAACGGCGCGGCTGCGCCCAAGGTTTAAGGCGCGAGCCAGACGTAATAACATGATTGCCTTTTGTACTCCGGGGCGCTCCCCCGGATCGAGCGCTTTCATCGGTGGTTCGTCCAACGTAGGGCGGGATTTTCCTAAATAGCGCGCAATCGCCGCTATTAACCTCCGCTGCTGGGACGTATAACCGAGGATTTCGGAATTGGAGATGATGTAATACGTGTGCCGGTGATGACCGTTGCGATTGATATAATCCCCAACTTCATAAAGCATGGCGGCAGCGGCCAGCCATTCGCGAAATTCCGGCGGCAGGCCATGTACCGGCCGCAATGCCGTAAACAGAAGCATCGCCGACTCGCGGACATCGAGTGCATGTTTCATGTCCACACCGTAATGTTCCACCGCCGTGGCGATCGATTCCCAGCGTTCCGATTCAATTTGCTTTCCCGAGCGCGTGGTGCCGTCGGATTCGGCGGCCATCTGCGCCAGCAAACCGTCGCGCAGCCCAAGCGGAGAATAGCGAAATCCTTTGAGATGGCAGCGGTCAAGCAATTCGTGATAGACCATCGCGCCGGCGATCACAATTTCCGCCCGGCGGAGGCCGATTCCCTCGATTTTCCTGCGGCCGTCGACTGGCAGCCGAGCCAAACGCTGAGCCAGCCGCGACATCTCCGCGCGAGTGACGACGAGCTGGCGGCGGCCGTTCTTTCGCATATGACTGGCGGCGGCTGCCAGCGCATCTGCCGTTCCAGAGGTCGCAATTACATTCTTTACTTTGGCCGCCACGATTCGGGGCGCGATGCGATTCACCTCGCGAGTAATGAATCCCTGAAGCCGTTTGAGTTCGCCCTTGCGTGGCGGATCGTGGCGCAGAAATTCGTTGGTAAGGCGGACCGCCCCGATCGGAAGACTCACGGTCTCGCGTATGTGTGCGCGTGCCGAGACGGTCAACTCACAACTGCCACCGCCAAGATCCATCATTAACATCGGCGAACTATCCGTGCGGAGATTGGAAACCAGGCCAAGGTGAATCAGTCGGGCCTCTTCGAGGCCGGAGATAATCTCCACCGTCCAGCCCGTCGCGGACCGTACCCACTCGAGGAACGCCTGCGAATTACGGGCATCGCGAAGGGCGCTTGTGGCAACTACTCGCACCGATTCGGTTACAACTTGCTGCGTAGCACGATGGAAGCGGCGCAACACTTTCACCGTCTCCGCCATCGACTCCGGAGACAGGAAACCGGAACGAAAAACACCTTCCCCCAAGCGGGTCACTTCGCGATCTTCATGAATGGGTCGCAGGTGTCCGCGAGTAAGCCGCGCGATCTTCAGCCTCACGGAATTGGAACCGATATCGACGGCAGCGAACGTGGGCATGGAAGATCACAGTTTACACGCGGAGCCAGGCAGGGTCACGGCGGATTGCAGGGTCGACGCAGAATTGAGGACCACTGATTAAATGGAATATTTCGGAAAGGACATTGCCCGCCGTAGTGGACAGACAAAAGCGCAGAACTCAGTCGCGGTCAATTCTGCTCAGTTTATAATTCCGTTCTCTCCTAAGCTTCTTGTGACCGTCCGAAGGAGGAAAGCATGGGTGGTCACACCTTCCCAGAGATACCCTGTACGGTTTGCGGAAAGCCACTCGATCTTACGGTCGATGTGCATGCCGACGAAAAAGGCCAAGCTGTTCATGAGGATTGCTACGTCAACCGAATGCTTGTAGGGCAATGGTTCAATTCTGGGATCACCTTGTAAAGTCCCCGGAGTGAGCCCAAAGCGCTAATCAGACACTAGCTCCCTCGCGGTAGTGTCCTAACCCTGCGTTGATTGTGTTTTTGGGCTGAACAGCGCCGGAGTGTTTCCGTCCGAGTCTTGGAATGTGTAGACTGTTCGTAGGAGACTGACATGGAAGCCGCCCGATTTATAGCTATATTTGTGGCCATATTTGTCGCTATATTCTGTGTATTTATCAGTGCCTTTGATCCAAGCGGAGAACGAGGAAAAGCTGCGCGGGATAAGCGTATTGCTGAGCATAAGATGGCGGCAAGACTCCTAAGACTTAACATCTGAGCGTTCCTGAAGCTCTTCCCAATGGCTAAAGATCGTCCGGTATCCTTGCGGAGCGAGATCGAAGAACTCAGGGAAGAGGCTGCCGCGCTAGCGGACAGAACCAAGAGAACCGCCCGACAGGCAGAAGTCTTGGCTGACCGAATCAAACACCT
>Ga0182015_10000666_pt1 | contig 49102 bp, 48 predicted proteins | sample 712P3MmetaG_FD_120478 | JGI IMG/M metagenome (GOLD analysis project Ga0182015, IMG submission 120478) | Permafrost microbial communities from Stordalen Mire, Sweden - 712P3M metaG | ecosystem: Environmental > Terrestrial > Soil > Wetlands > Permafrost | place: Sweden: Stordalen | collected...
GAATTATGATTCGAAAACTAAGCACCTCCTTGCTGACGGTCGTCGCTTTTGCGTCGGTCGTAAGCATTTGCCATGCCCAGTCCCTGCCCTTAGCAACACGCCATATTCGTGAAGTAACGCTCAATAGGCAGGTGCAATCGGTGGGGCACCTGCCCGCAACGCAATCCATGCGCTTGGTACTGGCCCTGCCGCTCCGCAATCAGCCCGTGTTGGATGACCTTTTGCAGAAGCTTTACGACCCTTCCAGCCCGTCTTATCACCAATTCCTTACGGTGGAAGAGTTCACGGCAAGGTTTGGTCCCATAGAGGAAGATTACGATTCTGTGATCAGTTTCGCGAAGGCTAACGGACTTAGAGTGGTTGGCACCTCTCCGAATCGCGTGAACGTTGACGTTACGGGATCTGTGGCTAGTATTGAGCAAGCCTTCCATCTGACCATGGGCGTCTACCAGCACCCGACGGAAAACCGCACCTTCTACGCTCCGGACCGGGAGCCCACGCCGAATCTCGCGGTTCAGCTGTGGCACATCTCGGGCCTGGATAATTATTCGATCCCGCATCCCGCCATGCATCGAGAACTGACCGTGAGGTCCAACGCGACTACCGGTTCCGGTCCATCGGCCTCATTCCTAGGTAGTGACATGAGGGCCGCCTACTACGGTGGAACTCTTACCGGAAGCGGGCAGTCTCTCGGATTGCTCGAGTACTACGGTACCGATTTAGCCGATCTGACCACCTACTTCACGAACGCGCATCAGACCAACAATGTCCCGGTTACTCTTAAGTCCACGGACGGAACCAGCACGAGTTGCCTGGAGAGCCAAGGATGTGACGACACCGAACAGACCCTGGACATGACTCAAGCCATCGGCATGGCTCCGGGACTCTCGAGCCTGGTGATGTACGTAGGATCGAGCGACGCTTCCATTTTCAATGCCATGGCTACGGCCAGCCCCTTGAATGCGCAATTGAGTTCTTCGTGGACGTGGAGCCCGGCGGACCCCAACACCGACAACCCGTACTTCCAGGAGTTCGCGGCACAGGGTCAGAATTTGTTTCAGGCTGCCGGTGACAGCGGCAAGTGGGGTGCGTCTTCCGAGATTTACCCCGCGGACGATGTCTATGTCACCTCCGTTGGCGGCACGGACTTGACTACGAGCGGCGCGGCCGGTCCATGGGCCTCGGAAACCGCTTGGGTCGACGGTGGCGGCGGCATTTCGCCGGACAAATATGCGATTCCTTCCTGGCAGACGAGCGCGGCCAGCGGCTGCTCCAGCTGTTCCAAAACCTATCGCAATGGCCCAGACGTTTCGGCGAACGCGAATTTTACTTTCTACGTGTGTGCGGACCAAACCACCTGCACAGCCAACGAGTATGGGGGTACCAGCTTTGCTGCGCCCATGTGGGCCGGCTACCTGGCTCTGGTCAATCAACAGGCGGTCGCCAATGGCAATCACAGCGTGGGCTTCATAAATCCGAGTCTGTATTCGATTGGTCTGAGTTCGAACTACGACACGGATTTTCACGACGTGACCAGCGGTAGCAACGGCTATTCGGCGACCACTGGTTACGATCTGGCGACGGGATGGGGCAGTCCGAATGGAGCTGGTCTAATCGCCGCTCTTGCCGGAAGCTCGTCAGGACCCGGATTCAGCCTTTCCGCCTCGCCGGCCTCGCTCTCAGTGGCGCAGGGCAAGTCGGGAACCTCCACCATTACAAGTACGGTGACTGGCGGCTTCGACTCGGCCATTTCTTTGTCTGCGAGTGGCCAGCCAACGGGCGTGAGCATAACCTTCAGTCCAACTTCAATCACCGGAGCTGGATCTTCGACCATGACCATGACTGTGGCCTCAACCGCAGTTGCCGGCACGTACAGCATCAAGGTGACGGGAACTTCGGGCAGCATCGTCGAAACCACCACGGTCTCGCTCACCGTAACTGGGACGACTCCGGGCTTCACCGTCAGCGCATCGCCCACATCGATTAGCGTAGTCAGGGGCAGCTCAGGCACGTCCACGATAACCACGACCGTTTCTGGTGGCTTCGACTCGGCGATCAGCTTGTCCGCTTCGGGACAGGGAGGCGCACAAACCTTGACGTTTAGCCCTAGCTCAATCGCGGCGCCGGGTGCAGGCAAGTCGACGATGACAGTCAAAGTGGGTAGAAGCGCCAGGACTGGAAATCACACCATCACCATCACGGCCACGGGAGGAGGGGTGACGCACACGACGACGGTCACTCTTGACGTCCTGAACTAACATTCAATGTTTCATCGCCGGCTGCTTCTTCGAGACGGCGAAAAAGCCCGGATTCTTACGAGTCCGGGCTTTTTTTGGTACGCCGAACATGTTCGACAGCTTGGAGGTGCAAGTCCTCCGCGGCTGCTAGCGCGGGAGCGATACGCGTCATTCTCGCTTCAAATCCACCCGGCGAATTGAAAGATATAAAACCTGAGGAGACCGATCCTTGATTCTCAAAGTCGTGAGGCGTTCCTCCTGGAATGACCACGTAAGAACCCTTGGTCATGTGCGACCAGTCATCGTTGACGCGCACGCTCAAGGTTCCAGCAATGACGTAGAACACGTGGTCCTCCGGGTGCGCATGCACCCCCGGTCCTCGGGTGCGAGGCTCAAGCCACCATTCCGATACCGAGTAGCGACCAGCCGTTTCGTCGGAGTCAGCCTTGAAAATCGCGCGCATCTGGCCCATCTCGTAAACGCGGCCATGCTCAGGCGTGACGACGATCGGCTTACGGACCGCTCCAACTTCTTCCATGAGTATCCTCCCGATAAAAGCGCATGATCTCACTCTCTCGGGGGCGTCAGCAATGGGCGTGGAGCGGTTACGCGGCGCTTCGCCTGCCGACTTCCGCTTTCTAGCCGGATGAATCGAGAGATTCAGGTCCGGCTCTGGGAGTGGCTCGGGGCGAAATTTCCCGGGCCGACTCGGTGGCGAGCGGGCGACCGCCTATGCCGATCATACAAAGCTATGAGCTCTTTCAAAGCTATGAGCGCTTCGCTGTCGGCTTTCCGTACCCAACGTATGCGTTCGTTGTGCTTACGGAGAGATCGCTTGGTGTGCGGCGAAGACGCGCGTCAGTCGCGGATGGGGAGCAACGAGCTTCTCGAGACGCTTGATCATCTCCTGCGAAGGCATCGAGCGGAGAATGGCTTCGATCGCGGGCTCGGCATCGAGCGAGTCTGCGCGAACCAGAGCCAGCAGAAATTCCAGCGCAGCGTCCTGGCGCGTGAGGGCAATCGCGGAAAGCAGGACGGAACGCCACCACGGATCGTCGGGCTTCAAGAGGGATTCTCGCAGTGCATCGAAGCCCTCAGGGGAATGCGTAGCGGCAATCGCCAGCGCGGCTTCGGCAGCGTTGTCGTCGCCTGTAGCCAGAAAGCGTCGGACCCACGGAATTGCACTCCCGCCCTCGAGGCGCAAGATTCCGCCGTAACAAGCGCCCAGCACTTCAGGTTCGTCGGCGCCGATCACGGCTCTCAGGCGCAGCAGAAGCGAGGCGGAGGGCGAGCCTACCTGTTCGATCGCGCGCACCGCTTCGGCCCGAACTGACTTCTCTTTATCGCCTATCAGTTCCATGAGGTGCCTCAGCAAGTCGGCGTCGGTCAGACTGCGGCATTGCACGAGCGCCAGCGCACAGGTGGCGCGCAGAGTTCCCGCCGTGTCGGAGGCTCCTCCCCAGACCGGTTCCATCTGGATGTGCCGCATCCCGCGTAGAAAGACTTCCGCTTCCTGGTAATCCCGTGCGGCGAGCGCGCGGCTGAGCGCGTTCTTGGCCCAGCATTGCGGGTCGGTCTTTACCGGATCGTCGAAGAAGCGATCGAAAGCGGTCCGCAGTTCCGGGAGCAACTGTGCCACTCGGAATTCGCGCACCAGATCCGCCGCTTTCCCCACGAGGAAGTTGTTGCGATGCGTCAGCGCCTTGCGTAACAGCTCGAGGCGAGTCTCTTCCGGCTGTTGGCGAAGCGCATCCAGGGCGGCGATTTGATCTTCGAAACTGCGCTTGCCGGGCATGGTTGGCAGTGTAGCTTAGGAACCACAGGCGTACGAAGGGTGGTGATTTACTCTGCCTCTCCTTGGGCGTCAAACCGGTTGAGCTGCGCTCGACAGGACAGCCGGGGAGCTGTCCTCCCATGAATGTCTCCTCAACTGAGACGCAGCAGTACCGGGCAGAACCGGACAGCGCGTGGCACCCGGTCTTATGGTGCTGTAGAGTGGTGGGTCGGGAAGAATCGCAGTCCGCTTGGAGGCTCGCGTTGAAACACAACCATCATGGCAATTCGAAGCAGCATGCGAATCCGGGACAGGGACATGGCTCCGGCGGCGAGGGCAAGGACCGGCACCTGCACAATCCCATTGAGGACCGTCTGATTCCGCTGGAGCCGCTGGATCTGGGGAAAGTGAGGTCGATCGACGATCTGGTGCGGGCGATGTCCAAAACCGCCTTCACCGGACGACAGCTGGGCGAGGCCGCCGACGTGCTCGAAGCCATGGCACTCGACGAGGACGCTTTCATCGTGATGACCCTGGCGGGGGCGATGACCGTAGCCAAACAAGGGCTGATCGTTACCGAGCTGATTGATCGTGGCATTGTGAATGCAATTGTCTCAACCGGCGCGCTCATGGCGCACGGATTGGTCGAGGCGACGGGGCGGGCGCACTTTCGCGCCAATCCTGAGGTTTCCGATGAGGAGCTTTACGAGCAGGGCTACAACCGCGTTTACGACACGCTCGAGCCTGAACAGAATTTGGACGACGTAGAGGAAGTAATGTCGGCCGTGCTGGAGGCTTGGGACCACAATGAGGTCATGTGCTCGTACAAGTTGAATCACGCGATCGGTGAGTACCTGGCGAAGCGCGATCGGGGACAGCGGGGAATTCTGAAGTCCGCGTATGAACAGGGGGTCCCGGTGTTTGTGCCGGCGTTCAGCGACTCAGAGTTGGGCCTCGACACGGCGCTGAACAACCGGTTCAGAGAATCTACGGGAAGGCACAAGATCCGATTCGATCCCTTCGAGGATCTCGAGCATTTTGCGGCGACTCTGCTGCGGCAGAAAAAATTGGGGATTTTTACGATTGGGGGGGGCGTGCCGCGCAATTGGTCGCAACAGTTTGGGCCGTTCATCGAATTGAGGCATCGGCGCCTCGGTGAGAAGGTGCCTTTGAAGCGCTATCACTATGGGCTCAGGATTTGCCCGGAGCCGGTGTATTGGGGAGGGTTATCCGGTAGTCCTTATAGCGAGGCAATTTCCTGGGGCAAATTTGTGCCTCCGTCGGAAGGTGGAAAGTTTGGCGAAGTCTTTGTGGATGCGACCGTCGGGCTGCCAATCATCGTGGCCGCCGTGATTGAGCGCTTGGACAAAGCAAAGAAAGGCGGCAGCGGGCGCAGGGGCGCCAAGGCCGCAGCCAGGAAATAAAGGCAAAAGCGAAGTCCACCACAGAGGGATGCCAAGGAGGGGCTTTTTTATAGGACGACGAGGCTCTCCAGACTAGCTGAGCTAAGCGCCGGTTCCGGAATCTTGCGAGGTTCGATCCTGGCTGGACGGGCCCTGTTGGGTGTCATAACTGCCGGTTCGGAGCCGTCGATATAGCGGTGCAAGGATACTGTTTCCAAGGACTTCCGACTCTGCCTGAAACCAATCCTGCAGGGCTTGGCCTTCCTCTTGGCCGCGAGTTTCGTAGAGTTGCTTGGCGCGAGAACGCACCTTCCGCTCCACTAACTGCACCATCAGGGCCTGTTGCTTTTTTCTGCGTGTTTCGGTGTCCACTGCGACTCCTCAGTTCTTTGTTCTTTGTTCTTTGTTTTTTGTCTTTGCTGCCAGTTCAATAATAACCGCTTTCTGTTAACCGAATGTTACATCTGGCTAACGTGGAGATTACCAAAGTTTTACTCCCTTCGGGAGTTTGTTCGTCCATACTACTCTGTTCAACTTCATTCATATCAGATACTTAGATGTAGGAACGAGGGATTCGATGCAAAACGAAATCTACGGGAGATCCAGCGATTTTTCGGACTTTGACTCATCCCAACCATGGCTTTTGATCTCATCCTTGGCCTGCCGGATGCGTTCTTCCAGAGATGGTGAATCCTTAGGCGGCGGGCTGGGCTTCGCATCGCGGGAGAGAAACTGGAACACCTCCAGCAACTCGACCGCAGCATGAGGAGATTATCCGACTGCCAGTTTCAGGCCTTACCGGTCAGCGGCGAGTTCGCCGTCCTTGCCATAGGGATTGCCGAAGTCGTCGATGGTCGAACTGACCTCCCGGGTAGCCGATGGCACTCCGGAAGCCGGGATGAGGATCGAGGTGAAACTTGTAAGGCAGCTTGCGCTGCGCGGTTTTGAGCGACTTTGTCACCGATCGTCTGCAGATAGACTTCAATGGCCTTCGACTCTGGCGTGTCGGCGAAACCCTGAGACAGAAGCAATAAGACGAACAAGGCATCTCCCGCGCGGATTTCGTCAGCGCTGGAAAGCTGCTGCGGCGCCTGGGCTGAAACCAAAGAAAGGCCACGAGAGATCAACAGCAAGATACCAAATGTCCAGAGCACGCCCTTCGTCATTCAACTCTGCCTCGTTGTATAGGGGTTGGACGGAAGGTGACGCAGCGGTGAGCGACCCGAGCCTAATGGACAGAGGTTTCAGTCGAAGATTAATACGGCCGAGGCGATCACTGTGGTCCAGAGGGCGCGTTTGTCGCCCACGGCAGACTGGGTCACGTTCGCGGTGCGCACGATTTTGTTGGACAGACGGTAGATCTGCTTTTTCTCGTCCCAGGAACGATCGGGATCGAATTCCACGTTCAGCGTGGTGGCGAGCATTTCGGCGGCGAGTTCCTCGGCGTATTCTCCGGCGGCATCTTCGGTCTCGCCAAAAGAATGATGCTCACTGAGATAACCGTAGGTATTGCGGTCGGCAGGAATGGCCACGCCGATCGAGGATGCCAGCAGCCGATGGGGCTCGCGCGTGGAGTTTTCGGCGACCACGGCGAAAACGACTTCTCCGGGGTGGAGGTACTTCACGCCTTCCTTGCGGGCGAGCAGCTTGCAGTTGGGCGGAAAGATGGAGGAGACTCGGACCAGATTCTGGGCAGCGATACCGGCATCGCGCAACGCCAATTCGAACGAAGTCAACCGCTCGCGGTGTTTCCCCACTCCCTTCGTAAAGAAAATCCGCTTCGGAACCATGTCTTTGCCCAAATCGTTGATCCTCCAAAAAAAAAATTGAGCGTTAAGAATGCACAATCTAACACAATGCTTTGTAAAGGAAGTATGAATTTGCAGGCCAGGGGGGAAAAAAATACGGAGAAGCGCCGGCGCGCGTCTCCGCTGGATCTCGAACCGAGCTCGTTAGGGAGCGGCAGTGACTCCTGTCACGGTGATGGTGTTGTCCTTCTCCGTCCCGGTAACCGTGACTTTCGCGCCGGCTTGTTTGTCGAGAGTCGCCAAGGCGGCCTTGTCGCTGGTGTCGAGAGTGTAAACTTTGTCGTCCGACACGAGGGCGTACTTCGATCCTTTGCCGACGCAGGCTCGCGTGCAGGCGGCATCGTCACCCGGCATGGCGTGCTTGGCGCCGCACATGGAGTCGCTGACGGTCCCGGTGAAGGTTTTTGCCTTGGCCGCGAAGGCGAGGGAAGCGGCTAGTCCTGAAATCACGATTAGGTTCAACAGAAGGAATCCCACTTTTCGAACGCGTGCATTCATCGCAGATTCTCCTTGTGGGCTGGCAGCCGAGCGATGCGGCAGCACAGCCTCTGGCTTAGAGGATGATCCATCGGACAAAAAGTTACAAGTCGCCTTGATGCACCCCAGACGGCGCAAGAAAAAGCGGGGAGCGCAAGCGCGCTTCCCCGCTGCAAGCCCGGAGGATATAGGGGGGAGGGCCCGGGCAAAGCCTTTCAAGTCAAAATCGTGAGTTTATCTTCGCAGAAAAGATAACTTACCCGAAGACTGGGCAGTTCGGACAAACCCTCCAGATTCGTTACGAAAAACGGACAAGCCCGACTCTGCCGCTTTCCCCGCGTCAGGGCGTTATTTTGGCGCTTTTACCGTGTAGATGAGATCGATGTCGACGGTCTTGTCGCGACCGTTGGCAGTGACGTGCGACGCTACATCCCAATCCAAGGTAGGCGGAAGCAGTTTGAGGGCTGCGGGCAGATATTCATCGAGGTAAGTCGAGTCGTAGACCTCTCCCGGACGGATCTTCCAGGCGTTGCGAAGCTTCGCCGTCAGGCTGTTGTCGAGCCCGCGGAATTCGAGTTCGCCCATGTGATAGACGGAGCCTTCCGCGACATTGAGCCGAAGGGATACGGTGCCCGCGACATCGTCAAATGTGGCATCAGGCTTGATGGTGCAGGTGATGAAGCCACGCGATCCGTAAAGCTTTTGGATGTCCTTCAGGTTATCGCCGAGGCGGATGGTATTGGCGGGTTGGCCGGGCTCGGCGCGCACCATCTTCTGCAGCGTGTCGGCAGGAAAGACGTGATTGCCCGACCACTCCAGGCTCTTCAGCTTGTACTGCTGGCCGGGCGTGACTGCGAAGGTGACATCGAGGACGGTTTGGTTGCGTGGAGCGTCTTCGCTTTCCGTACCTGGCTTCTTCACAACTTTTGGTTGTGGCTCGCCGAACTGCGCCTTTAAATATCCTCGCTCGTAATAAACGGGGAGAAGTTGTCTCTGGACGAGCAGGTTGAGGCGGCTGCGAGAGTATTCGTGTTCGGGAAGCCTCCGGCCAGCCGCTTCGAGTGCAGGCACGTCGGCAGCGGCTGCGCCCGTGAACTCGATGTTCCGGACCAGGATGAGAACGTCGTTTACATGGTAGTTGATCGATTCGACGGGGCCGTCCTGTTTGCCTGCCCGAAGATATTCGACATGTCCGGGGATGGAGTTTTCGACCAGCATGGCTTGGAGCACGTCGGAAACCTCGTCGGCCAGGCGGCCGAAGACGGGCAGTTCTCCATCAAAAAGCGGGGCGTGTTGCTGGATGCGATGGCGAAGTTCGGCGTCGGAAAACCAGACGAAATCCTCAAAGCGGGCGGGAACGAACTTTGCGGCATCGGCGACGTGCAGTTCAAGTTTGGTTCCCGCCGAGGAATAAGAGAAGGTGTAGGCGATTTCGGTGAAAACACCCATGTCGCCTAAGCGGCGGGCGGCCTTCTTGAAGTCGTCGTCATTGACTGCCGCACCCATCTGTAGGCCGGTCGCGTCCGCGATGGCTTCTTCGGGGAAGCGTTTGCTTCCGGTGACTTTGATGGCGATCAGCTGGCGGGCTGAGGCCGGCATCTGCGCGAGCGGCTTCTGGGAAGGCGTGCCTTGGCCGGTGCCCGGCAGATTCGCAAGGACGATCAGGAGCAGAACTGCGGAGGTCGCCGTCGTCATTCCCTTGGTCGTTCCCTTGAACATTCCCCTGGTCATTCCCTTGGTCATCGAGTTGGGGTGTGCACCAATTCTTCCGTGGATTTGTGCTTCACCGCAATGTCGATGAAGGCTAGGGCGGCGCGGCTGAGAGCCTTGTCTTTGCGGAAAACCAGCGCCAAATCGCGGCGGATTTGAGCGTCGGAGAGAGGAACCGCGGCCAGAACTTTGGCGCGAACGTCGTCCTCCGCGTTCGACCTAGCGATGAAGCCGATGCCTACGTCGGCGGCCACGAAGCGCTTGAGCAGTTCGCTGGAATCCAGTTCCATCGTGAAGTTCGGTTTCAAGCGGCGCTCGTGAAAGAGTTGCTCGATTGCGTCTCGCGTGTGCCCAGCCTTGGGGACGACGAGCGGAAACTTGGCCACATCGGCGATGGCCACGGACTTCATCTTTCCCAGGGGATGCTGCGGGGGCACGATGACAATCAGTTCGTCGCGATGGATAAGCACCACCGTCAGGCGCGGATCCGTCACGGGGAGGGAAATGACGCCGAAGTCGACCGAGTTATCGATGATGGATTCGAGAATCTTGCCGTAGTCGGCGCGTTTGATGTTCACCGAGACGTCGGGATACTGCTTCTTAAAGTCGGCAAAAACATAGGGCAGGATGTGCAGGCAGGTGCCCTCATTCGCGCCCACGATGATTTCGCCGCGGGGTACGCGCTCCATCTCGGCAATGGAGACAAGCATCGCCTTGCGGGCGTCAAGCGTTTCCTCCACATATTTCTGAAACGCCTTGCCGGCGGCCGTGAGCGAGACCTTGCCGCCCGAGCGATCGAACAGTTTAGCGCCAACTTCTTCCTCCAGACCCCGAATCTGCGACGAAATGGCAGGCTGGGTCCGGAAACGCTTCTCCGCCGCGCGCGAGAACGATGCGTGCCGCGCCACTTCGAGAAAGGTTTCGAGCTGGTCGAAGTCCATGGGAAAGCCTCAGCCGTCAGCCAAGGCGGTTCAGCGCAAACCTGGAGCAACGCCATGCCTATTGGCTGAAAGCGGATCGCTGATAGCTGACAGCTTCAGTATAAAGTTGCGTTATCCCCGCTATAAGAACAATCGAATTGCCAGCCTCGGCGACTGGCTTTAGACTCTTCCGTCCTGCACAATGCGACCGATTGTAGCAGTCTGCCCGCCTCCGGCCTGTCCGCGACGGTTCGCTAAATCTCTAAAAAGAATTGCTTCCCGGCAAGGAGTTCTTGATGGCTGATGCCAAGACCGTTCTTGAGTTCGCGAAGAAGCACGACGCCAGAATTCTCGACCTGCGCTTCACCGATATTCCCGGCCTCTGGCACCATGTCTCCTATCCGATCGCGCAATTGACGGAGACTTTTTTTGAAGATGGATTCGGCATTGACGGCTCGTCGATCCGCGGTTGGGCCGGCATCCACGAGAGCGACATGCTGCTTAAGCCAGACGGCAACTTTCATTTACTCGATCCCTTCACCCAGGTGCCAACGCTGGTGCTGGTATGCGATGTGGTCGATCCCGTAACGAAACAGCGCTACGACCGCGATCCCCGTTACATCGCGCGCAAAGCCGAGATCCATCTGACCGCAACCGGCATTGCCGACACGGCCTACTTCGGCGCCGAGGCGGAATTTTTTATCTTCGACAATGTGCGCTTCGATCAGCGCGAGCAATACGGCTTTTACTATATCGACGCCGAAGAGGGCCGCTGGAACTCAGGCCGGGAAGAGAAAAATCTGGGATACCGGCCGCGCTACCGGGAAGGCTATTTTCCCGTGCCGCCCACCGATCACTATCAGGACCTGCGCTCCGAGATGATGCTCACCATGCAACGTTGCGGCATGGACGTGGAGTGCCATCATCACGAAGTGGCCACGGGCGGCCAGACGGAAATTGATCTGAAGTTCGACTCTCTGGTGCGTTCGGCGGACAAGATGCTGCTCTACAAATATATCGTGAAGAACGTGGCCAACCGCCAAGGCAAAACCGTTACGTTCATGCCCAAGCCGATTTTTGGCGACAACGGCAGCGGCATGCACACCCATCAGTCGCTGTGGAAAGCCGGCGAACCGCTGTTTGCGGGCGACGGATACGCCGGCATGTCGCAGCTTGCCCTCTGGTATGTCGGTGGCCTGATCAATCACGGCCCGGCGCTTTCCGCGATCATCGCGCCCACCACCAATTCCTATAAGCGCCTTGTGCCCGGATTTGAAGCGCCGGTAAATCTGGCGTATTCGCGGCGCAATCGCTCGGCTGCCTGCCGCATTCCCATGTATTCTGTCGCTCCCCAAGCCAAGCGGGTCGAGTTCCGCCCCCCGGACCCGAGTTGCAATCCCTACATGGCGTTTGCCGCTATGTTAATGGCCGGCCTGGACGGCATCGAGAACAAGATGGATCCCGGCCTGCCGCTGGACAGAGATATCTACGAACTCGATCCCGAAGAGTTGTCCAGCATCCCATCCATGCCAGGATCGCTCGAAGAGGCGCTCGACGCGCTGCAGCGCGATCACGCATTCCTGCTGAAGGGCGATGTTTTCACCGAAGAGTTGTTGCGGACCTACGTCGATTACAAGCGTTTGAAAGAAGTGGATGCCATCCGCCAGCGCCCGCACCCCTTCGAGTTCGCCTTGTACTACGACGTCTAGCACCGTTTCCGTCCATAGAACTCGCAGCGGTGAGATCGCCCGTCCTCTGTTGCGCGCTTCATTGACGAAGCTCCAAGGCGCAGCCTAGCATGAGGGCGGAAAAGGAGCGGCATGTGATCGCTCAGGTGCTCGGGCATTATCGAATCGTCGCGAAGATCGGGGAAGGGGGGATGGGGGTTGTCTACCGCGCACGTGACGAGGTGTTGCACCGGGACGTGGCCGTAAAGGTCGTGAATAAGGATGCTCGTCTTGATTCGTCCGCAAGCCAGCGTCTGCTCCACGAAGCACGTGCTTCTTCTGCGCTTGCCCATCCCAACATCTGCACAATTTACGAAGTTGGCGAGACCGACGGCGAACTCTACATCGTGATGGAACTGGTGGAAGGCAGGTCTCTGCACGCCATGAGCGCGGATGCGGGACTGCCGCCAGAGTCTGTAATGCGGTATGGAGTGCAGATTGCCAGTGCCCTGGGCCGCGCTCATGACCGCGGAATTGTTCATCGAGATCTGAAGACGGCGAATATCGTTGTGGCTGCTGACGGTCTGGTCAAAGTCCTCGATTTCGGTCTCGCCAAACAAGTTGGCAGTAGCGTATTCGAGGGTCCTACGCGCTCCTTTGCCACCATAGAGGATGCATCCAGCGTAAGCGGCACGTTGCCGTACATGGCACCCGAAATCCTGCGAGGCGACGCGGCTGATTATCGCAGCGACTTATGGGCGCTAGGAGTGGTGCTGTACGAAGCGGCCTCGGGACGCCTGCCATTTGCAGGACGCACCGGCTTCGAGATCAGCTCGGCGATCCTCCGCGAAATTCCGAACCCACTTGGTCCTCCCGTGCCCCCCGGACTGTGGGCGATTATTCAACGGTGCCTGACCAAGGAACCAATACAACGATATCAACGTGCGGGTGAAGTTCAGGCCGCTCTGGAAGCGGTGCAGTCTGCGGCCATGGTTTCCCCTGGCCCCAGCACCGATGTAAGCCCGCCCAAGACCACCGTCTTGCACAGTGTGCGGCACGCGCATGTCAGGAAGGGAAACTTCCTTTTGTTGGTGGGAACTACGAAGGGAGCATTCATCCTGCGCTCGAATGCTCGGCGGACCCGTTGGGAAGTCGGTGGACCCTATTTCCACGGTCACAGTGTTTACGCGATGGCCTATGACGGCCGCGGCGGCCAACGCCGCATATGGGCTTCGACGTCGAGTTACTGGGGCACGCTGCTGAGGTCGAGCGATGATTTCGGGAAGAGCTGGACCAATCCACAGCAGGCCCCGATCCGATTTCCCGCCGATGCCGGTGTTTCCTTGAAGAACATCTGGCAGATTACCCTCGGTCGACCGGAGGAACCGAATCGGCTCTATTGCGGCGTAGAGCCCGCGGCGCTGTTTGAAACCGGCGACTCTGGAGAAACTTGGTCGCTGGTGCGGGGACTGTTCGATCATCCACACCGTGCCCGCTGGATGCCGGGCAATGGTGGTCTGGCTTTGCACACTATTTTGCTTGACCCTGCCGACAACCAACGAATGTACGTGGCCATCTCGGCCGGTGGCGTTTACCGTACGAATGATGCTGGAAGTACCCTGGACGGCGCAGAACCAAGGGATCCGCGCCATGTTCATGCCCGACAAGAGTCCCGAGTTCGGGCAATGCGTACACAAGATCGCGATGCATCCAAGTCGGCCAGAGCGTCTTTTCCTGCAAAATCATTGGGGACTCTATCGCTCAGACAACTATGCCGAAAGCTGGATAGACATTGCCAACGGGGTGCCATCGGATTTTGGTTTCGCTGTGGTCATGCATCCTAGAAATCCCGACTGCGTGTATATCGTTCCTGTGGAGTCTGATGAGTTTCGCTGCGCATGCGAAGGACGGCTGCGAGTCTATCGGACGCGGAACAGTGGCGCCTCATGGGAACCGCTGGTACGCGGTCTGCCTCAGAAGCGGGCTTACGAAACGGTCCTCCGCGATGCGATGACAGCGGATTCCTTCGATCCCGTCGGGATTTACTTCGGCACGAGGAGCGGGCAGCTGTTTGCCTCGCGCGACGAAGGGCGGACATGGCAAAAGATAGTCGAAGGCTTGCCCTCAGTAGTCTGCGTACGGCACGCCCTGGTCGAGGACGCTTCCGCCAGTCTAAGGCCAACGTTAACGAAAGCTGCGGTTGCACCTTCACATCAAATGAAATCGCGGTCGAAAAGCAATACGGGCCGAGCGAAGAGGTGATCCGTGCCGCTCACTATTCACATTCCGGGCGCCTTGCGCGAGTTTACCGCTGGAAACAGTAGAGTTCAGATCGAGCACTCACCCGCAACTTTGGCCGAGGCGTTGTCAGCGCTCTTTGCACTCTATCCCGGAGTCCGAGATCGCATCGCCACGGAGCAAGGACAAGTGCGGGAACATATCAATATTTTTATTGGTGACGAAAATATGCGGTACACGGGCGGACTCGCGAGTCCGGTCTTTGCGGGGTATGAGATTTCAATCGTCCCCGCTGTGAGTGGTGGCTGAAAGAACTTCCTTGAGGTGCCATCAGCTGCCCGCAGCGGCTAAAGCCGTAATTCATTCTGCACGACTAGCGTCGCCGCTGAAAGCCGCGCCCTTTCAACACAACGCAAAACCATACGGATCGGCAATCGCAGTTACGGCTTCAGCTGCTTCTCAATCGCCGCGGTTACTTCCTTTGAGTCCGGCGTGACTGCCGGCTCGAAGCGCTGAATTACTTTGCCCTCGCGATCCACCAGGAATTTGGTGAAGTTCCATTTGATGTCACCGGCAATGCCCGTGCCGGTTTCCTTGGTCAGGTAGGTGTAGAGCGGTGCCTGGTCGGCCCCCTTGACTGAAATCTTGGAATACATGGGGAAAGTCACGCTGTACTTGCGCGTGCAGAAGGTCTTGATTTCCTCGTTTGTACCCGGTTCCTGTGCCCCGAAATTGTTGGCCGGGAAGCCGAGAATAACGAAGCCCTGATCCTTGTACTTCGCGTAGATGGCTTCGAGCGCGCCGTATTGCGGAGTATAGCCGCATTGGCTGGCCACGTTCACTAGAAGGACGACCTTGCCCTGGTAGGCGGCCAGCGGCGCTGGCTTACCCTCGATGGAGTTAAGCGTGAAGTTGTAGACACCCGAGCCGGCAAACAGCGATGTGGCCATAATCAACAGTACTCCGAAAGCCAGTATTCTGAAAGGAAGACGACGAAAGGTTCCCATTTTAGCCAGTTTTGTGGCGGACGGTCTCATTCCGGACTCCTAGGTTGCGAATATTTTGCGAATATGTCGCGAATTCACGAAAGGATGAGGTGAAGATACAGAAGAATAATACTGAATGCAATGGGAGGGATTGTAAATTCTATGTCTCCGGCTGGATCGCCGCACTTAGACGGCAGTTCGCACGGAGCTTTCCTTGACCATGCGCTCCACCAGACGCATGCGTTTGCCGGGAAGGGCGGAATCGGCCATCTGCGGTCGGGCCACTTCACAAGTGCTCACCGAAAGGAGCGCGTCTCCCATTGAGTCCAAAGCGGAGGCGGAGCGCCCCAGCACCAGCAATAAGTATTTCTGGGCGATGGGCCGGTCGGCCGGATGAATCAAGGACCACCAGCGGCGAATCGACTCCTGCACTTCAGATTCGCTCTTTTCACCGACCACGAGGGAATCGATCAGCCGGTAGACTTTGCTCTTGATTGCTTGGTACGAGACAGAAATTTCTTGTGGCATAGGGTTTCCCAGCTTCCGCAGTGCTTCATCTTTGTGCAATCTTCCCACCAAACGGAAACCCCTGTTTTGGCGTGGGTTATGGCGATTCGTTTGTGTGAACGTACTATGAATGGAATAAAACGCGTATGGGATATGAATTCTGGAAGCCGAAGGGGAACGTGGACGCTGCGATCGAAGTGGGCATAAGCGCCGCCGAGTTTTCGCCAAAAGTCAATTTCGGCAAAAAACAAACTGTCCGCGTCTGGCAAAACCAGCCGGCACGGGGAAGAGCGCTCTGCGGGTTACAATGTGGCGCTCCACTCCGCTGGACTTTCGAATCCTGTTATCTCTCAGCCAAGGATGCAGGCATATCTGAAGTCCGGCATCGGTAAGGGGCACGAACTGAACTCATTTCGGAGGCTCAATGAAGAGGTGGTCCTGGCTGTTCGCGGTTCCCGTACTCCTCGCGGTGGCGACAGCGCAAATTGCCTCGCCCCTCGATTCGCAGACAAACTCCTCGCAGGGAAACGCCTCTCAAGGAACCGGCTCGGAGGGGAGTAGTTCCCAAAGCCGCGGTTCACAGCAGGGGTGGCACGAGGCAGATTCCGGGGAGCGCATGTTTTTCCCGCGGGACATGTTGTGGGGCTGGGCTCAGTTTGACCTAGCGCCTCCGCACAATGAGATTGATCCCAATCTCTGCGCGGGCAATGCTGGGCAGTACGGCGGGGTTAATGCGCCCTGCAGTCTGTTCGCGCGCTACATGCTATCGGGAATTCTGGAGGTTCGTCCGTTTGGCCGCGGTCCGCTGCGCAGGTTTATGGTGTACGGAGCGCCCACTTTTCTGTTCGGCAAGACCATACCGAAGACGCTCTATACCTGGTCGCCGGATGCGATTGGGATAGAGCACTCCTGGGGCGTGGGGATCTATATCGACAAGGGATTCGAGTTTCGCGTGACGCAACACTTCCTGTTCGATCGACTGGGCGCGCGCGACCGAAACCTGGGCGTCGCCGATCTGGGCAACAACGGACCGTGGGGCCGCTACGCGACGGTGGGCGTGCGCAAGACTTTCGGGACGCGCCGCTGGTAGGCAGAGCCGAATCCCGCAGCCCGCGTCTCATGCGGTGGCCGAGACCGAGGGTCGCAGCAGTCGCCGGATCAGCCAGACGGTCAACGCCAGGAAAAGTCCGAGGAAGATCAGCGGGGTGAGGAAGATCAGAAAGATCCAACCGTGGCCTCCCATATTGGTGACATCGCCCCCAACCGTGGCCGCGGGGTCGCGGCGAATCTGGCCGCCGAATACCGTGACATCGCCGCCGATCTTCACTTGCTTGTCGATCCGAATGTCACCGCCAAAAACGGTGGCGTCACCGCCGACCTGCCCCTGATCCTCAACCACGATGCTGCCGCCAAACGCGGTCGCGTCGCCGGAAACGTGTCCGCGTACGCGAATGCTACAGCCAAAGCAAGTCACCTCGCCCGCTTCTTCATCGGGCCCGAGGTTGAGGTTGTGTCCAACCTGGGTGCGGTCGCGATCGGCAAATGCGATGCTCGACCAGGTGACGACGAAAAGCAAGACTGCGAATCGTAATGGGAGACGGCGAACATCGTGAGTCATGAATCATCCCTCGGTGGTCCCGGAAAGCGAATTATGGCATAGGGAGACGATCAGGGCGGCTGTTTGGATCAATTTGATCAAACCTAGGAAACAACCATCTGCGTTGAATCCAAGGCATTATAATTGGAAGTTTTCAACAAGTGGTCTGGAAACTCCAGTAGCGGAGGCTGTACATGGCAAGCTCTTATAACGGAGTAGCTGTACCTGGGGACGGAAAGAAAATCGGTTATGCGAACGGAAAGTATAGCGTTCCGGATAATCCAATCATCCCATTCATTGAAGGCGATGGCACCGGGCGCGACATCTGGAAAGCTTCGCTGCGCGTATTCAATGCAGCGGTGGAGAAGGCTTATCAGGGCAAGCGGCGCGTCGCCTGGTACGAGATTTTCGCCGGAGAAAAGGCCAAAGCCAAGTTCGATACCTGGCTGCCGGATGACTCCGTTGAGGCCGTTCGTGAATTTCGAGTTGCGATCAAAGGCCCGCTAACCACGCCCGTGGGCGGCGGCATCCGATCACTCAACGTTGCCTTGCGGCAGATTCTCGATCTCTACTGCTGCGTGCGTCCCGTGAAGTATTACAAAGGTGTGCCCTCGCCGGTGAAACATCCCGAGCGCATGGACGTAGTCATTTTTCGCGAAAATACCGAAGACGTCTATGCCGGGGTTGAGTGGGAGCAGGGAACTCCGGAGTGCGCCAAGCTGATCGAGTTTCTCAATAAAGACATGTTGAAAGGCGGCAAGAAACAAATCCGCCTCGATTCCGGCGTTGGTATCAAGCCGATCTCGGTGACCGGAACCAAGCGCCTGGTACGCATGGCGATCCAGCACGCTTTGGAGGCGGGCCGCAAATCCGTCACTCTGGTCCACAAAGGCAACATTCAGAAGTTTACCGAAGGCGCATTCCGCCAGTGGGGATACGAGGTCGCCACCGAGGAATTTCGCGACAGGGTGGTGACCGAACGCGAGAGCTGGATTGTCGACAACAAAGATAAGAATCCGAGTTGGACAGCAGCGCAGAATGCGGACGCGATTGAGCCCGGCATGGAGTTCGCCCCTCCCAGCTTTCGCCAGGCCGTCGAAAAAGAGGTGAAGGAAGTGCTTGACCGCATTTATGCCCGGCATGGCAACGGCGCGTGGAAGAAGAAAGTCATGATCAATGACCGCATTGCCGACTCGATCTTTCAGCAAGTCGTAACCCGGGCCGATGAATACGCAGTGCTGGCTTGCCCCAATCTGAATGGCGACTACATCTCCGACGCCTGCGCCGCGCAGGTTGGAGGACTCGGCATCGCCCCCGGGGCGAACATCGGCGATGGCTTCGCCATCTTCGAAGCCACCCACGGCACCGCGCCGAAATACGCGGATAAAGATGTGATCAATCCCGGCTCTGTGATTCTGTCGGGTGTCATGATGTTCCGCCATCTGGGCTGGAACGAAGCCGCAGATCTCATCGAACAGAGCATGGAACGGACCATCGAGCAGAAGAAAGTCACCTACGACTTCGAACGCCTGATGCCAGGCGCCACCAAAGTCAAGACCAGCGAATTCGCCGGACACATCATCGAGAACATGGGCGCGGGAGTATTGGCGGGAGCGAGAGAAAGCTTTTGAACCCAGTGGTCACAGAGGAACACTGAATCACTCCGGGAGTTTCAAATTCTCTCGGTGAAACCCTGTGCCCTGTGTGGTTTAAGCCTTAATTCTTTTCTGACGAGGAAATCATGCGAAAGAAAGTAACGATCGTAGGTTCGGGCAATGTGGGCGCGACGGCGGCTCATTGGATCGCATCCAAAGAACTGGCCGATGTGGTGCTGATTGACATCATCGAAGGCGTGCCGCAGGGCAAGGGACTCGACTTGCTCGAGGCCATGCCCATCGAGAAGCGCGACTGTTATGTCAGTGGCACTAACGACTATAAAGACACCGCGAATTCCGACATCGTCGTCATCACGGCGGGCATTCCGCGCAAGCCAGGCATGAGTCGCGACGACCTACTCAACACCAATTACGGCATCATGAAAGCGGTGGTCGGCGAAGTGGTAAAGAATTCGCCGAATTGCATTCTGATCATCGTATCGAACCCGCTGGATGCCATGGCACAAGCCGCCTATAAGCTGAGCGGCCTCCCGCGCGAGCGCGTGATTGGCATGGCCGGAGTGCTCGATTCGGCGCGCTTCCGCGCCTTCATCGCCGATGAGCTAAAAGTCAGCGTGGAGAACGTGACCGCATTCGTGCTCGGCGGGCACGGCGACACCATGGTTCCCTTGCCGCGCTATTCAACCGTCGCGGGAATTCCCATTACGGAGTTGATCGAAAAGACGAAGCTCGAAGCCCTGGTGCAGCGCACCCGCGATGGCGGCGCCGAAATTGTGAAGTATCTCAAGACCGGCTCAGCTTATTACGCGCCGTCCGCCGCCGCCACCGAAATGGTGGAGGCGATTCTCAAAGACAAAAAGAAAATCCTCCCCTGCGCCGCGTACCTCCAAGGCGAATACGGCATCACCGGCCTTTACGTCGGCGTCCCGGTGAAGCTCGGAGCAAAGGGAATCGAGCAGATCATCGAGATCAAATTAACCCCCGAAGAAAAGGCCGGCCTCGACAAGAGCGCGGCGGCGGTGAAGGAGTTGGTGGGGGTGATTGGGGTGTAGCCCTAAGGCGGCGGAGCCAACTCCCAAAGTTGACCATAGTCATTGACCATGGTATAAATGAGTATGAAGGAAATCGCCATCTCCAAGTTCAAGGCCAAGTGCCTCGGCATCCTGGAAGAAGTTCGCAAAACACGGAAGCCGATTCGAGTCACCCGCTTCGGTAAGCCGGTCGCCGAAGTGGTGCCGCCTTCACCAGACGAACGCCCGAAAAATTGGCTAGGTTGCATGAGGGGAACAGGGGTCATTCTGGGTGATATCGTCGGTCCCACTGGCAGCATTCAAGACTGGCAAGCTGGTCGCGATTGAAGCTGCTTCTCGACACGCACATCTGGGTTTGGAGTGTTTTAGAGCCCGAGCGCCTCTCCGTACGGGTGGCCCGACAATTGACCAATCCGGAGAATGAGATTTGGCTGTCGGCGGTCAGCGTGTGGGAACTACTGCTGCTTCATGAGAAAGGTCGCGTGAGGTTGATCCCGGACGCTGTCAGCTGGATCAATGACAATCTCGGTCGGATGAACATTCGCGAGGCGCCGCTCACTTTTGAGGTGGCGCTCGCGATCTCCTCGTTAAAGCTGCCTCACAACGATCCAGCAGACCGTTTTATCGCTGCGACGGCAAAAGTATTTGGTCTAACGCTGGTGACCGCCGATGACCAGCTGTGTAAATTAGCGGACCTCGCGGTGCTACCGAATCGTTAGCCAACTACACCTTTTCGATCGTCACCTTCTTCACGACAATATCCTTGTTTGGCCGATCCTGCCGATTGCGAGGCAGGGCTACAATCTTCTGCGCTACGTCCTGGCCTTCGACCACCTCGCCGAAAATTGTGTGCTTGCCGGTGAGCCAAGCCGTGGGCCCCAGAGTGATGAAAAACTGCGAGCCGTTGGTATTGGGCCCGGCGTTGGCCATGGCGAGCTTTCCCGGCTTGTCGAACTTGTGCGGCGATCCTTTGGTTTCGTCTTCGAACTGATAGCCCGGTCCGCCCATGCCGGTACCCTGCGGATCTCCGCCCTGAATCATGAAGTCGGGGATGACTCGGTGAAAAATCGTTCCATCGTAGAGGCGATCCTTTGATTTTTTGCGCGTCGAAGGATGCGTCCATTCGCGCTTGCCCTCGGCAAGATCAACGAAGTTGGCCACGGTCTTAGGCGCGTCTTTTTCAAACAGGCGGCAAACAATGGTTCCTTCCGAGGTCTCAAAGATTGCATAGGTTCCCGCGAGACGGCTCATGGATTCTTATTCTCCTTAAGGGGCAACTTTTGATTTTAACAGGACATAAGAAAAGCCGGCTGCCGACCGCTGCGGGAAGGACGGGGCTCCCGTCTGCGCCTATTTTGAATTGCCCGGGCGGAGGTATTGCGTAAAAAAAATAAGAGTTTCGAGAGCAAGGCGTTTGCGCGCTTCCGGCGTCCTGAAAGTATGGACATCGTCGACGGTCACAAACTTCACCGGAACTCCGGCCTGCTTCAGTTTGTCGGCGAGTTCCTGAGATTGCGCCATGGGCACCTCCGCGTCTTGCGTTCCGTGGACTATAAGGAACGGCGGATCATTTCTGTCGACATGAAATGCGGGCGATGCCTCCTGCCAGACTTTCGAATGCTGCGCATAATCTCCGCCGAAGAAGTTGGAGAAAAAGGCGTCGTCATCGGGATCGTGATGCTGAGTGAAGTCGGTGGGCCCACTGACATCGACAACGGCCTGCACTCGACTGGAATACCTGGCCAGGGCCGGATCGGAATTGTCGCGCGTATCTTCCAATCCCAGTAGAGCAGCTAACTGCGCGCCTGCGGAGTGGCCGAATGCGCCGATATGATCAGGATCGACTCGATATTTCGCGGCGTTGGCGCGAATCCAGCGAACTGCGCGCTGCACGTCATCCAGTTGTGCCGGCCAGCGATTTTCGCTTCCGTGCAGAAGGCGGTAGTCGACCGCGAACGCGACAAAACCGGAGCGGGCCAGAAACATGCCCATGGTGCGCATAGTCGATTTATCAAAGCTTGTCCAGCCGCCGCCATGGATCAGCACCACCGCCCGGAGCAGGCCGGAAGCGGGTTCCTCCGGCTGGTAAATATCCAACCGCAGTGCATGTCCGCCGGCCGTGCCATAAGCAACCTCCGGCTGCAGCGAAGCCTGCGGATTCTCCGGCGAAGCTGCAGGCGACTGGGCGACGGTTTGAGGTGGCTTAGCCTGGAGCGCTTGCGCTCGACCCACCGAGGTGGTACCGAGCATCACAAGGGTCAAAACAAAAGTGCACTTGGTCATGTTGAAAGATGCTTGCGTTCCGCCCGTCGGCCAGCTTAATTCGGACTTGGAGGTGCCACGGGCTTTGCGCTTGCCGGTTTCTTCGCGGGGGAACCAGCTCCGGGCTTAGGACCTGTTCCCGTACTGCGCACGATGCTGATGTGGATGATCTTGACGGGACGAAATGGCTTGTCGTTCGTGGGATCGGTGGCCATGTGCGCGATCTGCTTCACCAGCGTCACGCTGGCTGCATCGCATTGCCCAAATATGGTATAGCCGCCGTTCAGATGCGGCGTAGCCACTTCAGTAATGAAAAACTGTGAGCCGTTGGTATTGGGACCGGAGTTGGCGTAGGCCAGCCTACCCGGTTGATCGAACAGCAGATCGGGGGACGCTTCGTTTTTGAATTCGTAGCCGGGATCTCCCGTTCCGTTGCCCGCGGGATCCCCGCCCTGAATCATGAAGCCGGGAATGACACGATGAAAGATGGTTCCGTCGTAGAGCGGAACGCCGTGTTTTTTTGCGCCGCTGACCGGATTCTTCCAGTCTTTGGTCCCGCTCGCCAGGCCAATAAAGTTTTCCACGCCAATCGGCGCTTTGTCGGGGAACAGAGTGCATGTCATCTTGCCTACCGTGGTATTGATGATGGCGGTCGGCTGGGTCGTGGTGTGGACGCCGGGCTTGGCTACGCTGTGGGCTTGGCCAGCGGTTGCGGGCTTGGTTGCGGGCGTGGCTTGGGTGGTCGCACTGGGCGGCGCCAAAGCGGCAGAGGCGCCCACCGTCATAATTATCAGAATCATTATCATTAGGAAGATCGCGAAGGCCTTATGCATGGATACTCCTTGCAAAGTGAAATGTTGCGGTGGATACGCGTGCAACGTTGCATTGTACGACAGCGGCGTCCACCATTTCCTGCCAGCGAGTGGGAGAGAGTCGTCCGAGGCAGCCTACTTTGATGACGTCGCCACCTTGGCCAGCATTTCGTGGCTCACGCGTTCCACTTCGCGAAACACACGCATGAGATTGCCGCCCAGAATCTTCCTGATGTCTTCTGCGCTGTAGCCGCGGTCGAGCAGCGACTGGGTAATCTTGGGCAGATCGGCGGCCGAGTCAATGCCTTGCGGAGTAGCGCCGCTCACGCCGTCAAAATCGGAGCCCAGGCCTACGTGATCAATCCCCGCAACTTTGGCGATGTGATCGATGTGATCGATCAGCGATTTGAAGGGTGGACGCGGAATCTTCGCCATCCACTCGCGCTCGATGCGGTCGACTTCTACATAATTGACGGGCTTGCCATCGGCCTTTAATTGGTCCATATATTTCTGAATGGCGGCGGCCTGATCCTTGGCTTGAGCTTCCATCGCTTTGCGAAAATTCGCGTCATCAAAGCCACTATAAAAATTGACCTGAACCACGCCGCCGTTTTTGCTTACAGCCCGCAGCATCTCGTCAGTCATATTGCGCGGAGCGTCGACCAGCGCGCGCGCCGACGAGTGCGACGCAATGATCGGAGCTTTGGTGGTCGCAATCGCATCCCAGAACGTCTTGTCCGCGACGTGCGAGATGTCGACCATCATGCCCAGCCGGTTCATCTCCAGCACAACTTCTTTGCCGAAATCGGTGAGGCCGTTGTGATGCTGCACTTTCGGATCATCGATATCGCCAGAAGAATCGGCCCACTCGTTGGTGTTCGACCAGGATAGCGTCATATAACGGACGCCGAGCCGATAGTAATCGCGCAGCAGGTGCATGTCGTTCTCAATCGAGTGCCCGCCCTCGATTCCCATGAGCGCGGCCAGTTTGTGCTCACGGTGAGCCCGTTCGATATCCGCGGGGGAAAACGCCATCATCATCCGGTCGGGATGCCGCGCAGCCTGCTCGTAGACGGAATCGATCAGATCGAAGGTGTGGCGTGCGAAACGGCCCTGGTTCGTTTCCGGGTCGACCCAGATGGAAAAGAATTCAGCCCCGAGATTTCCGCGGCGGGCTTTGTCAAGGCTGATGTGCCCCGTATCCGCGGGATCGGTTGAGCCGATGTCGAAGCCTTCATCAAGAAATCGCTGCGGTGTGTCTGCATGCGTGTCAATGACGATGGCGGAATCGTGGATTCGCCGAGCCCGGGCGCTGATAACCATGTCGGGCGCGGTCGCAGATGTTACCGGGGCCTGGGCCGCAGCGAGAGCAGGGATCGGCGGAGCAGAGATGAGCAGAGCCGGGATCAACAGAGCGGAGATCAGCATGAAGGCGAAAAACAGCTTCTTTGTCATGGTTGTGGCCCGCCTAGACGGAGACTGCGGACAGATCCAAGATTGTATAAGCAGAGTGGCCGCCTAACCAAACCTAGACGGTCTTTCCTTATGAGCGTGCCTTAGGAGCGTGCTATAATCTGTGTTCGCCTGCATACGAATCGAGGCAATCCTGTGATCTCCTCTGAAGGCGAATCCTGCGCCATCCATAGCTCTTTAAGGCATAGCTCTTTAAAGAAGGATCTTTAAATACGAGGTCTAACCATGTCCGGCCATTCAAAATGGGCGACAATCAAGCACAAGAAGGGCGCGCTCGACGCTAAGCGCGGCAAGATTTTCACCCGGCTGATCAAGGAAATCAGCATTGCGGCGAAAAACGGAGGCGGCGATCCTGACTCCAACCCGCGTCTGCGCGGCGCAATTGTCGCGGCTAAGGCCGAGAACATGCCCGCCGACAACATCAAGCGGGCCATCCAGCGCGGTACGGGCGAATTGCCTGGCGCCACCTATGAAGAATTTTCGCTCGAAGGCTACGGGCCCGGCGGTGTCGCCGTGCTGCTCGACATCAATACCGACAATCGCAACCGCACCGTCAGCGAGATTCGTCACGTCTTTGGCAAGAACGGCGGCAATATGGCCGAAGCCGGCGCCGTGTCGTGGATGTTCCACAAGAAAGGCGACATTCTCATCGCCAAGGCGGCCGCGAAAGAGGACGACTTGATGAACATTGTCCTCGAATCCGGAGGGGAAGACTTGAATGACGACGGCGACAACTGGGAGATTCTCACCCAGACGTCCGCGTATGAAGCCGTGCTGGAGGCGGTCAAGAAAGCCGGCATTGAGCCGATATCTGCCAGCGTTGCCATGATTCCGCAGAACTACATCAAAGTGGAAGGCGCGGCGGCCAACACCATGATCCGTCTGATGGAAGCGCTCGAAGAGCACGACGACGTGCAGAATGTGCACTCGAACTTCGACATTGATCAGAAATTGTTGGAAGAAGTCGCGGGATAGGTTTTGAAATTGAGCGAAGATCGAACAGCCGCCCTCTTTCGGGCGGCTTTTGTTCTTGCTCGATCAGGTTTAAGCACACCGAGGCATTCTGAGGACCGAAGTTTTCAACATGTTCGTGGAAAATGCTGTGGAAAAGAATCAAAGTACCTGCGTAAGTGATTCACCGAGAGATGCTTCAACGCTTTGCACAGAAGCGGGTGCTGGCACTTAAGTGGTAGAACTCGCCGGCCAGATACTTCTTGAAAACTAGAATCGACAAGCTTCTTGTAGACCGTGGTTTGGCGGCCTCGCGTGAGCGGGCGCAGGCTCTTATTCTTGCGGGCAAAGTACTGGTGGACGATCAAAAACTTGAGAAAGCGGGCGCGCAGGTTTCAGCGGAGTGCGTGATCCGCCTGCTCGGCGAAGATCTCAAGTATGTCAGCCGCGGCGGGCTGAAACTTGAGGGCGCACTGGAACATTGGAACATTTCTGTAGTCGGAAAGGTTTGTCTCGATGTGGGCGCGTCCACCGGCGGGTTTACGGATTGTCTTCTCCAGCGTGGCGCATCGCAAGTGATCGCCATCGACACCGGCTACGGGCAGATGGACTTCGGACTTCGCCGGGATGCGCGGGTCCAGCTCCTGGAAAAAACCAACGCTCGCTATTTAAAGCGGGAAGATCTAAAGCCCGAAGATCTTTCGCATGCAGCGGTTGGCGTCACTGTGGACTTCGTCGCGATGGACGTTTCTTTCATCTCCGCGGCCTTAGTTCTTCCTGCCGTGATTGGCGCCGCCTTTCCCGAGTCGATGCCCGGGCGCCGGGGGCGACAAATCGTGGTGCTGGTAAAGCCTCAGTTCGAGGCGGGCAGGGAACATGTGGGCAAGGGAGGCATTGTGCGCGACCAGGCCGCACAACTCGCAGCCGTGGAAAAGGTGAGCACCGCTCTGCGAAGTCTGGGGGCAGTCGAGACCGATACGATCGATTCTCCCATCCTGGGCGCGGAAGGCAATCGCGAGTTCCTTCTTTACGGCGTTTTTTAGTTCCCCGCGCTTTCTGTCTCTGCTGTGGTGAACGGCTCGAGATTCGGTACAATCTTTCTTTCGTTCCTGATCCTCATGGCCATCCCGCAAGCATCTTTCCCTAAAACCGCCGCGATCATTTCGCGGCCCAACCGTCCTCAAGTCGCGCAGATTGTTCCCGGGCTTCTCGCGTGGCTTGCGGACCACGGCTATAAAGTCATCATCGACACGGAAACGGAGACTTACATATCCGGGCAGGAAGTGGTGCCGCGGGTGCAAATGGCATCGCGGTCGCTCGATCTGGTGGTGGTGCTGGGCGGCGATGGAACCCTTTTGTCGGCCGCGAGAGTTACGGCAGCTATCGATGTTCCTCTGCTTGGCGTCAACCTGGGGTCGCTCGGATTTTTGACGGAGGTGCCACTGCAATCGCTCTACTCCATGCTCGAAGCGATTGGACAAGAGCGCGCCGCAGTCGAACAGCGCTCCCTGATGCAGGTCGAGTTGTTGCGCGGAGACGAGGTTCGTGGCAGTTACCTGGTCTTTAACGATGCGGTCGTGAATAAGACCGTACTCGCCCGGCTTAACACCTACGACCTCTACATCGACAAAGTATTGGTTTCCGGCTATCGGGCGGACGGCATGATCGTGGCCACTCCGACCGGTTCCACCGCCTACTCTCTCTCGGCGGGCGGGCCTGTGCTCATGCCGACGGTCAAGGCCTTCGTAGTCACCCCGGTTGCGCCGCATTCTTTGACGCATCGCCCGCTGGTGGTGCCGGATTCGGTGGAAATTGAAATCCTGCTGCACAGCGAAGAGGAGGTCGCCTACCTCAGCCTGGACGGACAACCGGGCCTCGACCTGCGCGATGGCGATCGCGTGCGCTGCCGCCGCTCCGCGCATCAGGTAAATCTGTTCCGCACCGGGACGGATTTTTTCCAGGTGCTACGCACCAAGCTGAACTGGGGAGAACGACAAAAGTAAGCGCGAGCACAAAGACGTGAGGCGACGAGATCACAATTCAGCATCACAATTCGGCGCGCAACAGATCCGAAAGCTTTTCCCGGCGCCGGATCAGCTTGGCCGACTTGCCTGAAATCAGCACCTCCGCCGCCCGCGGACGAGTGTTGTAGTTCGACCCCAGTACCATTCCGTAAGCGCCGGCATCCAGAATGGCAAGCAGATCACCTTCGTCGACCACCGGCAACTCGCGGTCACGGGCGAAGAAATCTCCGGTCTCGCAGATTGGGCCGACAATATCGGTGATTTCCGATTCTCCTGACGAACCCGCGCTCTGTGTGACCGGAACGATCTCGTGATAGGCGCCGTAGAGTGCAGGCCGGATTAAGTCGTTCATGGCGGCATCGACCACGAGAAATCGTTTGCCATCGTTGGTTTTGCGGTAGATCACCGAGGTCAGCAAAACTCCCGCGGGACCGATGATGGCGCGTCCGGGTTCCAGAAGCAGCCGGATGTTCAACCCGCGCAAGGGTGTGGCCAGCGCCTGCGCGTACGCCGCGACCTCCGCCGAAAAATTGTCTGTGTTCGACCCTTCGTAGGCGATGCCCAGGCCGCCACCGGCATCGATGTAATCGATGCGGTGACCGTCTCTGCGCAGCTCGTGGACCAGATCAGCTACTCGTCCCATGGCCTCGCCGAAAGGGGCGACCGCGGTGATCTGTGAGCCGATGTGAACGCTCACACCACTCACCTTGAGATAGCGCGCGCCCGACGCTTTGGCGTAGAGCGCCCGGGCGCTGCGAAGGGGCACTCCGAACTTATGCTTGCGCAAGCCCGTAGAAATGTAGGGATGCGTCTCGGCTGCGACATCGGGATTCACGCGCATCGCCACCGGAGCAGTCTTGCGCAGGCGAGCGGCGCACTCTGCCAGCGCCCACAATTCCGACTCGCTCTCGACGTTGAACAGCATGATGCCCGCCTTCAACGCCGCGGTCAGCTCCTCGCGCGTCTTGCCCACTCCGGAGAACACCACCTCCCGGGCAGCTTTGCGGTCGGCGATGAGGACGCGTTCGAGTTCTCCTCCAGAAACCACATCGAATCCACATCCCTTCCTGGCTAGCAGGCGAAGAATGGTCAGGTTCGAATTCGCTTTCACGGAGTAGCAGATCGTATGCGGCAAGCTACCGAACGCGTCGTCGAACGCGTCATAGCGCTCGCGGATCGTGGCCGCCGAGTATACGTAAAGAGGCGTACCGTGCCGCTCGGCCAGCTTTGGCAGGGATACGTGCTCGCAGTGAAGAACAAACCGTCCGCCTCGTCGAAAGATGCCACGCTTCGTCTCGCGATAGACAAAGCCGGGGGAACGCGCGACTCGGTTCTCCTTCCGCGAAGTCATTTTTTCTTATGGGGAGTGTGCGCGCCGCTGCGCACCCGGATGGCGACGACGGTCTGATCATCGAAAGTTTCCACACCCGCTGAGTGTTCGGCTGCTGCTTTGAAAAGCGAATCCACGACGCAGTTGGCGGATTTTTCGTGACACTCAGCGATGACTGTTTCGACTCGGCCGCGTCCGAACAGTTCGCCCTTGCGATTGCGGGCGTCGAGAATGCCGTCACTGAAGAATACAAACATATCCCCCGGCTTCATGCGGAACTTGAATTCATCGTACTCGGCTTCGTCAAACAGGCCCAGAGGCAAGCCGGTGGCTTCGACGGCTTCGAGCACTTCTTCCTTGCCGTGCACATATATCGGGCGAGGAAGCCCGGAGTTCGCGACCGTGAGGATGCGATGCTCGTCATCCCACAGGGCGTAAATGATGGAAACGAATTGCGCCTCGATGCGGCGCTCGGCCAGGGATAGATTCACCGCGGAAAGCATTTCCGCCGGACCGGGTTCAATGGGAGCGTGGGAGCGAATAATTCCGCTGACCAGGGCGGCATAGATGGCTGCCGGCGCACCTTTTCCGCTGACGTCGCCAATGACGATGCCAAGCCGGGACATCGAATAAGGAATGAAGTCATACAAGTCGCCGCCGATGGCGCGGGCGGGAACGAACTTTGCGGCAACGTCGAGGTTCGTTAGTTTCGGATTGGTTTGCGGCAGCAGGCGTCCCTGTAACTCCCGCGCCAGAGCCAAATCGCGTTCCAGTCGTCGTTCTTGCCGCTCGATTTCTTCGTAGAGGCGAGCATTCTCTATGGCGATCGCGATCTGCGCGGCTAGCGTTGTCATGGTGAGGCGGTGTTCTTCGGTAAAGAATCCGCGCCGAGTGTGCTCCAGGTCGAGCACGCCAATCACTTTGTCTTTATAGACGAGGGGGACGGCCAGTTCGGATCGCGTCTCGGGGTTGGCCTCGACGTAGCGAGGGTCGTTGGTGACGTCGGTCACCAGTACGGCCTGCTTGCTCTCAGCCGCGGAGCCCACTAAACCGTGGCCCAGTGGAATGTCATGTTTCAGGTGAATATTTTCGTTGAAGCGCAAGGAGAAACGGTGCTGCAGTTTCTCGCCTGAGGCATCGAGCAGAAGGATGCTGAACATCTGGTAGTCAATCAATCGCCGCACTAGTTCCGCGATCCGGCCGAGCAGCTCGTCCAGATTCAGAATCGACGTTAGTTCGCGCGCAATTTCGTTCAGCAGCAGCAGAATACGCGCCTGCTTCGTCGTCTTGGTGTAGAGCTGGGCGTTTTCGATGCCCGCTGCCATGCGCGAGGCGACCAGGGTCAGCACGCGGACATGCTCTTCGTTGAAATAGCCGGGCGCTCGCGCTTCGATATCAATGACGCCGATGACGTGGTTCTTGGTGATCAGCGGGATCGCAAGTTCGGAGCGCACGTTGGGAACCGCTTCGATATAGCGCGGGTCCTGCATGACATCGTCAATCAGAACGGCCTGCCGCAATTGGGCCGCCTGCCCGGTGACTCCCTCGCCCACTTTGATCCGGCTGCGCTCGATAAATTCCGGCGGATAGCCCACCTGAAAGCGGAAGCGCAGTTCCTGAGTTTTTTCGTTGAGCAACAAGATCGCAAAAATCTCGTAATCGATGACTTTGCGGACGACCTCGGCCACCCGGCTCAGGGTCGTGTCCAGATCGAGCGACGTGGCCAATACATCGGCGACATCGAGCAGCAGCGACTCGACCGGCAAACGATCGGGTTTGGAAATGACCGAACTCATCGCTCGTATGATAGCAGCCGCGTTCCGTTTAGCTCGAAGGATCCGCAGATCAACAGGCGAGTTGTGATGGTCGGCATCCCGCAGGGCGAAGCTATTGTCGGGGCACAATGCAAATGTCGGCCAGGTTGCGATACTTCTCCGCGTAATCCAGGCCGTAGCCGACGACAAACTCGTCGGGAATCTTGAAGCCAACGTAGTCGCCTTCCAGCGGAAGCTTGCGTCGCGAGGGCTTGTCGAGTAACGAGGCGACCCTCAGACTCCGAGGTTGACGCGCCAACAGCATCTTTTTCAAGTAGGTCATCGTCAGGCCAGTGTCGAGGATGTCTTCCACCAGAATCACATTCTTGTCTTTCATGGACTGGTCTACATCCTTGGTCAATTTCACTTCGCCAGTTGAGTCCCATCCGCTCTGGAGTTCTTGAGTGGGGCTGGGGCGGTTGCCGTAGCTGGATACTCCGATGAAATCGAACGTGGAGTCGAGATCGATATTCCGCGCCAGATCGGAGAGAAAAATAGCCGCGCCTTTGAGCACGCCGACGAGAATGATCGATTCACCGGAAAAGTCTTTCGTGATCTGCGCGCCCAATTCGCGCACGCGCTTCGCAATGTCCTGCCGCGAAATCAGCACCTTGAGTTCCGCCATGCCGTTTCATATTAAACTAGGAACGTAAGTTAGGGAAAAACTAGAAGCTAGGAGTTGAAAGCATTCATGAATCTGAAAGGCATAAAACTCACCTGGTTGGGACACTCGACTTTCCGTATCGAGACCGCGGCCGGTAAAACCATCATCATCGATCCCTGGGTCATGGGAAATCCCATGTGTCCCGAGGCCGAAAAGAAAGTTAAGAAAGCCGACATCCTGCTCTGCACCCACGGCCATTTCGACCACATCGGGGACGCAGTTGAAATCGTGAAACAACACAATCCCGTCGTGGTCGGGATCTTCGAACTCTGTGGCTGGATGGAAAAAAAAGGCGCTAAGCGGACTTCTCCCATGAACAAAGGCGGAACCCAGACTGTGGGCGATATAAAAGTCACCATGGTTCACGCCGATCATTCCTGCGGCATCTCCGATGGCGACCAGATCGTCTACGGCGGCGAAGCCTGCGGTTACCTGATTGAGCTCGCCGGCGGCTTAAAGATCTATCATGCAGGCGACACCGCCGTGTTTGGCGATATGGCAATCATTCGAGATCTATATGCGCCAGAGATCGCCATGCTGCCCATTGGTGACCGCTTTGTGATGTCGCCGCGAGAAGCGGCCTACGCCTGCAACCTGCTGCAGCCGAAGACGGTGATTCCCATGCACTTTGGCACATTCCCGCAGCTTACGGGAACTCCCGGCGAATTTAGGAACCTCGTGCAGGGCATCGAAGTTGTCGAGATGAAACCGGGCGTTGCTATCGGCGGTTGAAATCATTGGAAAGGAAAGTGTGTGACCCAAATTAAGAAGACTCAGAGCAAGAAGCAAGACGCGAGAGCCAGCTGGCGGCATCACGACTTCACGACTGCGGGGCCCGTCGATGACTACCTGTATTCCATGCTGCCCAAACGTGACCCAGTGCTGGCCGAGATGGAAGATTATGCCACCGAGCACAACGTGCCGATCGTAGGGCCAGCCGTGGCGCGTGTTTTGCAGCAACTGGCAATGATGATCAACGCTCGTGCGGTATTCGAGCTCGGATCGGCTATCGGATATTCGACGATCTGGTGGGCTCAGGCGGTGGGCGACAAAGGACGGGTGATTTACACGGACGGCGATTCGAAGAACGTGGAACGCGCCCGCGGCTACTTTGCGCGCGCCGGCGTCGCGAACCGCATCACGTTGCACACCGGCGACGCATTGGAATTTCTGTCGGAACAGAAGCAGGAGTTCGACATCATCTTTAACGACGTCGACAAGGAAGACTACCCGCGGGTGCTGCGATTAGTCGCGCCACGCCTGCGCACAGGCGGATTGTTCATTACCGACAATGTGCTGTGGAGCGGACGCGTCGCCCAAAAGAATCCGACGGATGCGACGACCAAGGCGATCCTCGAGTTCAATCGCAAACTCTACGACGCGACCGAGTTCTACACGACAATTCTGCCCCTTCGCGACGGCCTGGCGGTGGCAGTAAAGAAATAGCGGGAATCGCCAAACCTTCCGCAAAACATCATCGTTTCCTTCGAGAAACCTACCTAACAACACCCTTTTCTCCAATCGGTGGTTTGGAGTCAAACTTTTAACACAGCCGTAACATGCCTCCACTATAGTTCCGCAATCTTATTGCGCTCAAAATCCTGACCTCGCAACTGCTGCTCAAGAAAAGGGATCAACATGGCCACTGCTTCCCCAGTCCTCGATGCCAAGTTAGGGCGTTCACCGGGCAGGATGGGCATGATCATCTTCGGCGTCGTGCTGGCAATCGGCTTTGCCTACGCCGGATCACACCTGCTGCGCGACCTTTCCACGATGCACAGCTCATCCGTGCTTCCCTACGTCTTACTCGGGATCGCCCTGCTGGTAGCGCTCGGCTTTGAGTTTGTGAACGGATTCCACGACACCGCCAACGCCGTGGCTACTGTGATTTACACGCATTCGCTGGAACCTCACGTTGCCGTAGTTTGGTCGGGCTTCTGGAACTTTCTGGGAGTGATGGTTTCGTCCGGGTTGGTCGCGTTCACCATCATTTCACTGCTGCCCGTGGAATTGATTTTGCAGGTGGGCAGCAAGGCTGGATTTGCCATGGTCTTCGCTTTGCTCGTCGCCGCGATCATCTGGAATCTAGGAACCTGGTACTTCGGGCTGCCCGCCTCCAGTTCCCACACTCTCATCGGTTCGGTCATCGGCGTAGGCATCGCCAATCAAATGATGTCGGGCAAGAGCGGCACGTCGGGAGTCGACTGGGGTCAGGCTGCCAACATCGGCAAGTCTCTGCTGCTTTCGCCGATAGTTGGATTCGGCGTGGCCGCGCTCTTATTGTTGCTGGCAAAGGCGCTCATTAAAGATGAAAAACTTTACCGCGCTCCAGAAGGTAGTGAACCGCCGCCTTTCTATATCCGCTGCCTGCTCATTCTCACCTGCACCGGCGTGAGCTTCTTCCACGGTTCCAACGACGGACAGAAAGGCATGGGACTGATCATGCTCATACTGATCGGAACCGTGCCCACCGCTTATGCGCTGAACCATGCAGTGACCTTTAAGGACTCACAGGACTTCATCGCCATCTCCCGGCAGGCCGCCGAAGCGCTCGACCATTACGTTGAGCCGAATGCCGTGATCGGAGAAGCCCGTGACGACATCACCGACTACATCCGCAGCAAACAATTCAACGCCAACACCATGCTGGCGATGCGTACCCTGGTCAACGACATCGGCAACGAAACCAGCATCTACAAGGAACTGAAGAACGTTCCCAATGATCGCGTTCGCAACTTTCGCAACGATCTTTACCTGATAAGTGAAGCCTTGCGGCTCACGGCCAAAAGCGGTCAGCCTAAATTTGCACCCGCCGATGCCGCGGTGCTCGCAGCCTACAAAAAGCACGTCGATTATTCCACGCGGTTTATTCCGACTTGGGTGAAGGTGGCAGTGGCCATGGCTCTCGGTCTGGGAACTATGGTTGGCTGGAAGCGGATTGTGGTGACCGTGGGCGAAAAAATCGGCAAACAACACCTGACCTATGCGCAAGGCGCCGTCGCTGAAATCACTGCCATGGCCACGATTGGCGCGGCCGACGGATTTGGTCTGCCGGTCAGCACCACGCATGTGCTTTCGTCGGGCGTGGCCGGAACCATGGCTGCCAACCGGTCTGGCATTCAACTGAGCACGGTGCGCAATCTGGCATTGGCCTGGGTGCTCACGCTGCCGGTCGCAATGATCTTGTCCGGATCGTTGTTCTGGTTATTCAGCAGAGTGTTCTGATCGGATTTTCGAACCGATCTCTAACCGACGATTGAGGCTCCCGCACGGCTCTCTACTTTGCCGGCGCCTGGATCAATTCCGCATCAATCGTGATGGTGATCTCGTCCCCGACGGCGCCCGGCAGGGCGCTTACCCCGAAATCCTGGCGGTTGATTTTGGTTGTTGCTGACGCGCCTATTCGCTGCCCTTTGCCCATCGGATCTTTGATTGGGGCGGACGGCCCATCCACGTCGAGCACAACTTCTTTGCTTATGCCATGGATCGCAAGATCACCCGTGATCTGCAGTTTCCCTGGCCCGGCCACTTTGGTCCGCCGGGAATGAAAAGTGATGGTGGGATAGTTCTGCACATCGAAAAAGCGCGCACTGCGCAAATCGTTGTCGCGCATCTGCACGCGCGTGTCGATCGAATTCGCGTCGATTGTGGCCTCGATGGAATCCTTCGACGGGTCTGCCGGGTCGTGCGTCGCCGTGCCGCTGACCTTGGTGAATGCGCCCCGCACCGTGGATACTCCCAGGTGGCGCACGGAAAACTGCGCAGCGGAGTGATTGGGATCGATCTGCCAGGTTCCAGCTTGCGCTGCAGCGGTGGCTGCCATCGCCAGTGCGGTAACGAGAATGAAAACCATGCGCAACATATCGCGACTCCTCTGCGAGCAATTGAGTTTAGCAATGCTAAATGGATTTGACCGGAATCGCCAATAAATCGTCGACCAAGCCAACCTCTTTCTGCAGGAACGGTTCGGCATAGGTTACGCCGCCGAGCATGCCGTAGAAGCGCGCCATGGCCTCGATGCGGGCGCGGATCTGGTGGTGGGCGGGGAACAGATCTTTCCCGGCATCCTGATCGCTGAATTGCGATTTGTAAGCCAGGATGGAAGCAAACTTTCCTTCAAACTGTTCGCCGATATCGATAACAAACGAAGGCCGGATGTCGTAATAAAGCGTCGCGTAAATAATTTTGAAGGGACGATGAGGTGCGAGGTGCGAAGTCCGAGACCTGAGCTCCGACGTGGGATCGCTGACAGATGACAACTGAGAGCCAAGAGCTTTCTGCGGATCAAGTTTCGCCAACCCCGCCAGAAAGCAAGCTTCATATCCCAGCACCGAAGCGGTGTAGTGATCGGGATGCCGCCCCTTCCAATAAGGAAGAATAATCACTCGCGCCCGGGTCTCGCGAATCACGCTGGCGACCTTCAGCCGATTCTCCCAGGTATTTTCGACGCGACCGTCGGGAAGATCGAGCGCTCGTCGCCAACCAACGCCGAGAAGCTTGGCGGCATCCTCGGATTCGCGCGCCCGGTCTTCCGCCGTACCCCGCGTGCCCATTTCGCCTTGCGTCAAGTCGAGGATGCCGGTTTGCTGCCCGCGCTGCGCGGCCTTCAGCAGAGTGCCGCCGCAGGTTTGCTCTACATCGTCGCGATGCGCGGCGATAGCCAGAATATCGAGAGGTGGACTCAACAGAAGAGAAGACATGTCAGTCGAGATTCCCTTGTTCGAGCACGACGTTCTCGCGCACAATCAACCGGTGCGCCGCCATTTCCTTCAACCGAGGAAGGACACGGCTAACGTGCTCGTCGGTATCGACGAAAATGATGATCACCGGCAATTTACCTCCGGCCTCGACGAGATGCGCGGTCTCCACGGGATGCCTACCCAGGAATCCCGCCACGCAGTGGATCGCGGTTGCCGCATAAACATTTTCCTTGCGCAGGTAGTTAAGAATCTCCATGTGCAGCGGCCGGTGATGCCAGTGGTCCGCCTCGTTCAGATAGATGGTGACTTGAACCGCCATGGCTTCAGGCATTTTACTCGCGATCCTTCCATTCCTGCCGCAACACGCCGTACAACTCCGAGTCAACGAACTGATCCCACTTGCGCAAGTGTTCGCGCTGGCAGCCTTCGTAGCGCATGCCCAGCTTCACCAGAATGCGGCCGGACGCTGGATTGTGCCTGAAGTGCGAGGCGAAGATGCGATGCAGACCAAGGTCAACGAATCCGTAGCGCAACATTTCACACGCAGCCTCAGTCGCATATCCCTGTCGCCAATAGGACACGCCCAGCCAGTAGCCAAGTTCGGCGTGCTGGTGTGGGTCCTCGACGCGGAGGCCTACGCCGCCAATCTGACGGCCATCGCTGCGCAGGGTGGTCGCCAGCCAGATCTTGCCGGGCTCCTGCGCCAGGGCGAGGAATGCCCTTGCGTCCTGCTCGGTGTAAGGATGCGCAATGCGCAACGTGGTCGCCGCCACCTCCCGCGCACCGATCAAGGGCACCAGTTCAGCGATATCGGCCTCGCTGTACGGGCGCAATTTCAGCCGCGCAGTTTCGAGCGTAGGAAGCGTGGTCATATTTAGATTAGAGAGCCCGCGCCAGCGCCATGCCGGCGAGCGCGCCGCCCAGGCAGAGCAGATTATTGCTGAGAATGTTGGTCAGCAGCAGTCCCCATTGACCTTGCTCGAAATATGCCATGGTTTCGAACGCATAGCTGGAAAACGTCGTGAACGAGCCGCAGAAGCCCACCACTACCAGCAGCCGCCAGCGCGGGTCGAGCAAGACGCGCTCGCTGGTCCAGACGATGAAGAAGCCCACGATGAAGCTGCCCACAATGTTGATGATGAGCGTTCCCGCAGGGAAGACCGGCCCAAATTCTCTGACAGCCAGCCGACTCACAAGGAATCTTAGATTGGCGCCGACCATTGCAGCGACGGATATAGCGAGGAAATCTTTCACGACGGAATTTCTCCTACAAGAGTCGTTCAATTCTGTAGGAGTTATCAGCCTGAGAAACTGAGGCGGTTGTGGCGAACTCCATCGCCGTTTCTAATTCTTATCACAGGGATACGTTAAGAGGCCACCAGCATTTAGCAGTTGGCGGTTAGCATTTGGCACTCAAGTGCGGCGGGGGCTAAGTCCCAAGAGGTCATTGCGAATTGCTGATTCACTTCTTTCTTTCCACCAAAAACCGTGCCAGTTCTTTCAACGTCTCTGCCTGCTCGCCGAAGCCGTCGAGTTGCGCGAATGCTTCGTTCACCAGCGAATCGGCCTTGCGCTCCGACGCTTCAATTCCAAACAAGGCGGGGTACGTTGCCTTTTCAGACGCGGTATCTTTCCCCGCAGTCTTTCCCAGCTGTTCCGAGGTCTGCGTCACATCGAGCACGTCGTCCACAATCTGAAAAGCCAAGCCGATTGCCAATCCGAAGGCACGCAACTTCGACACCTGGCTGTCCTTTGCTCCCGCGTACAGGCCGCCTGTCACCAGGCTTGCCGTGATCAACGCGGCCGTCTTCGAGCGGTGAATGTAGTCCAGCATCTCTTTCGTGGGCTGGGTGTGTTCCGCTTCGAGGTCCACGACCTGCCCGCCGATCATGCCGTCGATCGTGCCCGTGTCGCGAGCAATCTCTTCGATGATCCGAACGCGCGATTCGGCCGGACACTTCAACCGCGCCAGAACTTCGTAGGCCTTTGTCTGCAGCGCATCCCCGGCCAGAATCGCGAGAGCCTCGCCAAATACTTTGTGGCAGGTGGGACGCCCGCGGCGCAAATCGTCGTTGTCGAGGGCGGGAAGATCGTCATGAATCAGCGAGTAGGTGTGCAGCATCTCCAGCGCCGCGCCAAGTTCTTCGATACGCGGCGGCAGCGACCCGGCCACCATGCGTCCGGCCTCAATACAGAGCACGGGCCGAAGGCGTTTGCCGCCGGCAAACACGCTGTGCCGCATCGCCTTGTGGATTGAGACCGGATGCTCGGTTTCCAGCGGAATGAGCCGGTCGAGTGCGGCGTCGGTCAGCAGCCGTCCTTGTTCGAGGGTCTCGGTGAGCATGAAGCAGTGAGTATAACAAGGCTACGGATAGGGCAATGCCAGCCGCGAAAGTGTTCGGAAAACCAAAAAAGAGGACGCCCCCTCGGGCGTCCTATGGACGACAAAAAATAATCTAGGCGAAGGCGTCTCGCGAAAGCGCCGTACTTCGCAGAACCGAAGTCAGCACGTTCGCCACGTCATCGGCGGGGCATACATCGCTGGCGCCGGCTTCGAGTGCGGCCATCCACATTTCTTCGTCAGGAATGCGATGGGTGCAAACGATGGGGAGGGACGGAAAGTCGCGGTGCAGACTCTCCACGTCCGTCAGTTGCCAGTACTCGATGTTGAGAACCACGGCTTCGGGACGGTTCCGGACTACATTGTCGCGCAATTCCTCGCGCGATTGGGTTACGTGAACGGAGAAATGAGGGCGAAGTCCACCGGCCAGGGACCGCGCAACTCCAGGATCCTGCTCGAGCACAACGATATTGGTTTGAGCCATTCTACCCCTTTCCAACCTTCGTCAACGGCGGACGTCGACATTCGACTAGGGCTGCGGGGTGGCCTGAAATACCACAACTCCACAGACATCTAAAGCTCTCGAATCGCGGGCAGAAATCCGCACCCTTACCGGCGTGCAGGCAACTTTTCGGTCAGCGGTTCGAATGGTTCGGCCTGGAGCTTTCCGTTCTTTTTCAGCAGGATCTCGACTTTGCCTTCCGCCTGTTCCAGTTCCTCGCGGCAGGCAGAAGAAAGCTGCATCCCCTCGTCAAACAGTGTCAGAGATTTTTCCAAAGGGACTTCTCCCTTTTCCAGTTCCTGAACAATTCTCTCTAGCCGCTGGAGGCACTCTTCAAACTTGGGCAACGGGGTTTCGCTCCATGTCCTAATTGTAATGCAAGTTTTTGCAACCTGTGTCCAGTCTTTTCGATGGGAAGCATCCAAAAAGTTAGCCGATCTTTCGCAGTTGGGCACTTCTGAGCCGATTAAGTGCTTTGGAATCAGTTGAGGCTATCGAAAGGTCTTCACCACAAACGCGCGCCCGCTTACTGAGAAAGCTGCGTGCCATGCGCCGGAGCTTGCCTTCCCTGGTCCAGTTGCCTGATGCGTTTGGGCGCCGCGAAATCGGCAGCGGGCCGCTGCCTTCCAGTTCGTGCAGCAAGTGCCACCGCCGTCCGCGTCAACCCCGGAGCGTGCGGCAGTAGGCGATGCTTGAGGGTGATCTGCAAACAGTAGGCGAGAAAGGCAATCAGAATGTGCCTTGCCGTCTTTCTTGCGGTGGATGCTGCGCAGAAACATGACAACCGCAGAGTGCCAGATCTCCGTCCCCAAAGGAAGGTACTTGGTCTTCACTCTACCGTTTTTTCAAATGCCAATGATCAAAACGCAAGACTTAGGCACGAAAATCATCACAAAAAAGTCGGAAAATGTCCGCAACTGCGAAAGCTGGGTTAGAGAATTTAGAGAATTAAGGTCCCGCCGTGGGAACCGTCCAAGAACTGGATACTGGGTGACCTCAAGAGGAAGTAGCGGGGCCGTTCGTTCCCAGCGCCTCCAGCACATCCACCGCCGAGCTGTAGCGCCCCTGCGGCGCGCTGATCTGCGCGCCTTGCGCCATTTGCCGGGCGGCAATCAGCATTTCCCGCGCAATGGCGACACCCTCCGCCCGTGCCGCCTCCGGAGTCTGTGTCCGTGCCATGCGCTCCAGAATCGCGTCCGGCACGGAAACTCGCAGCTCATTTTTCATGAATTCCGCATTGCGCACGCTGACCAGCGGCCAGATTCCGGCCACCACCGGGATGCGGCAATGTTCGATCCGCTTGAGGAAGTTTTCCAGCAGACGCAAGTCGAAGACTGGCTGGGTTACGGCGTACTCGGCCCCGGCCTGAACTTTGTACTCGAACCGCCTGATCTCCTCGTCCATATCCGTCAGCCCCGGGTTTGCTCCCACGCCAATCACGAAGCCGGTTCCGGTTCCGATCGGATTTCCACCCAGATCCAGCCCGCCGTTCAGGTTGTGGACGATATTGACCAAGCCGATAGCGTCCACGTCAAATACTGCGGTCGCGTCGGGATAATTGCCCATCTTCGGAGGATCGCCGGTAATGCAGATGAGGTTCTTGATGCCCACCGCAGCCGCTCCCAGTAGATCACTCTGAATGCACAGCACATTGCGATCGCGGCAGGTGTAGTGCAGAATCGCGTCAATGCCAATTTCCCGCTGAATGAGCAGCGAGAGTGCCTGGTTGCTCATGCGCGCCGACGCTCGCGGGCTGTCCGGGATGTTGACAGCATCGACGCCCACCGACTTCAGAAACCGCGCCCCCTCGACCTCCTTCTTAATGTCGATCCCTTTCGGCGGGACAATCTCGACCATGGTGACGAACTCGCCGCGAGCCAGCTTGTTGCCGAGCAGGGATCGATCTTGCAGCGGCACAGCCGGAACGGCCATCGGCGCGGACTGGCCGGGCGCCAATTTTGTGGAAGCGGTTCTTCCCCGGGCCTCGCCCACCCGCAGGGCCGACTTCATTACCCGAATGTGCTCCGGAGTGGTTCCGCAGCACCCGCCCACCAGTCGAACGCCCGCCGCCACGAATTTGCGGGCGTAGCTGGCCATGTATTCCGGCGAACACAAATAAATATTCCTACCGTCCACCGATCGCGGAATCCCTGCGTTGGGCTGGGCTGCCAGAGGAAGGGAAGTGGCGGCGCGTACTCGCTCCATTGCGTCCAGCATGGCGACCGGACCGACGCTGCAGTTGCAGCCAAGCACGTCCGCTCCCCACTCCACCAGTTTTGGAACGAATGTCTGCGGGTCGGAGCCGTCGAGGCAATTGCCGTCTTCGTCGATGGTGACTTGCGCCACGATGGGCACCGTGGCGCTCACGTCCCTGGCGGCGAGCATTGCCTGATGGATCTCTTCCAGGTATCCGAATGTCTCAAACATCAGCAGATCAATGCCGCCCTCGACCAGCACCGCAATCTGCTGTCGGAAAGCATCGCGAGCTTCCTGGAACGAAGTTTTCCCCAGGGGTTCGATTCTGGTTCCCAGCGGGCCAACCGATCCTGCCACCCATACATCGAAGCTCTTAGCGGCCTCACGGGCGATGCGCACGCCGGCCCGATTGATGTCGCTTACCTTGTCCGCCAAACTATGCCGTCCCAGGCGAAACGAATTGGCTCCGAAAGTATTGGTTTCAATAATTTCGGCCCCCGCTTGCAGATACTCGTGGTGAATTCCGCGAATCAAGTCGGGCTGGGAAAGATTCAGTTCGTCATAGGAACGATTGATGAAAATGCCCTTGGCGTAGAGCAGGGTTCCCATGGCGCCATCACACAACACCGGGGACTGCTTGAGCCGCGTAAGAAAGTCAGGCGTCATTATAGTTTTTCAGAATACAGGATAAGGAGCGGTTCGTGCATCTCTATGAATCTGATTTGGAACGCGCCAAGACTCCCCGGCATCACTTTCATCCGCGCGCCGCATGAGAGCAAGTTGCCGGTCTGTTATAATCCACCGTTTCACAAGTAAATCTTCCTTTTTCATGTCGTTAGGAGCATGCCGTTTGAAGAGATGCATCCTCGTCCTCGGGATCGGATTGTGGGCCAGCCTGAGTTTCATTTCCTGTGGTGGTAGTGGGACCAAGAGCGGACCCAGCAGTATTCCAGATCGTGTTCTGGCTTCGCAGGGGGTGAGTTCGACCTCCGTTTCCGGTGGCCTAGTCCTTATCAATGGGTTTTACGACATCATCCCGCGCATCCCGCCTATCGGCGCCGGAACTAGCCCGGGTCTGATGGCAATTTCGCCTTCGCGGAATATTGTGGCGGCATTCGACTCGAGCAGTAATTCCGTTTATGCGGTGGACACGATTAAAGAGGCTGACATTGGAAACGTACACCTTGCTGGGCCGACTTCAAGCATGGTGGTTCCGACTTCCACGCAGATGGGATATGCCGCAGTTCCGGCGGCCACATTCCAGGGGTTTTCTTTCACCGGCGCAGTGCAAGTGATGAATTTCGCCGGCTCCGGGCTCACCACCTCGATTGCCGTCACCAATGCTCAAACCGTGGTCTCGAACGCGAGCGGTACTCAACTGCTGGTCTTCAGCAACGATTCCAACTCGGTTACCGTGCTCTCGCCCGGCGCAGCCGTGCCACCTGTGGACACCAGTTGTATAACCAATCCGCCGAATGCAGTCTGCACCATCGTTGCGGGCTTCGACCGGCCGGTCTATGCCGTCATCAACGGGAACACGGGCTACATTTTGAACTGTGGTCCGCAGTGCGGCGGGACGCAGGCCAGCGTGACGGTCTTCGACCTGCCGAGTCTCACCATCACCAATACGATTCCAGTCGACGCCGCCACCTGGGCCTTACTCAACGGGTCGACCCTTTACGTTGCCGGCACTTCGCCAACGAATAACGCCTGTACCGGGCAGCAAACTGCGGCGACCACCTGCGGACGCCTCGATATTGTCGATCTGAATTCGGGAACGGTGACCGGCAGCGCCGTCATCACCGATGGCTACCATTGGCGCATGGATCTGACCAACAACGGCCAAATCTTCATCGGATCGTATAACTGCACCAATATCGGCAATGTCAACAATCCCAGCGGCGAAGTTCGCGGTTGCTTATCCATCTACAGGACCGCAGACAACTCGGTGGTGATCCCGCCGGACAATGGCAATGTCAACGGCCTGCAGGGCTTTACCAGCCGCTATATTGAGTACGTGGCCGAGGGAGGACTGCTGCGCGTGTACGACACGACGAAAGATATCCTCTACATCAATGAGGATTTGCTGCCGCAGGGTACGATCAACATTATCGGTTACGTGGGAGACGTCAAGGCGATCGATTTCTTCTAGCAGCTGGGGACGTTCCCGATATTGCGTGGCGCGCCGTCCCGGCTGAGAGCGAGAAATCGCCATTGAACTCGTACTCCGCTTGGAACGAATCCGGGCGCTTAATTTGAACTGCGGGCCCTTGATTGGGATTAGGCGAGCTTGACCCCGCGCCGTGAGCGATCGAGAGCCCAGTGAACCCAATCGGTACCGGCTACTGCTGGTCGTAGAACGCGACGTTATGCGTCTTCTTGCCCGCTAGGTCCGTTAGATTTGTAGTGACGGTGCGGCTTTTGCCATCGGCAGCGACAACGATACGACTACTGCCAGTAACTTTGCCGTCCTTTTTGGTAGTTCCCTCCATTGTGCGCTCGTTGATTTTTTTATATGCCCGCATGTCTCCACTGGGATCCCCGGTAAGGGGATAGTCTTTGCCGTCGAACTTGCCGGTCCATTCGATGTGCAATGGCTTACCCTGACCATCGACACCGTCTATCGCGCACTTAATGCTGTCGCCGGCCACCTCGTAAACCACCATGCTATTTTTCTCGGACCCAGAGCTAAGCTGCGACTTGGCTTCGTTGAGCTTCCAGGTACCGATCATCGGGTTCTCGGCGAAGCATAGCGTGAGGCCGACAAAGCACATCACGAGCGTTAACATCACTGTTCTTGTCTTCATCTTGGCTCCTGTTTTCATCTTGGTTCCTTTGGGGAATAGGCGCAGAGAAATCTACTCCCTACGGTGGCGCACTATCTTCATGATTCGCGGTTTCCTTGTCAAGATCAGAGATGAAGGCAAGATCAAAAGATGAAGGAGTGTCGATGATCCGCGGAAAGGTCGATGGCACAAGTAGAGTTTCGCCGAAAACTTAAACTTAGAACTTAATCTATGGCGATGAGTTCGGGAACGAGTGCACTTCTTGAGAGCAATCAACAGAGGCAGCGTGTGCACGGTGGCCCGCTCCCAACCGTTGAACGGCAGCCAAACACTTATCGACCGCGCGCCCACCTGCTTTGAGGTCCAGCGATCTTGCCTCTTACTTGGTCGGCTCCAAGACTAGCCGATGTACTTTGGCCGACTCCACCGCTTTCGCGCTAAACGGCAAGGTAAAAGTGGTTCCCCCATACCATGCCTTCCATTGATCCATGTAGTACGGGCTCAGAAAGTTTCCGCCCTGGCCCGTCACCACGTTCAGCGTCGACTGGTCCAGATCGGCCAAGTTCGCGGTAAAACGCTCCGATGGCCCATGGTGCTGCGTCACCGCTTTCACCGTGTACAGACTGCCCGACTGCTCCTGCACTCCGGGCCCCGCCCAGCGACGGAGGATCGGAATCTTTCCCAGCACCGGATGTTCGATTTCAACCGCATTGAACGCGCCCCAGCGCCACGACGCCAAGTCCCGTGGCACGGTCGGACCATTGACTGCCGCATCTACGGCGGCGGTGAGCAGTTCGTCGTAGTTTGGAAACGCATCGGGCAGCCAGCGCTTCGGACGATGCAGCAAAACGTTCTCCAGCCACACCGACCGCATCTCCCACGAATAAGTCTTCCAATTCAAAACTGCATCTTCTTTCGAAGGATCGGCGGTCGCGCCTCCCAGTTTCGGTTCGAGCAGCAATCGCCTCAGCTCACGAATCGAATTCTCAGCGATGGTTGGAGCCGCCTCCGAGGCCTGCATGCGTCCATCCCAGCTGCGCATGATGTCGGCAGCTTGTTTCGCGCGCGCCGACGGCTTGGATGCGTGATCCACCGCATATACAAGCCGTTCCGCCGCGAACAGATCGGCTTCGGAGTGAATGTCGGTCTGCAGCGCGAGCATGTCCGCCGACGAAAACTGCCGCCCCGATTCCAGCACGTGGTAAATGCGCTCCGTGCGCCACGGAGCTTCCCATTCCATGCTGATCGAATTCGGATATTTGTCCGGTGTGATTCTTCCGTTCGCCGTGCCTATAATTCCTGACGGCGGGTTGTAGATGCTGGGCAGCTTCTCAAACGGAATGTAGGAAGTCCACTCGTGCGCATTGTCCGCGCCGTTTACCGGAAGGCTGCCATCGCCGGCCGCGCGAATCGGAATCTTTCCTGTCGTCTGATATCCGATGTTCCCGTCCACGTCGGCATAGACCACGTTTTGCCCGGGCGCATCCAACTGCGAAAACGCGCGCCGGAAGTCCTGCCAGTTCTGCGCCCCATTCACGTCGAAAAAAGGAATGCGCAAGGCATCGTAAAGCGTCCAACGCAATGCCAGCGGCCGCGTCTCGCCCGCAACCAATTCCGTGATGACCGGCCCGTGTCGTGTAGTGGTCACCTCTACGCTCACGTCGGGCTTGCCTTTAACGTGAATGACTTCCACGCGATGTTCCGGTTGCACCCATCCACTGGGAGTCTGATAGGCACCCTGCTGGTTGAAATTCTCAATGTAAACGTCGGTCACGGTTGGGCCGACGTTGGTGAATCCCCACGCGATCCGCTGATTGTGGCCCACAATGACATAGGGCATACCCGGCAGCGTAACCCCCGCAACATCCAATGGGCCGGCGTGCAGGTGCGCCTCGTACCAGAGATTCGGCATCTGGTGGCCGAGGTGCATATCATTCGAGAGCAGCGGCTTGCCCGTAACTGTGTGTGCCCCGGAAACGACCCAATCGTTCGATCCATTCACCGGCAAACCTTGGTCTGAGAGATCTTCTCCTGACCAAGCATCGCCGGGCAAACCGTTGGGTTGAGAAATTCTTTCTCGCGTAACTGAGTTATCGGGAGAATCCTCGTCGTCATCGTCATCGGAATCGCCAGCGTTGCTGTCCGGTTGGTTCAAATCCTCCCGCATGACGGTCGGAGGACGATCGTGCCACGAGCGGTTTACGTACAAATCCGCGGTCAGTTCCGGCCCCAGCTTGGCCAGGATTTTTTCTCGAGCCAGCGCATCGAAAAAATAGTGATAGTTCAAATCCTTAACCATCTGGTTGGCAATGACCAGCGAGTCTTCCGACTGCCACGGCTTGGGTGCATACCCGAGGATGCGAAACTCAATTGGCAGCTTGTGACCATGCGTCCCAAGGTAGGCATTCACCCCGCGCGCGTAAGCTTCGAAGAAGCTCCGATCCCGTGGGCTGGCTCGCTGGAGCGCTTTACCCGCCGCCGCCCGCAAGCCGAGAATCCTCTGTTCCCGATCCAGCTTGAGCAGGTCCTCGCCCAGAATCTCGGAGAGTTCTCCACCGCCGAAGCGCCGCATTACGTCCATCTGCCACAGGCGGTCCTGCGCCGTGACATAGCCTTGGGCAAAGAAAAGATCGTCGAGACTGGCCGCTTCAATCGTGGGCACGCCGTGACTATCGCGGGTCACCGTGACCGGCGCTGCCAGCCCCGTGATCTGCAGCCGGCCGTCGAGCTGCGGAAGCGCGGAGTGCGCGACGTGGTAGGCATACCCCACCACTCCAGCCCCAACGATAAGAACGGCCACCACCAGCCAGAACAGAATGCGGGAAATGGACGTGCGGGGGGATCTGAGTGCGCCGATCTCTGCCACACTACTCATGCCAGTATGTCCTTGCCAGGATGCCCTCGGGAACTCTGATTGTATTCCACTTCTGCGCGGCCGGGCCTGGCCTTGCGCTGAAAATGAATTTCATTTTCAAGATGGCGGATGGTATCCTGACCTCAGTTTCGGCCGCCATGCTGCAGAAGCGCATCGATGATCAGCCCACCATCTCCCGCCAGATGGTCCGCGAAGCTCAGGAGATCCTTCACCGCCATCTGAAGGGTGTCGGGCTGAAGCAGACCGAGCAGCGCGACGCCATTCTGCATACCTTCCTCGAAACCCGCGACCATCTCTCCACCGACGAACTACACCGCCTGGTGCAGAGAAAAGATGCGCGGATCGGCTACACCACCGTCTATCGCACGCTGAAGCTGTTGGCGGAGTGCGGCTTGGCCAGCGAAGTCGCCTTCCATGACGGCATCGCGCGCTACGAGCACCAGTACAACCGCCGCAGTCATCACCACATGGTCTGCACCGATTGCGGCAGTTCCGTCGAATTTTTTTCCCAGGAAGTCGGCCAACTCGAGCAGGAAATCGGCCGCAAATACCACTACCTTACGACCCGGCACACCTTTCAGATATATGGAGTCTGCGAAGACTGCCGCAAAAAGAACCACGGGCTTCGCCCACTTTGATGGCTCGGCCCTACCTCAGTGGGCGACATCCTGAGCGGAGCCGTTCTGCAGGCGAAGAGAAGGATCGCGCGCGGAGCAGTTACCAGTCCAAACGCGTCCCCGGCGCCAGCAAATCAAACGGATACAACGGAAGATTTCGCGCGATTCCAAACAGAATAATCGCCGCGCACAGCGCGCGTATCCAGAACGCGCGCAGGAATGGTTGCGGTAATCCCTGCCCGCGAATTTCGAAAAGGGCAGACGATGCCAAACCGTAGGTCAGAAATGGCAGCAGAATAATTGTCAGCGGATTCAAAGCCCACGCCGCGCGCAGGTTCCCACGCAGCAGTTGGTGGATCGCCCGCAGCGAGCCGCATCCCGGACAATACCAACCGGTGAAGTAGCGCACCGGGCAGGGCGGAAAAACCCCGGACCTAGCGGGATCGAAAACCGTCAGCATCACCACGCTCACGGCAAAAGCCGCGAGCGTCGCCACCAGTCGGCGATTCTTACTTATATCCACCATCGGGCAATCTCCAATCTCAATGCTGATGAAAGCCGCTCAGAATCCCCAGCATGATCATAATCGCGTACAACCCCACGATCCCGAGTCCCAATCCCAGCGAGATCAGGCACCACATTTTCGCATTGTTGGAAGCGACTTGCGCTCCCGCCAAATCACCCGCTTGCAATTTTCCATTCACCTGCGCGGCATAGATGATGGCCGGAATACCTGCCGGAAGACAGCAGAAAACTGTTGCCAGAATCGCGAACACCAGATAATTCTGCACAGTCGTGCCGGGAGGAAGAACCACCGCGGTTGTCTGCAATGGAACTGAGGGAGTGGCCGGTTGCAGGATCCTGCCGCACTGCACGCATACCGCCGCGGAGTCCGCATTATTCGCGCCGCATTGAGTACAAAACATTCGCTTCCTCCTCTAGAAAGAATCGGGAAAACTCACCGCAAGTCGCCGCCGTTTTCCAGACAACGCCGCGCCGAGCCGCTGGTATCAACCTTGATCACGCCGGACTGGTCCGAGCAAAAGGCGCGCACTCCAGCTTGGTTGACCCGCAGCGGATAGGCCACCACCTGATATTTGGCATTGGCTCCGCCCTCGGTTCCGGCGGCACACCCAGTTAACTCGAAAACATATCCATTTTTCCGGCTTGTTGCCAAAGGATTGGCAATCGACTGGGCCTCGGCGAGATCGGAAAGAGAGCAGGTATAACCTTGGCCAGGATGGAACTTCGTGTAGGTAATTTCCGCGGTGTCCAACGTCCGCATCGACGCGATGGCCGACGACTCGTTGGCCGCCATCCGTGCCCGCAGTATGTTAGGGATCGCGATCGCCGCGATAATCAGAATGATGGGAATTCCTGCAATCCACAGATAACCCAGCACCAGCCCCGCCATGGCAATCCCTTGGCCTTTCAGACGTCCTGCACTCTTACCAATCTCCGACAAGGCCAGGTGGCCAAACACAATGGCTGCGACAAAAAGGAAAGGGACGAAGAACAACAGCCCGCAAATCAGGCTGACAATTGCTTTTCCGCTGGTCTCGCTGCCAACCGCAGGTGCAGGGAGCGGAGCCGTTACGGCAGAACCCGCGGAAGGCTGGCGCCCGCAGACCCGGCAGAATTTGTCGTCCGCGGTGATGCTGTTCCCGCAACCTGCACACAACGATGCCATGCATCCTCCGAGCACGCGAAACGTCGCTTCAGCGTTCGATTGAAATTTGCACGAAACATACTATTCGCGCGCCTCGGAGTCAATGCGCTAGATA
>Ga0182015_10000667_pt1 | contig 49100 bp, 31 predicted proteins | sample 712P3MmetaG_FD_120478 | JGI IMG/M metagenome (GOLD analysis project Ga0182015, IMG submission 120478) | Permafrost microbial communities from Stordalen Mire, Sweden - 712P3M metaG | ecosystem: Environmental > Terrestrial > Soil > Wetlands > Permafrost | place: Sweden: Stordalen | collected...
GGATCCTACGAACTGGCTCTCATGTCGCTTGACGTGCCCCCCGCCGCGGGAACGTAGCATTTCAGTGTGTAGTCCATCACCATGCGGTCGGCGTTGAAGCGCCAGCCCAGGGTGCGGATGGTTCGCTTCATGCGCTTGATCCAGCCCCGCGGAAGGCCATCGCGGTCGCGCTGGTAATACAGTGGAATGACTTCTTCGCGAAGGGTTCGCAACAGGTCTTCTCCGTCGCGGGCATCGTGAACGCTCAAGCTGGAATGCGTTCTGCCGGTCCCGATCGCGAAGCCATTCATGCCATCGAAGGCCTCAGCCCACCATCCATCAAGGATGGAAAGATTCAGACCTCCGTTCAGCACCACTTTCTGTCCGCTGGTCCCCGAAGCCTCCAGTGGCCGGCGGGGATTGTTGAGCCAGACATCGACGCCCTGCACAAAGTGGCGTCCGACGTTGATGTCATAGTCCTCCACAAACACGAACTTGTCGCGGAACTTGGGATCTCGCATCAACTCGGCAATCTGCTGCAATACTCGCTTGCCGGGCTCGTCCAGGGGATGAGCCTTGCCGGCGAATACGAATTGCACCGGACGATTCGGATCGTTCACCATCGAAGCCAGCCGCTCGATATCGGTCAAAATCAGATTCGCTCGTTTGTAAGTCGCGAACCGGCGGGCAAATCCAATGGTTAGAGCGTCCGGGCTCAGCACGCGCTCCAGGCGCTGCAGGATTTCCTGCGATTCCCCGCGGCGCTCAGCCTGATCGACCGCTCGCCGGCGCACGAACTCGATCAACTGCGACTTCAGGTTGAGGTGTGTTTCCCAGAGCTCGCCGTCATCCACGTTCTCGATCCCCAGCCAGGTTTTGGCCTCGCTGCCACGCTGGTTCCAGTTCGTACCCAGATGGCGATCGTAAAGACGGAACATTTGCGGAGCCAGCCACGATGGAACGTGCACTCCGTTTGTGATATGCCCAATGGGGACGTCGTCTTCCAGTTTGTTACGGAATAATTTGGTCCACATCGCGCGCGACACTTCGGCGTGCAGAGCAGAAACGGCGTTGGCGCGCCGCGAGAGTCGCAGCGCCAGAACCGTCATACAGAATAGCTCTTCCGCGTTGTTGGGATTCTCGCGACCGAGCCCCAGCAGGCTGTCCTGAGAGAGTCTCAGCGCCTCGCGAAGCGGCCCAATGTGCTCCTCGACTAAAGCCGCGTCGAACCGGTCGTGCCCCGCCGGCACCGGAGTGTGCGTGGTGAACACCACTTCGCGGGAAATCCGCGGAATCGCTGCTTCAAACGAGATACCTTCCTCCTCCATCCTCATGCGCACCGCTTCCAGTACCGCAAATGCGCTATGGCCTTCGTTCAGGTGAAGCACGCCGGGAGAAATCCCCAGAGCTTTCAGCGCTCGCAATCCGCCCACGCCAAGCAGCAATTCCTGACGAATGCGAATGCGGAGATCTCCGCCGTACAAGCGCGACGTCAACTGGCGGTCTTCGGGAGCGTTGCCTTCCACATCGGAATCCAGCAGCAGCAGGTCCCGGCGTCCCACTTTCACGCGCCAGACTTTCGCCCGAATGCGGCCACTGCGGGTTTCGATCTCGACGACCACCGGCCGCCCATCTTTTCCGATCGCCACTTCCATCGGCATCTGATTAACGTCGGTCTTCAGATATTCCTCTCGTTGCCATCCTCCGATATCGAGCCGCTGCCGAAAATAGCCCTGGCCATAAAACAAACCAATTCCGACAAGAGGGATGTCGAGATCGGACGCGCTCTTGATGTGATCGCCTGCCAGCACGCCTAAGCCCCCGGAATAGACGGGCAAGGATTCGTGCAAACCGAACTCCGCGGAGAAATACGCCACCGGATGCGGACGCAGCACGCCGGCGCGCTGCGCGCCCCAAGTCCGGTCCGCCTCGAGATATTCCAGCATGCGGCGATAGGCATAATTCACGCGGCTATGCAGCATGAGCTCCGCGGCCCGGGTTTCCAGCTTGGCCAGCGGAATTTCGTTCAGCAGCGCAACCGGATTGTGATTGAGCACGCTCCAGCGAGCCGGATCGAGATCAAGGAACAGACTGGAGCAATTGGGATCCCAACTCCACCACAAATTGCGCGCCAGCGTCCACAGCCGCTCCTGCAGCGGAGCAATGAAGCGGTCGAGCGTGCGGGCCTCGCTCACCACCGGAGCAACCTGGGTGGCCGCCTCGGTCAGCATTCGAATCTCGTTCTCCTTAAAAACTCGGGCTTCGATCGTTTGCACCACGAGGACACCCTGCAGAATTCCCCGATCGATCAAGGGAACCCCCAGGAACGACTGGTAGGCATCCTCGCCTGCATCGCGGAAGTACTTGAATCGGGGATGTTGTCTCACTTGTTCCACGGCGACTGGCCGCACCAATTCGGCCACCAGGCCGGTGAGCCCTTCATGAACTTCCATCCGCAGGCTGCCGATACATTCCTTGCGCAATCCGACCGTGGCAGCCAACACCAGATTGGCGCGATCCGGTTCCAGCAAGTATGCCGAGCACACGTCGGTTCGAAATCTCTTGGCGATGAGGGCAACCACGTTCATCAGCGTTTCCGCCGGCTGGCCGCCCTCCGCCGCAAGGTTTCCAATCTCTTCCAAGGTCAGGACGTACCGGACCTCGCTCAAAGGCACGTCTTGCTCGTTTTCCTCCGCTATCTCGTCGTATCCGTCCAATCTGTTTCGCTAACCTCCGTGGGGTCCCGGACCTCAATCTGCCGCTACTAATATGAGCGGCAATCGGCAGGGGTTTATCTATTGTACGGTGTGCGAAAGAAATCGGGAATGAAGCTCAGATTCTTAGTTATCGATGCGCCCGTTGCGTTTTTCCGCAGCCTCCAACAGGCCCTATTCGAAGGGTGCCTTCTTGAGCGATCGCTTGCGCTACGGTAGCAACAGGCCTTTCAAGCAGGGGACCAGCCAAAGCGCGTTGGTTTCGAGAACAATGGATCAGTTCTCGAAGAGCCCTAGACCGCCTTCCACCGGCGCCGCCCTCCACTTTCGCAGATATAGACCATACATGGCCCCGCATCCGATCAGTGGCACCGCCAGTCCCGCCTTGAGGGTGCCGAAATGATTCGACGAAACACCGACCATCCATGGCATTAGACCGCCCCCGATGTTCGACATCGTAAACATGAAGGCTCCGACCCGCGATGACGCTGGCCCAAATTCCCGTGATAAGAGTGAGATCGTAATAGGGTAGACGTAGGAAAGGCCGAATCCTGCGAGACAGGCGCTCATCGCCACTCCACGCAGGCCGTGCGACAAAACCAGGCCAGCCATGCCCGCGCAGGCGGCAAGTAATCCCGCTTGCACCAGGCGAACTTCGTCGGTCAGTCGCAACAGCAGCGGGGCCAGCCATCTCCCCAGCATGAGCGCGGCGTAAAAAAACGAAGGAGTCATGAGCGCCACCGCCGGAGTCAGACTCCCCAAGCTCTTGGCATACGATGCAACCCAACCCCCGAAACCGTTCTCGACGCCGACATACAGAAAAAATAGCGCCGCCAAGACGAAAATCGCGCCATGTTTCCAGGGAATTGCCGGAACCTTGTTGGGGCCAGCGTCGTTCGTCACAGACGGTTCGACAATATACGCCGGCATGGCTGCGATCCCAATCGCCATTAGAAGCCCGAATCCGGCCACCCCCGCCAGAAACCAGGGAATTGTGTGACTCCTCGCCGCTGCTGCCACCAGAAAAGGACAGGCCACCGCCCCCGCACTCCAACAGAAGTTAAGCAGGTTCAGGGTCGCGCTCCGCCGCCCAGGATTCACCTCCGCCACCAGCAAATTCGCCGCCGGAACCGCCAGCCCCATGCCGCCTCCAGATGCCGCTATACACAGGATTCCCATCATCTTGGGACCGGCCAGCAACAATCCCACGCCCGCACTCATCAGCAGCAATCCAGCCTTGATGGCGAATCGAAATCCCCAGCGGGAAACCAGCACGCCCGAGAGTGCTACCGCCAAGGTCGAAGCCAGATACTGGGCGGTAAACAGAGCGCCTGCCTGGGAATAGTTTAGCGACCAGCGCGCGGACAATGTCGGCAGCATGGGACCGAGAAGTACGGTCGCGATTCCAATCGGCACGAACGACGCGTAAGCAGCAAAGGTCAGCGCTTTGACGGAGATTGAGGCGCTTGGTGGGTCCGCGGCGTGCATGAATGGGCTGGCACGCAATGCGGCTACTATATCGGAAGCGCGCCGCTAGAGGGAGCCCGGCGCCTTCGCTGTGGACTCCCGCACGACCAGATCAGGCTCAATCGCGATCTCGGAAGGATAATCTTTCTTGCCTTCAATTCTTTCCAACAGACTCTGCGCCGCCACCTCACCCATTCGGTTTAGCGGCTGTCGCACCGTAGTTAAACTAGGAGTGTAAAATGCAGCACCCGGAATGTCATCGAATCCTATCACCGAGACATCCTGGGGAACGCGCAGTCCCTGCTCTTGTAATGCTCGAATCGCGCCGATCGCCGACATGTCATTGTAGGCAAACAGCGCGGTAAATGGCTTCTTGCGCGCCAGCAATTCCTTGGCAAACGGATAACCCAACATGGGCGTCGGATCGTCGGTGTCGATCTGCACGGTCAACGCCGGATCAATTTTCATCCCGAGCTGTGCGGCTACCTCGCAGATCGCCCGCCATCGATCACTCGCATCCGAACTCAAGGGATTGCCTTTCATGAACGCGACGCGCTCGTGGGATAGATCCTTCAGGTGACTCAGAGCCAAAACCGCCGCCCGCTCGTGATCGAGAATAATGTTGGTCACGCCCTTCAACTTCTTGTGGCCGGCAATGGCGATCGTCGGTAGAAGCGGCGCCTCCTGCACGGTCGTGTCCACGGTGATGATGCCTTCGACTCCCCGCTCCGACAGCATTTGGGAGTACCGATTCAACAACACTGGATCGTGCCGATGGACCACCGTCAGAAAGAAATAATCGCGCTGTCTCAAATACTGTTCGATGCCGCTGATAATCGGCGAACTGTACGAGTCGCCAATCTCTTCCGCGATCACTCCGATGGTGTAGGTGCGCTTGTTGCGCAGGGTGCGGGCAAAAAAATTGGGCCGGTAGTTCAGTTCCTTGGCGGCCGCATGAATTCGGTTCTTGGTCTCTTGCGGAATGGAACGGGCCGAAGGCGAATCGTTCAGAACCGCGGACACCGTGCCCGGAGTGAGTCCTATATGTTGGGCAACGGCCTTCAGCGTTATCACGGCCGGCCTTTGAAGCGGTGTCTTAATTTGCCCCATGCTTTGTTAAATCGTTTTAGTCAATAGCTTCTCGAACTCGCGCAAATTATTTTACCAAACGCTAAAGCCTGTCCGTGATCCCAAACATGCAAGAGCTTAAACCACAGAGATCACGGAGGAGCACAGAGAAACATCCTGAATTCGACTTCCTCTGTGGAACTCTGTGCCCTCTGTGGTTCAAATTTCTGGCTCTGGCAACCAGTGTCTTTCCGCGCGCCGCTAAGCCTTTGCGTATCGTTGGCTGTTCGGTCGCGATCCACTCAAGGCAAAGAACAGAATGTACACATAACAGATGACCGGCAGGAAAAAGGCATGGTGAATGCCGATACGATCGGCAATCGCACCTTGCGCTACCGGAATAATTGCCCCGCCAACGATCGCCATGATCATGACTCCGGAACCGTCCCCCGTGAGCGGTCCAAGTTCGGCCACTCCCAACGTGAAGATGCTGGGGAACATGATCGAATTAAACAAACCGACAAGGATGATGCTGTACATCGCAAAGTGTCCTGTACTCAGCATCGAGATGGCGACCAGCGCAGCCGCGCACACGGCGCAAATGCCAAGCAGCCCGCGGGTACTTACCTTCTGCAAGATGGCGGAGCCGATGAAGCGACCGACCATCGCTCCCCCCCAGTAGAAAGCGACAAAACTAGCCGCAACTTTGTCCGTCAGGCCGCCAATCTCGGGTTGGGTGAAGTAGTTCACGAGAAAGCTGCCGATGGAAACTTCGGCGCCCACATAAACAAAGATGGCGATCGCGCCGAAGATCAAATTGGGATGTTTCCAGATCGAGTCGTTCACCTTCTCCCCGACCTTGTGCTGAGCATGCTCGATCTTCGGCAATTTAAAACTGCCTATGGCAACCGCCAGCAGTATCAGCGCGACGCCCAGACCAACATAGGGCATCTTGACCGTCGCCGCCTCATGCAAGCGGTAAGCCTGCAGGGCGTCGGGTGCCATCGCTCGAATATCAGCCATAGTCTTTGGAGCCGCACTCAGAATCAGCCAGCCACCGAAAAACGGTGCTAAGAACGTACCCAGAGAGTTGAATGCCTGCGTCAGATTCAGCCGGCTCGAAGCAGTTTGCGGGTTCCCCAACACCGTGACGTAAGGATTCGCCGCCACTTGCAAGCACGTGATCCCCGCCGCAAGAACGATGAACGCACCCAGAAAAAGCGGGTACGACGGAACCAGGGCGGCAGGTACGAACAGGAAAGCCCCTATGCCCGCCGTCACCAAGCCCACAACCATCGATTTCTGGTAGCCAATCCAGTCCACAACCTTGGAGGCGGGGAACGAAAAAACGAAATACGCTCCAAAGAACGCGAGCTGAATGAACTGCGACTGCTTGTAATTCAGGTCAAAAATCGATTTCAGGTGCGGAACCAGAATGTCATTCAGGCAGGTAAGAAATCCCCACATGAAGAAAAGCGTCGTCACCGTAGCCAGCGGAGCGCCGTAGCTTTGCCCCGAGCCGGGCGCCGTGACTATCGTAGTGTTTGGATTAGGGGCCGCGATCGCCATGATTCCAGTATCCACCTTCCAAAGTTAATCTTGGACCGCGCCATCATAGCATCGCCAACGTGCGCTGTTGTGCATTTTTCTTCCCGCCAGATCGAATGAGTAGCCTAGAAAATCGTTTCACTAGACATTTCTAATGTCGCTTGACAATCCACCGCCCTTCGCGGAGACTGCACTGTTTCCACCGGTCGCCTTCTCCCAATCAGGCCACGATCATGCGCAAATCGGTCACCTTCGCAATCGCCGCCCTTTTTTTTCTAGTCAGCCAAGCGGCACTCCTTGCCCAAGCCGGCATGTCGTCCGTCGTCGTGTTCAGTGAACCCGGGTTTCCAGCCGCTGACTCCGCCGCTCCCTCGCCGCAGCAACTGGCCGCAATTTTTCCCGATGCTCAATTGGCCGGCGCGGACCAACTCCCGGCTGCTCTAACAGCTCCCACGGCCCCCGTCCTCATCCTTCCCTACGGTTCGGCTTTCCCGGAAGAGGCTTGGCCAGCCATCAAGCAGTTTCTGGACCGCGGGGGCAATCTTCTGGTATTCGGCGGAAGACCTTTCACTCGCGCGGCCTATCGCGACTCCAAAGGCTGGCATCTTCGCGACTATAGCGTCCGCTTCATCCGACCCCTCATGATCGATCAGTACCAGGAAACTCCAGCCTCCGACGGCTTGCAGTTCCAACCCAACCCCGAACTGACCTTGCAGCTTCCTGCCTTCAAGTGGAATCGTGCCTTCAGCCCGGTGATCCGACTCAGCGCGGTCGATCTTTACCATCGCGGCGGCGCCGCCGGTTCCATCGACGCGCACCTCGACTCTCTCGCTTGGGGCGCAAAGAATGATCGCAAGCTGTCAGCGCCTGTCCTTCAGATCGATCACTATCGCAACGGTTTCGATGGCGGACGCTGGATTTTCGTCAACGCGGAACTCTCGCTCCAGTTCTTCGACGCCACCAGCCTGCTGCAATCCCTCGCGCAACGGGCATTACAGGGCGCTGAGGAATTCACTGTGCGCCCCGCGTTGCCCCTCTACCTGCCCGGCGAGCCCGTAGAACTGCAAGTGCAATGGCACCCGGCAGTGCAACCCAAAACGCCCGTTTCCCTGAAGATTAATTCCTTCCCCGAAGCGCAGCCTTCGAATCGCGCGACGGCAACAGCCGCGCCGAACCAACCTGTCGTGCTACCCGCTCCCGACGGAAAGGGACTGTATATCATCGAGGCGCAGCTGCTGGAAGGCGACCAGGTGCGAGCGATCTACCATTCCGCCTTCTGGATTCGCGACGAGTCCTCGCTTCGCTCCGGTCCGCGTCTCGGCCTCAACCCGGACTATTTCGAACTGGATGGCCGCCCTTTGGCCGTCGTAGGCACCACCTATATGTCCAGCGAGGTGCAGCGCCTCTATTTCGAGCATCCCAACGTGTACGTATGGAACAACGACCTGGCGCAGATTCACGATGCCGGACTGAACATGATCCGCACCGGCTGGTGGAGCGGCTGGGACAAATTCTGCGATGAAAACGGTCAGCCCTACGAACGCACGCTGCGCACTCTCGAAGCCTATCTCATGACCGCCCGCAAGAACGGCCTGCCGGTGCAGTTCAACTTCTTCGCCTTCCTGCCAGACGTTCTCGGAGGCACGAACGCCTTCCTTGATCCCGCCGCCATCCGCCGGCAGCAGACTCTGATTTCGTCCGTCGTCGCCCGCTTTCATGACGTGCCGTTCCTCGCCTGGGATCTCATCAACGAGCCCAGTTTCTCGCAACACCTCTGGAAGACCCGTCCCAACGGCGATCCCATTGAACTCGGAGCCTGGAATCATTGGTTGAGCGAACGCTATCCCGATCGAGGGAAGCTCGCGGCGCTGTGGAATGTCACGCCCGATTCCATCGCAGGAACGATCGCGCTGCCCACCGAAGATGAGTTCACTCCGCGTGGCATGTACTCCGGAGCCGCCTCGCTCCGGCTGCATGACTATTTTCTTTTCGCGCAGGAATCATTTGCCCATTGGGCGCGCATCATGCACGACACGATCCGCGCCGCCGGTTCTCAACAACTCGTAACCGTCGGCCAGGACGAAGGCGGTATTCAGGATCGCCTATCCCCGGCGTTTTGGGGTCATTCGGTCGATTTCACTACCAATCACTCCTGGTGGCAAAACGACTACATCCTGTGGGATTCACTCGCGGCCAAACAGCCCGGAGAAGCTATGTTAATTCAGGAAACCGGCCTGCAGCGCGAACTCAACGTCGACGAAATCGCCCGGCGCACACCGGAGAGCGAGGCCGCTCTGCTCGAAAGAAAAATTGCCACATCGTTCATTCAAGGCTCCGGCGCAATCGAATGGCTTTGGAACACGAATTCCTACATGACGGAGAGCAACGAAACACCAATCGGCGCCGTGCGCACCGACTACACCGAGAAGCCGGAGGCCGCCGTCCTTCGGGCCTTTGCGCAATTCGCTCCGTCTTTGCAGAAATATCTCCGCGATCCGCAGCCGCCGCCAATCGCAATCATCACTTCGCAGGCCGCACAGTATTCTGTGTTCGCGGATTTTCAGCTGGCCGCACAACAAGGCGCCATCCGCGCTGTCGCCTATGATACCCACTTGCCGGCGTACATGGTCGCTGAAAATCAGATCGAGAAGCTAGGCGCTCCGAAGCTCGCGATCCTGCCGTCCCCGCAAGCGCTCAGTGAAGCCGCATGGCGCGCGCTGTTGCAATACGTTGACGCAGGAGGCAATCTTCTCATCACCGGCCCGGTCGATCGCGACGAGCACTGGCAGCTCGTCCATCGAGCGGCGGACCTCGGACTTCCTGCTCACGTCGAGCCGCTTACCTATCACGACACCACGGTTCGTCTAGGCATTCGTCCCGATGATCGATCGCTTCCGCTCGCGTTTAATCAGCAATGCCAAAGCTGGCTCGATGCCCTGCGCTTTGAAGACGGCACGACTTTCAAAGAAGTCCCGCACGGCAAGGGCCGCGTCTTCTGGACCTCCTATCCCGTGGAACTCTCCGAAGACTTGCAGTCAAGCTCCGACCTCTACACCTATGTCGCCAGCCGCCTCAACATTGCGCCAATGTTCACCCAGCAATCGCCGCTTCCGCCCGGCGTCCTGGTGTTTCCCACTGTACTGGCGGACGCCGTGCTCTACGTCGTAGTCTCGGACGGGGCCAACGACGTGACTATCAACCTCCGCGACCAATCCACGGGCACACAGCTTATCTTCTCACTGTCCGCCGGACACGCCGCGATTGCGGTCGTCGGGAAAAAAGAAAAGAAGGTCGTAGCCAGATACGGTTTCTAGCTTTAACGACGAACTCTGCGAGCAGCGCCGGCATCCCGCCGGCTGTCCCGGGACGGTCTCGGCCCGCAGCCCTGAGCACATCCGCCGGTTATTCCATCCGAAGAGTAATTGCGGGGTCGATCCGAGTGATCCGCAACGTCGGCAACAAACTCGCCACTGTCGCAATGACGGCCTGGAAAATAGTCACCACCGCAAGAGTCAGCGGATCATAGTCGCGAACTCCGTACAGTTCACTGCGTAAAACGCGCAAGACAGCGAAAGAAAGCGCCAGTCCCGAAATCAGGCCAGCGGCGGCGGCCAATAGTCCAGCCGAGCCTACGTCTACCATCGCCTGACGAATCGAAGACCCGAGTGCCATGCGGATGCCGATTTCACGCGTACGCTGCACCACCAGATTTGAAACCAACCCGTAGATTCCGACCGCAGAAAGCAAAAGCGCCAGTCCCGCCAGCACCGCGAGCAGAACCACCTCCACCCTCTGATACGCAAGGTTTTCGGCGAGGATTTCCTGCATCGAATGGAACCCGGAAAACGGCAAGCTAGAATCCACCTCCGTGAGCACCTTCTGCATTGCCGATGTAAGCCCTTCTACCGGGCCAGGCGTGCGCACGATCCAACTCGGCTGGAACCATATGTGCGCGACGTTGACCAGCCCTTGGTCCATCTGCGTGGCGGGAAGATAGAACACAGGCTCGGTTGCGATCGGTGCGTCGCCACCCATGCCGGGACGCTTGGCAACGTTGGCGACCACGCCGACGATCGTGTAGATGCGGTTCGAATTCTGAAGGTGGCGCCCAATGGGATTCGGCTCATGGAAGAACTCGCGGACAAAGTCGACATTGACCACGGCAACCGGCTGCGAGGTCGGCGTGTCAGTTTCAGCAATGGCACGGCCGGCGAGAACGGGCATTCTCAACACTCGAAAGTATCCCGGGCTCACGTAGGCAGCGCTCGCGCCCCACTCCTTACCCGCAAGCGTTCCGTCCAAGACTTTTACGCCGTCATTCAGCCCTCGTTCGTAGGGCACGCTCAACCCGACAGCCGCCTCTTCCACACCTGGTATCTGGCGCATCGCGGCCACGCTGCGCTCGATCAAATTGTGAAATGCAGCCGCATCGCGATAGCGGGCGTCGTCGAGCGAAAGCTTCGCAGTCATCACGTTGCGGGCATCGAAGCCCGGAGGCAACGTCTCCAGGTAAATGAGGCTGCGCACCAGCAGACCGGCCGCTGCAACCAGCACAACCGTCAGCGCCACCTCGCCACCGATCAGCAACTGGCGGAGACGGCTGGATCCTTTCGCAACCGATTGACTGCTGCTGGCCATCGACGATCGGAGATCGACACGGCGAATCTGCAAGGCCGGTAACGCGCCAAACAGCAGGCTGGTGAACAGTGAGGCTGCAAACGTGAAAGCCAGAACCCGAAAATCGATAGCTAACCCGCCGAGCGGAATCATGTTCTCCGGCAAGAATCCAGGCAACGACGAGAGAATGCCTCGAGCCAGAGCCAGCCCAATCGCCGCGCCCACCAACGCAAGAACGAAATTCTCCAACCAGAGCTGCCGAAGAATGACCCAGCGGCTGGCTCCGAGCGCAAGCCGCGTGGCGATCTCCGGAGCACGGCGCGCGATCCGCACCAGCGTCAGCCCGGCGAGATTGGCGCATGCAATCAGCAGAATCAAGCCAACCGCCGACATGAGTCCCAGGATCGGCCCGCGCATGCCGTTATCCAAATTGCGGGCGAGCGGCGATGCATAGAACCATGCTCGCCCGTGGTTCTTGCTCATCTCATCAAACGAAGGCTTGCGCAGGTGAGCCAGCTGCGCGGAGACTTGCGGCCAGAACGCTCCCGGCGCCAGCCGCATGATGATCTCGCAGTTATCTCCGCCGCATTCTCCACTCTGGTGCGGCTGCAGCGGGGTCCACAGATCCGCAATGCCGGTCGGTTGCGCGCGCGAAGGGAGAACCCCGACAACCGGGAGTGGTTCGCCTTTGAGGATGACTTGTTTCCCGATCACCTGCGGATCGCCCTGAAAGACAGACTGCCACAGCGCGTAACTCAAGATCACGGCACCCGGCCCGTTCGGCCGGTCTTCTTCCTCCGTGAAGCTGCGACCCAGAAAAGGCTGGATGCCGAGAACGTCGAAGTAGCGCGCGGAAACCCGCATGTCCTGGACATACCGAACGCTGGCGCCCGCTGCAGACTCGGCCTGCAGATTAACTCCACTTGTCCCCCCAAACACCGCAGCCTGCACCGCCGGCACACGATCCCGAATCATTTCCCAGGTTTCACCATCCTGCGACGGATCGTCTTCATGCACGAACTGCCCCGACTTGGAGATGCCCTCCTGATGCAAAACCAAAACTGCAATTCTGTCAGGATCCGGATACGGCAGCGGCCGCAGGAGAAAGCCATCCAGCAGACTGAACACAGCGGTGTTGATGCCCACACCCAACGCGAGCGTAAGCGCGACCGCCAGGCCGAAGCCCGGATTCTTGTGCAGTTGCCGCAATGCCAGTCGCAGATCCTGAATGATCATGGCCAGCTCCGTCGATCGAAAGTAGCGCCGGCATCCTGCCGGCTGTCGCGAGAGCCGGCCCTGAGTTTGTCGAAGGGTCCCGCCCTCGCACCGCGCCCCGAAACCCTCACTCCGACCGCAGCGCCTGCATGGGATCAATCGCAGCCGCGCGCCGCGCAGGAAGCGCAGCAGCCAACAGCATCAATCCCACCAAGACCACGCCAGGAATGCCGAACAGCCACGCCGGTGCGTGCGCCAAACTGGCGTCGCGGCTCGCCAAGAACCGCAGTCCTGCCCACCCCGCTAGCGACCCCGCGCCCAATCCCGCCAGCAAAATCCAGCCCACTCGCTTCGCAACCAGGCCGAAAACGTGGCGACGGTGCGCTCCCAGCGCCATTCGGATTCCGATCTCATGCGTACGTTGGGTCACCACAAACGCGAGCAGGCTATACAGGCCAATCGCCGCGAGAAATAGCGCCAGTCCCCCCATCACAATCGAGAGCGTGCTGACCATTTGCTGTTCGAAAATCGTCCCGCTGATGTGGTCCTCCATGGTTCCCAGTCCCATGATTGGAACACTGCGATCGATCTCCCGAACCAGGGAGCGCACCGTGCTCACCAACCGCCCCGGGTCGCTGGTCGTGCTGATGTAGAAGCTCGCCGAGTGGTGTCGCCGGTCAGAACCGTCCGGGCTATAGGTCTGGTCGTAGGGCAAATATAGGAATGGCACTCCGGGCACGCTGGTAACGCTCGTTGCGCGAATGGTAGGAATGACGCCCACAATCTGGATATCCGGCTTGACCCGATCTCCTAAACCGAATCCGAATACACCGCGCAGGGCTTTGCCTATGTCCCCACCATAGTAGTATTGAACGAAGGCTTCGTCGACGATCGCGACCCTTTGTGACGTCGCCGTATCTTGCTCGGAAAATTCCCGCCCCGCCAGCAGCGGGACTCTTATCGTAGAGAAGAAACCGGGAGTAACCCACTCCTGGTCTGGATTCGCTTCCTCGTTCGCACCACGGTAGCCCGTCACCGTGATGCTGTCTCCCATGGTGTCGCCCGTGATCAGACCATCGGCCGCGTATGCCACGCGGTAAACTCCTGGTTGCCGCCGAATGGCACCCACGATGCTCGCGTACTCATTTCTTACTTGTGCCCCCGACTTACCCGGGGACGCGTCTACGCCAAACGTCACAATGTGGTCTGTCGCGAATCCAAGTTTCGTGTTCCGCAGCTGATACAAACTCCAACTGAAAACTGCGGCACCGGTAAGCAGCACGAGACTCAAAGCAATTTCGCCCGCCACCAGAAAGTTCCGCAGCCTTCCACTCCCGCCGATCACACTGCGGCTTTCGCTGCGCAGACCCTCGATCAGATCAGTACGCATACTCAAAATCGCGGGGGCTACGGTGAAAATCAAGCTCGTCAGCCCGCCCGCAACCGCGCATAAAGCAATCACCCGCCAATCGAGCTGCACCGCCAGAACATCGTGCAGCGAATTCGTCGCTGGCACTATCCTCAGTAACAGCCTCAGGCTCACCCAACCCAAAAATAGGCCGGAAGCCGCTCCCATCAAACCCAACAGCAGCCCTTCCGCCAGCACCTGCTGAAAAATCTGGCCCCGGCTGGCGCCCAGCGCTCCCCGCACCGCAAGCTCGGAATGTTTGCGCACAGCTTTCGCCAGCAACAGGTTCGTCACGTTGCTGCAGGCAATCAGCAACACCACCAGCGCCATCGTCTCCAGTATCTTGATAGGCTGCCCCAGCCTGCCTTCGAGCAAAGGGATGCCGCGTCCGCCCTCCGTCACCGAGAGATGCGTCTCAAGCCAGCCTTTTCTGTCTGGAATTTTGTGCTCTCGTACTTTGAGCACATCGCGCCGCCAGTTCCACCAGAGCGTATTTAGCTGTGCCTCCGCCTGTGGACGAGTTGACCCCGGCGCCAACCGCCCGATTATATTGAGCCAGCGGTTCAGGGGCTCGCTCAGAACATCTGCCTTCTCGGGAGTGACCGCTCCCACCATTGCAACCGGAAGAAATACTGCCGACGGCTCGCCATCCATCAATCCCTCATGGCGAACCACACCCACAATCGTGAACGCGGAACCATTGATTTGAATTTCCTGATTGAGAATCGAAGCATCGCCGCCAAAGTGCGAGCGCCAGTAGTCGTCGCTCAACACCGCAACCGCCCTGCCTTCGTGATAGACATCATCCGACGGCGTCAACAAACGACCCTGCACCGGCTGCACTCCGAGCAGCGTGAAGTAATTTCCACTCACCAGTTGCATCTTCGCTCTGTCGGCATCTTTGGCAGTGATCAGAGTGGCAGACCTGACCGTTGTTACCGCTAAGCCCTCCAGCACGTGGTTGCCGTCGCGTAATGCCTGATATGCGGGATAGGCAAAATACGTCTGCTCCTCTCCGCCCGATGTGTTGAGGGTACCGGTCTCATACCGCGAGTGTTCCTGCAGCAGCACCAACTCACCCGGCGCCCGCACCGGCATGGTCCGCAGCAGGACCTGGTTGAACACCGTAAAGATCGAGGTATTCACTCCCATTCCGAGCGCCAGCGTCAGAACAGCCGTAAACGTAAAACCAGGCGACCTGCGCAACTGCCGCACCGCCAATCGAAAGTCGCGCAATAACAGCTGCATTCACTTCGCCTCTAAACAGCCTCTCCCGCACAATCGAAAGCAACCTGGTCGCCAACCGGCTCCGCAGAACTCTTTCAAAATGAACCACGGTTGGAGTTCGAAAGGCGCAAAGTGTCCAAATTCGAAAAGCCGTGGTCGGAATTGAACATCTCCGGACCTGGGTTAGCCCGGAGGGCAAGTCCTAGGCTAAGAGTAAGAATCGGGAGGCATACGAAGAACAAGTCCCGATAGGACGGGACAGATTCTCATACGTTCCAAGCCAACCGGATTACGAAATCTCTTCTTGTTTTGACAAAGAAAACCTCTGTCGCACCATGATCCATTCCTCGGTGGAGAAAAGCCGCGGCCCTACTTCGATGAGGCGGGGCGTCATATTGAAGAGCGCCACCCGGCTCCAGGGTTTGCCGTTCCGCATCCGAAAGCCCTTTTCATTCAGGTCGCTTACGATGCTGGAATAGGGAAAGTCTTGCACCAGCAACTCCATCATCAGCATGAGCACTCGATTCTCGGTGGGATCGATCTCCAGCCGCTGGCAGTCGTCCGAGATGCGCAGTCCATAAGGGATGTCCTCGCTGAATGCCCCTTCGGTCGGGACCTCTGACTCAGGCAATTCGCGCCGCCATTCGAGCGATACTAATTGCCACCCCGCCGTCGTCCGCTGCCGGATAACCTCGGGACTAAACGGCCCGGAAATCACATCGCGAATCCGTTCAAAATGCGCCATGGTAGCCTCCGTGAGTAGTGCTTCGAGCTAAAACAATAGGCAAGTCACCTGCCAAAGTCCGACCTCTTCTGTGTCTCTGCAGGATGGTAATTCGTGCTGAAATATTCGCAGGCATCGTGCCTTTATCTACCGGCATTGCGACATCTAACCTTGACCACGAAATCCGAAGAGGCGATCATCGTCGAGCAGGCGGCGGTGCGGGTCAAAACCGCGAACGAGGACTCAACCCCTTTGTTATCAATATTTTGACCTCTTAGTCCAGAAGGCTCAAGATTTTGCAAGGCATCTTGCAGACTCCGCTTCCAGCAAGGCCTTGGATGGAAGGGGCGACCTCGCTAATCGAAATTTTTCCAGCCTCAGAACCGCCCTGAAAGGTCGCGAACGGAGGCCGGTCGATACAATTTTTGCCGCTGATTTCTTACCAGCAACGAAGTTGCCTGCAGCGTCTGACTAGATATGCGCGATAGCCCTCTGTTCTACTAATTGCTGCGAGAGAAAATTCAAATACTCGTCCATCCCCTGGCCAGTTTTCGCCGAGAGCCGAAAAATCTGCATTCCCGGACGTACCGATTGCATGCTAGTTCGCGCCGCGTTCCAGTCAAACTCCACCGCCTCCGCCAGTTCGTTCTTGCTCACCACCGCAACGTCCGCGCTGTTAAAGATCGTCGGATACTTCAGCGGCTTGTCTTCTCCCTCGGTCACCGACATCAACACCAGCCGAAGATTTTCCCCCAGATCATACGAGGACCGACAAACCAGGTTTCCCACGTTCTCGATAAACAGGAAGTCCAGTTGATGCAGATCCCATTCCTGCAGCGCATTCTGCACCATCGCCGCTTCCAAATGACAAAGCGTCCCCGTCGTAATCTGCTTCACCGGAGCCTTGCTGCGCGCCAATCGCACCGCATCGTTCTCGGTCGCCAGATCGCCGACCAGCGCCGCCACGCGATAGCGAGGCTGCAGTTGCGTCAATATCTTCTCCAGGAACGTAGTTTTTTCCGAGCCCGGACTTGAAACCAGACTCACGACAAACACTCCTGCGGCGCGAAACTCCTCGCGCAGCGCGCGCGGTCACGTCGTTCTGCTTCAATACATTTCGGCGCACTTCCACCAGGCGCGGTTCACTCATTCCGGCACCTCTTCTTCCTACCCCTCTTCTTTCTGCCCCTCTTCTTCCTGCTGTTCCTGCACTGTGTCTTCCTGAATCTCAAGCGCAAACACCTCAAGTTCCTTGCCGCGACGCACGTCCCTCGTGGGCAAGCCGCATTCCGGACAGGCAAACAACTGCACCGATGGCAACTCCCGCTCCCTCTGGCACTGCGAGCAAAACACCATCACCGGAACGTCCTCCACGACTAACCGCGATCTCTGCAGCGGTGTGTCCTGGCATGCGATTTCGTAAGAGAACATCAGCGCAGCTTTGACCACGCCCGAAAGCGCACCCAGCCTCAGATGAACCGCGCTGACCTGCACGCCCCGACGCTGCGATTCTTCCATCGCAGCGTCCACAATGCCCATCGCAATCGATAGTTCGTGCATCCTCTCCTTATTTTATATCCGGCCGCTAAGCTCTCGCGGCGTGCACCCTCACTTCGAAAGCTGGCCGATAAAAACTCCATAAGGCTCCAGCGTCACAACATTTCCATTGGCTGACGATTTCCCCGTCGCCACCAGGCTCTTCGCCGATAAGAATCCATTCTTGCTAAGGTCGAAGCCCACCTTCTGCTCCGCTCCGGACATGTTCAGCGCAACCAGAACCGCCTGATCTTTGTATACGCGCAAGTACGACAGCACGTTCTGATCGTTCTCATTCATGGCTGCGTACGTCCCCTCCAAAAGAGCTTTATTCGTATGGCGCAGCTTGAGCACTCTCTTGTAGAACTCAAGCACGGACTCTGGATCTTTCGATTCGTCAGCCACGTTGTGGGTCTTGGCAGTCGCTGGCACCGGAAGCCAAGGCGTAGCCTTCGAGAAACCTGCATTCTCACTCTCATCCCACTGCATCGGTGTACGCTGGCCGTCCCGCCCCTTTTCCTTCGGCCATCCGCTTCGCCCGATCGGATCCTTTACATCCTCTTTGCGCGTCGGCGGCGTGGTTTTCATTCCGATCTCTTCGCCGTAATAAATGATGGGCGTGCCGCGCAGAGTCAAATAGAGTCCTGCCATTAATTTCGCGATCTGATCGTTGTGCTCGCCATCCCCATAGCGATCGTAAGAGCGGACCATATCGTGATTGCTGATGACGAACGTCGGCCAGCCGGAGGCGGAATCGACTGCGGCAATCTGCTGGCGGAAGTCCACGGGCGAGAGCTTGTTGACGGTGGTGAAAAGAAAATCCATGGGCAACTGCAGTTCGTTGTTGCCATGTCCGTAATACAAGTTCAGCTCCTCGATGTTGGCGGTCCAGGTTTCGCCGATCAGCACGGCGTTATACTCGTCCGCTACTTTGCGCAATCCACGCAGCGCCTCGTGCACCTCGGGCAACTTCTTGTTGTATTTGTCCTCCTCGATGGGATCGCCGTAGGCATTTATGCCTGGCTTAATTGGATTGTTGGTCAGGTTAGGATCTTCGAAAAGCGTGTCTACGGCATCCAGTCGAAGCCCCGACACGCCACGCTTGTACCACCATCGCGTCACATCGAACATCGCGTCCTGCACCGCCGGATTGCGCCAGTTCAGGTCGGGCTGCTGGGCGTAAAAGTAATGGTAGTAATACTGGTTCGTCGTGGGATCGAACTTCCAGGCCGAACCGCCAAAAGTGGAAGTCCAATTGTTCGGCGGCTGGCGCGGCCCTTTCCCGTTGCGCCAGATGTACCAGTCGCGATGCTCCGAGGTTCGAGAAGACTTCGAATGCAGAAACCATTGGTGCTGATCGGAGGTGTGGTTTACGACAAAGTCGAGGATGATGTGAATGCCGCGCTTCTTGGCCTGGCTGGCCAATTTCTCGAAATCCGCCAATGTTCCGTACATGGGGTCGATGTTTTCATAGTCGGAAACGTCGTAGCCGAAGTCCACTTGCGGTGACGGGAAGCAAGGCGAGATCCAGATCGCGTCGACGCCCAGATCCTTCAAGTAACTCAGCTTCGAGGCGATGCCGTTGAGGTCGCCGACTCCGTCGTTGTTGCTGTCGGCAAAGCTGCGAGGATAAATCTCGTAGAACACTGCATGCTGCCACCATTGATGGCCTTCCGCGTCTACGGGCGGGTTCGCGGTCTGAGCACAAGCGGCAAGCAGCGACACATACAGAAAGAAACACATCCATACGAAACAGGATCTAGGCGACATAGCGAAAGACTCCTCGTCGTGCATCGTAAAGACGCAGTTCAAAGACGCAACCACAGTGGATGCGGCAAAGCGTGCGTACAGTTGCCGTGCGGCGGACTCGAGCGGCGCTTGCGATTGTCCAGAGTGTAAGCTTTTTTTGAGCTTTCCGGTTCGGCAGCGCGAGAATTCCATCAGGGCCGAGCGAAGTGAAGCACGAGGTTCTGCCGTAAATAGGAATCGGAGGCTCCCGGAGGCATTTGAACTTCCAGCTTTCCGAGTTTGGTTAAGACCGCGCCTTCCACCGAAGCGATCTGGTTGGGATTCCAAACATCTAGCTGGTAGCCACTTCCCGCCCGTCCCGAAACTTCCAGCGTCAACTCGGTCTTTGAAGCGTTCCACGATTCAGAAAGGACTCGAAGTCCTCGACTCGCACTTCCGAGAGGCGGCAATTCGTTCGAGAGCGACAAACCAAAATCATTTTTTATGCGAATCACGAGAGTATTCGGCCCGGCGTTAACCGGAAAGCGCACGGATACATGCTGATCGTTGCCGTTCGGGTGCATTTCAAAAGGCAAAGACCGTCCGTTCATCTCGACGCGAATCACTTGCGTGCGCAGGCTGAAGGCGGGAGAGAAATCGACCCAGCAATCACCGCTTCCGCTTCGCTTGGTCTCGAGTTCCACGCGGTCGACGGTCTTGCGATACTGAAAACCCACAACCACCCCGTCGACGCGAACATTCCGGATCGCAAAATAGGTCCAGTCCGATGGAACGTGCGGAGCGAAACTGATCGTGCGATCCTGCGCATCGCTGTGTAACCCGAACATGCCCCGCAAGATGGGACTGATCACCATAGCTGCAGACCAGATCTGGTGCGGCGAACTAGTTGCGAACGACTGGTAATAGTCTCCGGAAAGAACTTCGGTGAAATGGCCGAGCGCGCCGTCGGCGCCGAGCAGCGCATTGGCCCGGAGATTGGCATAGGCCGGGAACGCGCGATGGTAGCGGTATTCGGCAACTGAAGCCCAACCCGTAAAGAGCGGCCAGACTGAACCAAAATGATAGCCCGACCCGTCGTAGACCTTAGACTGCCGCGAGATAATCCGCATGCCCCAATCGGTCTGGTGATCTTCCGCCGCCAGTTGCGTAATGGTTTGGTCCGCATGGTCTGCGTCAGACAAACCAAACCACATGGGGACCGTCGTCAGCACGCTCGCCTCCTCGGCGCGCTGGTTGTCGGCCTTCAAGGCAAATGCATAAGCCTTCATCTCAGGCGACCAGAAGGCTTGATCGAGCGCAGGTTCGCTGCGCTCGAACTCCGCCACAATCTGCTTGCGGATGTCATCCTTGCCGACAAGCCGAGCAAGATTGGAGAGCGCGCGCAAAGCCTCCACTGCGAGTCCTGCCTGGTAATACTCATTCTTAACTGGAAGCAGGGGTCCGCCTTCGACCCAGCCATGTCCGACGCCGGCATTCTGCGCCAAGCCTTGCGCGTCATAGGTTGAATGCATGAACTGATAGGCGCGCCAGATGTTATCCCATTGGTCGCGCGCGAACGCCACGTCCCCGCTCTGCACTGCATAATCGTTCATCGCAATGATGAAAAGCGGCGTCGCATCGGCGGAAACATAAGCGTAGGGATAGTCTTTGAACCATGGCACCAAGCCTGCACTTTGCGAAATCTCATGCGGGACCTTGCCGTCTTCGCGTTGATATTTGCTGATGAAATCGAGAGCGGTGCGGGTCGAGGAGTAATCTCCCTCGGCGTTGAGGGCAAATGAAGTCCATAAAGAATCTCGTCCGAAAAACCAAGCGAAGCCCGGACGCTGTCCGACGCCCGAGGTTCGGTATCCCGCAACCAGCCCCGCTCCTAGATATGGATTGTTCACCATTCCCTGAATGGTGCTGATGCGGGCCCAGTCGTAAGCCCGCTGCAGCGCAATGTCGGGCAGTTCGAGGCTTACAGTCTTGTCGAGATACGCGCGGTAGTAATCGACCGATTCGCGTACCGAGTCTGCATAAGCGGTGAGCAAGTGCTGATAAGTTTTCTCGGCGTCGGCACGGCCTGTGATCGAAGCGGCAATGGCGAGCACCTTGGTCTCTTTTCCCTTCTGTGTTACTCCCAAGCGGAGAGAATTCTGATCGGACGAAGAATAGTTCGTTTGATAAGAAAGTCGGGCATCCGCGCCGGTTGGCGATCCAACCAAAGCAGCGTACTTCCGCGTCTCTTCGCCGAACGCGACGGCCCGTTGCTTCGCATCCCAATCCACAAACGTTCCGCCCAGAGCGGCCGGCCATTCAAGTTGGAAGTCTCCGATGAATGCGGCTTCCACTTCCAACGGTTCCTCCGTCTCAACATCGAGCAGAATAACCGCTCCTGCTTCGTTCACCGGAACGCACAGGGTTTCGCGCACGCGGAAGGAATCGCCGACGTACAGGATTGACGCGGACTCGGGACGAACCGTCAGCGTGCGCGCGAGACTCTCAGCAGGGAGCGCGCGATCACCGACGCGGAATGTCAGGTGAAAGTCCCGAAAGATTTTCAGGGGATAGACCCAGGCTTCGAATCGCCCCGTTTCATCGCCGAACAATCCTGCGCGAGTTCCAACGACCGGAAGAAACTCCCAGGTGCGAATCGTTCGTGACAATTCCCGCGATACCTCTGGGGCCTGACTCGGTTGTTGGGCAACGGAAAGTACGGCGCACGCCAGCCAAATTCCCAGAAGGTACATGCTGCGCCAAGCGCGGGACGCCGAACCGCATCGCCGAACACAGACGAGGTAAGGATTCATTGCTGCCTGCTCTTTGGGGCGGGATTTTGGTCCGGCCGAAACTTGCAAAGTCGCGGTACCCTGAATATAAGAAGTAGGGGCGAATTTTAGCACGAGCCGAGTGGACGGTAGCGACCTCTTGTTTTCTTCACGCCGCGTCTTTCTGAAATCTCTCAGCCGTTCGGCACTGGTGCTCTCGCTGGAAAGCGTGCTGGCCATGGTTCGCCCAGGCTGGTTGCGAGCGGACTCGCGAACGCAGCAGAAAGCCGCTCCCACAAAAGACGAACCGCCCGCCCAGAGCGGAGATCTGGGCATACGCTTCGTTAACGTCGGCCGCGAAGCCGGACTGAATGCGAAAACCATTTTTGGCGGCGAGCACAAGAACAAGTATCTACTCGAGACGACGGGATGTGGCGTCGCCTTCTACGATTACGACAATGATGGGTGGCTCGATATTTTTTTGGTGAACGGTACGCGGCTGGAAGGCTTTCCCGCAGGCAGCGAACCGACTTCGCATCTGTTTCGCAATAACCGCGACGGCACCTTCACCGATGTAACCGCGAAGGCCGGAGTCGCGCACTCGGGATGGGGACAGGGCGTTTGCGTCGGCGACTATGACAACGACGGATGGGACGATCTATTTGTCACCTACTTCGGCAAGAATGTTCTGTATCACAACAACGGCAATGGCACGTTTACCGATGTCAGTCAGAAGGCTGGTGTGGCGGGCAAAGGCACGCGCTGGAACACGGGTTGTACCTTCGTCGACTACGACCGCGACGGGCGTCTTGACCTGTTCGTCGCCAATTACATTGATCTCGATCTGGCAACTGCGCCGGTGCCTGAATCCGGTCCGTGCCTTTATAAAAGTGTGATGGTGGCGTGCGGACCGCCGGGACTGGCGGGCGGAAAGAACATTCTGTATCACAACAACGGCGATGGTACGTTCACCGATGTTTCCGAAGCGTCGGGCATTCTCAATGCGAACGGCACGTACGGACTGGGCGTCCTCACCGCGGATTTCGACAACGACGGTTGGCCCGATATTTATGTCGCCAACGATTCGACCGCCAGCGCGCTCTACCAGAATAAGAAGAACGGAAAATTCCAGGATATCGCGATTGAGGCGGGATGCGCGCTCAGCCCCGACGGCAAGCCGCAGGCTGGTATGGGGGTTTCGGCCGCGGACTACGATCTCGACGGCAATCTCGACATCGTGAAAACCAACTTCGCCGGCGACACGCCTTCTCTTTATCATAATCTGGGCGGAGCGACTTTCGAAGATACGACCTTCACTGCGGGGCTGGGCGCGCACACGCAATATCTGGGATGGGGCTGCGGATTCTTCGACATGGACAACGACGGGTGGGCAGACATTCTGATCTGCAACGGCCATGTTTATCCGGAAGTCGAGCAACTCCAGACGGAAGCTGGTTATGCGCAGCGCAAGTTGCTGTATCAGAACCTGCACAACGGCCATTTCGCTGACGTGTCGCTGCAAGCTGGGCCGGGAATCTCGGAGCCGAGCCCGTCGCGAGGCGCGGCTTTTGGCGATTTCGATAACGACGGAGATATCGACGTTGTCGTCAACACGGTCAACGACTATCCGCAGCTGCTACGTTGCGATTTGAAATCCAACCACAACTGGATCAAGATTCGCACGATCGGAACGAAATCGAATCGCAGTGGAATTGGCGCGCGGCTCGTGTGTGTGACCCATCCGCCCGGCGAGACGAAGCCGCATCAACAGATCGACGAAGTGCGTAGCGGCGGCGGTTACTTTTCGCAGAATGATCTGCGCGTCCACTTTGGGCTGGGGGAGGCCGAAAAAATAGGCGCGCTTGAGATTCGCTGGCCCAGCGGGCAGGTCGATACGCTGAATGATGTCAAAGCGAATCAGGTGATCTTTGTGAAAGAAGGCGAAGGAATTATTCGCACGATGCAGTTCGCAAAAAATCCCAAACGCGGCAAATAGATCTCACTCCGGTCGAAGTCATCCTGAACGGAGCCGTCCTTCAGGCGCGGAAGGTCTTAGGTGCGACCCGCACCGCGCCTGGAAAAAATCCAGGCTAGATCCTCCCCCGGCTGAACAGCGCCGGGGAGAACGCCTTCGGAGGAGCACCCACGGATCCAACCTAAGGAACTATTTTTTAGGATCCGCCTCCGCGATGGTGCCCGAGCCCTCTTTGAGCGTGTGCATCTGGTCCACTGGCAGATTCGCAAAGCGCTCTGTCAGGCCGCTCGGCCAGCGGATTTCAACCCAGTCGATTTTCGCCGCCGAGCCCAGGCCGAAGTGAACCCGCATATCGCTGTTGGAACTGTAACTGGAACCACTGCGGACTTCGTCCACGAGAATGCGCGACGGGGTCTTAACGCGAACCCGCGCGCCAATTCCATCGCGGTTGGATTTCGTTCCGACTGTACGAATCGCGATCCAATGATTCGCGTTGTGAATCTGATTCACCAGCAGACTAGGCTGGGCATTCATGTTGCTGACGACAATCGAGATCTTTCCGTCATTCCAAAGATCGCCCACCGCGAGACCGCGCGAAGACGCCGCGGTCGTGATGCCGGGCCCCGCGGCGGCGGAGATGTCGCTGAACGTGCCGTCGCCGTTGTTGCGATAAAGAATTCTCGGCTCTTTGTAGCTGCTGCCCAGGTGCTGGCTGTCGACTTCGGGATACACGTGACCGTTCACCAGAACCAAATCAGGCCAGCCGTCGTTGTCCATGTCGAAAAACATGGTTCCCCAGCCAAGATATTGCGTGTAGAGGCCTAAGCCTGCGGCGGAAGTCGCGTCGGTGAAGGTGCCGTCGCCATTGTTCTTGTACAGAGTTGAGGTGTCGTCGGAGAAATTCGTTTTGAAAATGTCGAGGTGCCCGTCGCCGTTATAGTCGGCGACGGTAGAGCCCATGCCCGCCTGCTCGCGCCCGTCTTCGTTAAAGGCCGCGCCCGACGTAACGGCTACGTCGGTGAACGTTCCGTCGTGGTTGTTGCGATAGAGAATGCTGGGCGTGCTGTCGCAGGCGATGAAAATGTCGGGCCATCCGTCTTCGTCGAAGTCCAGGGTGGAGACGCTGAAGGCGTAGTGGCCGTCGGTGCGGTCGATATGGGCTTTAGCGGTCACGTCTTCAAACGTGCCGCCGCCACGATTGTGATAAAGAATGTTCTTTGCCCCGGCCATACCGCGCGGGCCGCACATGACTGGGACTCCCTTCCACATGCAGGTTGCGCGTTCCCCGGGCGCGGGCGCCGTCGTCAGATCGAAGTCCACATAATTAGCCACAACCAGGTCGAGACGGCCGTCGCGATCGTAGTCGACGAAGGCGCAGCCCGTGCCCCACGCCTTGCCTGAACCGGCGACGCCAGCTTTCTCGGCGACTTCGGTGAAGACCCCATTCTGATTGTGGTAGAGGCGATTCTTGCCGTAGTACGTGACGTAAAGATCTTCCCATCCGTCGTTGTCGTAGTCGCCGACGCACACGCCCTGCCCCCAACCGGCCGCGGTTAGACCTGAGGTGGCGGTCACGTCGGTGAACGTGCCGTCGTGATTGTTGCGATACAGGCGATTGCTGGGACCTTGCCCCGCAGGGAATCCTTCAAGTTTCGTCCCGTTCACCAGAAAAATATCGGGCCAACCGTCGTTGTCATAGTCGAAGATCGCGACGCCGGTTCCGGTGGTTTCAATAATGTATTTCTTGGTGTCGACGCCACCAAAAATGTTCTGCGCGGTCAAGCCGGCTTTTTCGGCGATGTCCATGAAGGTCGCAATAGGCGCTGGTGGCTTCGCTTGCTGTGCGAACAGTGTCACCGCCAGAAGCAAGAAACAGCCGCCGATCAGCTCACGACAAAATGATGCGTTCGAGAAGGAGAGGATCTGAAAGCGCATGGGCCCTATCGATGTTAGGGTGAGCTTTGGGATGGGTCAAGCGCGCTTTCTGGCGTGTGGCAACAGCAACAGCGACGTCCCGCTTCTATTACGAAGCGTCGCTCTCTGGTAAGTGGCATACTGTGGCGGCGGATTTGAGGGGAAATCTCCTCATCGTCGGAGACGAGCGCTACCAGCTGACACAATTCCACTTTCACCGTCCCAGCGGAGTACATTCACGGCAAGCCATACGATAGGGGGCTGCCACTGATGCACAAATCCTGCGACAGGAAGGTTGCCGGCGTCGCAGTTCTTTTGCAGACGGGCAGCGCAAATGCCACGATTCAGCAGCTTTGGCAACATATGCCAATGAGCGAGGGCAAAGAGCAGGAGATTGCCGGCGTCGACATTCATCCCGCGGGCTTGCTGCCCCGCGACGCCGCCTATTACCTGTACATGGGATCGCTGACGGCTCCGCCCTGCACGCAGGGCATTCCCTGGTTTGTGCTGAAGACTCCGATGGAAATCTCGCTAGAGCAGATCAACGCCTTCGCCAAACTTTATCCGCACGATGTGCGGCCCCTTCAGCCGCTCAATGGAGGCGTTGTGAAAGAAAGCCAGTAACTCGACGGAGCTGCCAACATGAGGTGGCGCCCAGCTTACTTACCGATCGTTTGACTGGCGGCTGCGGCTGCCGCCACGCCTACGTACTTGTCTGCGCCGCCGTAGTAGAACAGAAATCGATTGCCCTGTTGCACCATGCCTTCCACGAAAACGACGTTGGGGACTTGCCCGGCCTTCTCCCAATCTTTTTCGGAAGAGAAAACCGGTTCATCACTTCGCCAGAGCAACTTCCGCGGATCGTTGCGGTCGAAGATCGCGATCCCGGTGCGATATACCAGCCTGTCGTCCGCGCCGTTGTAGATCAGAACGATTCCGTCGCGCGTGACGATGGGCGGCGGCCCCGGCTCGGCGACCCGCGAATCGAAGCGGCCCGGCCTGACGGATAATACCGGGGCCTGCGTGGCCTCCGTCCAATGAAGCAGATCGGTCGAGGACGCCAGGCCTCCCTGATCTCTGCTGTCGGCGCTGGTGCCCAGAAAATACATCCAGTATTTTCCATCGATCTTCTCCGGGACGATGGCCCCCGACTTCGTCCACTTCACATTCCAGTTCCCTTTGTCAGCTGGCATGATTACACCCTTGCGTTCCCAATGAATGAGGTCTTTGGAAGTCGCCAGGCAGAGTTGCGCGTCCTTCTTGTTGTAGCCCGTGTAGCTCAAATAGTAAGTGTTACCGAATTGAACCAGGCGAGGATCCTCGACGCCGCCGTCTTTCTCGTATTTCTCGGCGGGGCTTAGAACCGGATGTTCTCGACGCGTGAAATGGATTCCGTCGGTGCTCTCGGCATAGCCCAGTCGCGACGTGCCTAGCTTGTCTTGCGCGCGGTAGAGCATTACGATTTTGTCGCCACGAGCGGTCTTTTGAAGCACAACTGCCGGGTTGAAGGTACCGGCCGCTTCCCAACCATTGCCGCGCGGAGCAATTAGAGGCGCGTCCGACAATCGATGCCATACACCGAAGGGCATCGGTGGGCTTACCTGCGCCGACAGAACGATCCGCAACACAAGCAGCGTCAGTATTCTGGGAGCAATGAAACCAGCCATCCGCTGGACTCCTTTTCCGATGCCGCAATGGATTTCTGCTCGCAGCAAAAAACGGCAGGGCCGACCCCCTGCCGTCTTAAACAATCTCGCGTTCTTGGGCTTACTATTTCTTGTTTACAGACTTCTTCAGATCGGCCCCAGGGCTGAACTTCGCGACTTTGCGAGCAGCGATTTTGATGGTTGCGCCGGTTTGTGGGTTGCGTCCGTTGCGCGCTTTTCTCTGCGACACGGAGAAGGTGCCGAAGCCTATCAAAGCCACCCGATCTCCTTTGCGGAGGGCAGATGTAATGCTGTCCACGGCAGTATCAATGGCAGTCGTGGCCTGCGCTTTGCTGATTTCACATGCGCCTGAGATCTTGTCAACCAGATCGGCCTTATTCATAGATTCTCCTCGCAGGTCTCTCTTCATGCCAGCGAAGCTCGTCCAGCCTAGACCGGCAGAACAACTGGCTATGACTGAGTTGGGAAACCTGACGGCTCGTATTCTCCTCCGTCTGCGGCGAAAGTCAACTGTGAAAATCGGCGCGGGAAGCCTGTTTTGCACTCCCTCGGCCCGCATCGGGCCTGCCCAAGCGGCTTTCCGCCCTCTCGGACCGGTTTTCCTAGGTCCTCCACAGGCTGCGGCCCGGGTTCACAGGTTGTACACAGGCAATCAGCCTTTCCGGCTTGCGCGAAACCTGCTCTCGGGTGCAAAGTCGAAGAAGGAGAATTCGGTTTGATGAGGATTGGCTTGAAAGCGGAAGGGCCCCGGGTGATCAAGGCTCAAGCGGACATCTGTCCGCTGTGTGAGGGCACAGGATGGAAAACCGTGGCCGGCGGTACCGCGGCCGGCGGCAGCGCCAACGATCGCCGAGTAACGCGATGCGACTGCCAGTTGCGGACGCGGGGACAATCGCTGCTGGCCGCAGCCCGCATTCCCCGCCGCTACGAGCACTGTGAACTCTCCAACTACGACACCGACTTTCCTGGCGCTCATCCGTCGCTTGAGGAAGCTCATTTTATTGCCTCCGGCTTCGCGCAAAAATGCGATCCACGCGGCGATAAAGGCCTGCTCATCATTGGCAAGATTGGAGCCGGCAAGACTCACCTGGCGGTTGGGATTCTCAAGGAATTGATCGTCCATCGCGGCATCCCATGTATCTTTTATGACTATCGCGAACTGCTGAAGGAAATTCAGAATTCCTACAACTCGACCGTGCAGACGACCGAACTGGATGTGCTTCGTCCGGTCTTCGAAACCGACGTGCTGGTGCTGGACGAACTAGGAGCGGTGAAACCGACGGAGTGGGTGTGGGACACGGTCAGCTTAATCCTGAACACCCGTTATAACGACAACCGGACCACGATTATCACCACGAATTTTGACGATCAACCGGCTGCGGCCGCTGTGGGTTCCATCTCCCCGGCTAGGGCTGCGAGCCGTGGCGAGACCCTGGGGGACCGCATCGGCGAGCGCATGCGCTCGCGGCTGCACGAGATGTGCCGCATCATCACACTGGAGGGCACCGACTTCCGCCAGAAATTCCGCAGCGCCAATTTTCGCTAGGGGAGCACTACCAGGCACGGAGAAAGCGCAATCTGTCTCCATGTCTTCGTTCTGAAGAGTTGCTTACAATGATTCCGTGCTGACTGAGCGCCTGGAATTCGCGCCGGAGCGAGATGCGGAAGTCTTCCTCGCAGTTCCTGCCGCGCCGGCTGTTTTTCTTCTGCGGGGAGCGGATGCCCAGGCCGAGCCCTACGTCACCAAAACCGCGAATCTGCGACGGCGGCTACAGCGGCTGCTGGGGCCGGTTGAAGAGCGCACCAAGAAGCTCAACCTGCGCGATCGGGTACGGGTGATCGAGTACGCTCCCACCGGATCCGACTTCGAGTCTGGGTTCTTGCTCTATTGCACTCTTCTCACCACCTTCCCGAAGACTTATCAGCAGCGGCTGCGCTTCCGCTTCGCCCCTTTCGTAAAGCTGCATCTCGAGAACGAATATCCACGGGCCTCCATCACTACGCGACTTGGCCGGCTGGGTGGGCGTTCTCTGTACTACGGGCCATTCGTTTCGCGGCTTGCCGCCGAGAAATTCATGAACGATTCGCTCGACTTTTTCAAAATGCGCCGGTGCGTCGACGACCTGCATCCTGACCCGAAGTTTCCCGGCTGCATTTATTCCGAGATGAAAATGTGCCTGGCCCCCTGCTTCAAGGGTTGCAGCGACGAGGAATATGTGGCTGAAGTGAATCGGGTGCGGGTTTATTTTGATTCCTCCGGAGCTTCTTTAACTCGCGAACTTTCCGCCGAGCGAGAAGCAGCATCAGGCAGGCTGGCCTTTGAAGACGCGGCTGCCATTCACGCACGCGTGGAAAAACTCAAGCCCATCGTGAGCCAACTCCCAGAGATCGTTCAACGTCTCGATCGACTCTCCGCTTTGATGATTCAGCCGAGTCATCTTGCGGGCTCGGTCGCATTCTTCAGGATTGACGCGGGAAAAATCTGTGGACCGATTTCGTTCAGCATTCAGTCTGCGGAGCACGCGAAGTCGCAGTCCATGGAATCGAGGGTGCAGTCGGCGCTGGATTCATTCGCGCCAGTGAAAGCAGTCGCGGCGCTGGAAACCATGGAGCATCTGGCTCTGCTGAAGCGCTGGTATTACCGCGGAACCCGGACCGGTGAAATTTTTTTTGCCGACGCAAAAGGCGAATTGCCCATGCGACGCATCGTGCGCGGAATCTCTCGCGTGTTCCGAGGAGAGAAACCGGAACCGGAGACCGGCAAAGTTTCTCAGAGTAGGTGACGCACAGACGACGAGATTCTCAACCCCGCAGTCGCGCTTCGGTGCAACCAAACCACCGTCGCCCCGCCCAGCTCACGGCTTTCCGCCGATTGCAATCCACTGCTACGGTGTCTTGAGCTTTCCGAGCGATTCCGCCGAAGTTGCCATGATTTATCCCCGCAAGAGGAACGGCGACTGCGATTGGTCTTGCGGGGAATCCCAGAGGATCCGGAATATCCACGGAAATCAAGGAGTCAGCTTTACGGCTGAACCGCGTACAAAACGCAGGCGTGCGGCCGTAGACGAACGTGTAGTCCGTCGGTTGAGCCGAGCGCCGTATGCTGCCAGAGGTCGCGAACCTGCGCGAGGGAAATCTCGATCCCGAGATCCTGCCATCGAAGTTTGATGTTCTGTTCGGCACTTCCGAGATTAAATACGGCCACATAGTGCTCCCCCGACTTGGCGCCGTCGGTGACCCACGCGCGGATATTCTCTCGATCCAGCACCTGATGCCCGGTTCGACTATGCTGATTGACCTTGAGAACTTCCTCATTCGTGATCAGCGCGGTCGTGGCAGCATCGTTACTTGGCAAATCTCCGCCGAAAAACAGCGGCGAACGGAATATGCTCCACAGCGTCATCACGGTCTGCTGCTCGTCCGGCGTAAACTTTGTTGGCGTGCCTCCGCCTTCCTTTTGAGTTACTCGCAAGATTCCGAGCGGAAGCATATCCGCATCCGGCCAGGTTTCGTTCTGGCCGACGAATTGCGCCCAGTCCCGGGTGAAGTCGAATTGCTGGCGCAGCAGTTTCCAGTCATCCCAGAAATCATCGGAGATGCGCCACATCTGCGCATACTTCTCGAAAAACTCCGCTTCGGAAATTGGAGCGGGACCGGGCGAAATGCTCAACACCATCGGACGACCGGTCTTGCGCATCGCTAGGCTAAGAGCTTTCATTTCCGCCGGCTGATACAGGTGGCTCCCCATGTCGTCCGCCTTGATGAAGTCGACGCCCCAGGACGCATATAGCTCCGCAATCGAATCGTAGTATGCCTGCCCTCCAGGTTTGGTTGTGTCGACGCCCCACATGTCAGGATTCCAGCGGCAGGCGTTTTCTTTTTCCGCGACGTCGGCTGCGTGATAGGACGTGCCTCTGATTTGAAGGTTGCGCTCCACCGCTTGCCGCGGAATCCCGCGCATGATGTGAATGCCAAACTTCAATCCTTTGCTGTGAACATAATCGGCCAGCGGCCTGAAGCCCGCACCATTCGCGGACGAAGGGAAGCGATTCATGGCCGGGAGCAGGCGGCCGTAGTCATCCATGGTCAGCGGAGCGCCCGGCTTGTAGTCGTGCCCCTGTGCGTTCGGCTCATACCATTGGATGTCGACGACGATGTACTTCCATCCGTACTTGGCGAGATGCTCAGCCATCCAGTCCGCGTTGGCCTTGACTTGCTCTTCGCGCACCGTGGTGCCATAGGAATCCCAGCTGTTCCAGCCCATCGGCGGAGCAGGAGCGGGGGAAGGATCAGAGGCAAACAACGTGGCAGTCAGAATTGCGCACCAGAAGAGGCAGAACGCTCTATATCGTCTCGTCATGACGGCACATTGTAAGCCGTGGCTCTCGAAGGCGCCGCGCACAAAAACGGACGGCCCGAAGGCCGCCCGAAAATTCATTTCTTATCCCTGTAAATCCGTGAAGATCCGTGGCAAGAGAGCCTCTAGATATCCAGGTTCTTCACATCCAGAGCGTTCTCTTCGATGAACTTGCGGCGCGCTTCCACGTCTTCGCCCATCAGCGTGGTGAAGATGGTTTCGCACTCGGCGATGTCTTCGAGCCGCACCGACAAAAGAGTTCGCCGCTCGGGATCCATGGTTGTCTCCCACAATTGCGGCGCGGTCATTTCGCCGAGACCCTTGTAGCGTTGGATGGTGAAGTCCTTGCGGCCTTCGTTGATGACATAATCACGGAGGTCGCGGACGTTCATCTTTTCCACCACTTCAATTTCGGTCTTGCGCTTGGCAGATTTCGCCGTCTTCTTCTCGGTCTTGTCTTCGTCCCGGGATGCAGCCTCCCCATCCGGAGCTTCACCATTGCCGCCTGCCGTCGCGGCCTTGACCAGCGTCTCCACCACGAACGGCGGCTCCATGTAGGGCTCGATCTGCTTGTATTTCGAGATCAGCTGCCGGCATTCTGCGCTGGAGGCCAGCACCCAGTTGATGACGTGTTCAGCGCCGTGCTTGTTAACGAAGATGACTTCCCACAGGTTATGTTCTTCGTCGAAACGCGCCTCGACGCTCTTGAAGCCTTCTTCTTTCTGCAGTTTCTTCAGTTCTTTTTCCAGGCGTTCGATTTTCTTGGGCGGAGTCTTCTTGTCGCCTTCGAAGTCGGCGCGCTTGGCGAGATCGAGCTTCGGAACCAGTTCCGTTACACGCTCGCTGCGCACGCGCTTGTCGAGCTTCTCGAAGAAGCCCAAGTATTCGTCGAGCACGGTCATGAAGCGCGCGAGATCCTTGCCTTCAATCTTCGCAGCACCCTCGCCGTAACGCACGCTCAGTCCGTCGGCGGCGCGTTTGACCATCACTTTTACGAATTCGCGCTCGTCCTTGATGTACTGTTGCGACTTGCCTTTCTTGAGCGAGAACAAGGGCGGCTGCGCGATGTACACGTTTCCGCGCTTGATCAGTTCCTGCATGTGGCGGAAGAAGAACGTCAGCAGCAGCGTGCGGATGTGGCTTCCGTCCACGTCGGCGTCGGTCATCAGAATGATCTTGCCGTAGCGCACTTTCGTGGGATCAAAATCTTCCTTCGAAATGCCCGTACCGAGCGCGGTGATCATGGCACGAATTTCCTCGTGTGCCAGCATCTTGTCGTAGCGCGCTTTTTCGACGTTGAGAATCTTGCCCTTCAGCGGGAGAATAGCCTGAAAGCGGCGGTCGCGGCCCTGTTTGGCCGTCCCGCCGGCTGACTCGCCTTCGACCAGGAACAATTCGCAGCGGTTGGGGTCACGCTCCGAACAATCCGCCAGCTTGCCCGGCAGGCCGCCGGAATCGAGCGCGCCTTTGCGGCGCGTCAGATCTCGCGCCTTGCGGGCTGCCTCGCGAGCGCGGGCGGCGTCGACTGCCTTGTTGATGATCTTGCGTCCTACGGTCGCGTTCTGCTCGAAGAATGCACCCAGCCGTTCGTTTACAAATTGTGTGACTGTGCCGGCAATGTCGGAGTTCAGCTTGCCCTTGGTCTGGCCTTCGAACTGCGGCTGCGACAGCTTCACGCTGATCACCGCAACCAGGCCTTCGCGCACGTCGTCGCCAGTCAGATTTTCTTTGACATCTTTGAACAGGCCCATCTGCTGCCCGGCATAGTTGATAGTGCGAGTCAGCGCAGTGCGGAATCCGGAAAGATGCGTGCCGCCATCGACGGTGTTGATGTTGTTGGCAAAGCTGAACACGGACTCGGAATAAGCGTCGTTGTACTGCAGTCCGACCTCCATGTGTACGCCGTTGCGGTCGTCTTCCATGTAGATGGGCTTATCGTGCAGCACCTGTTTACCGCGATTGAGATGCTTGATGAACTCCGCTATACCGCCGTTGTATTTGAAGTCCGTCTGCTTGGGCTCGCCGGTCTTCGAGTCGGTCGCTCGCTCGTCGGTCAGCGTGATCAACAATCCTTTGTTGAGGAATGCGAGTTCGCGCAGGCGCTGCGCCAGCGTATCGTAGTTGTACTCGGTGGCGGTGAAGATGCTCCGGTCTGGCAGGAAGTGAACTTTCGTGCCGCGTTTCTTGGTCGCACCCGTTTTCTTCAGCTTGTTGGTGGGATCACCCTTGGAATAGTTTTGCTGCCAGGTGGCGCCGTCGCGCCAGATCTCCAGCTCCAGGTCTTCGCTTAAAGCGTTCACGCACGAGACACCCACGCCGTGCAGTCCGCCTGAAACTTTATAGGTGGACGAATCAAATTTGCCGCCGGCGTGCAGCGTGGTCATCACCACCTGCGCCGCAGAAACTTTCTCACCGTCGATCACCATGTCGTCGACGGGAATGCCGCGGCCATCGTCAATCACCGTGATGGAGTTGTCGAGGTGGATGGTGACTTCAATCTTGGTGGCGAAACCGGCCAGGGCTTCGTCGACGGAATTATCGACCACTTCATACACGAGATGATGCAGACCCAGTTCGCCCGTCGACCCAATGTACATGGCAGGACGCTTGCGCACTGCTTCCATGCCGCCCAGCACTTTGATGGAGTCGGCATTGTAGTCGCTGTTGCTGCCGTTGCCTCCGCCATTCGACGAAGTGATTGGAGTTACGATCCCGTTTTTTGTTTTGGTGTCGGCGATGGGAGTATTGATCTCTTTGGTGGCCATTCCGCTCCGCGAAAATGTCCTGATCTTTCTATGAACTCGGGCGATGAACTCGGGCTGCGAATTCCTGGATTTCGGCTGAAAAATGCGCCCTCATTCAAGCCCTTTTGAAGACTCCGGTAAAAGACTTCAAGTTATTGAAATTCCTAATAGTTAGGGTCACTTCACGACTCTCGAAATTATATCACAAATTAGACCTTTCTCGACCCCTTCGAAATACGCCGAATCGACTGAGTAACCGGCCGGATCCAGAGTGCGGGATGGGCGGTGCGCTCGTGGAATCGCGACACCTCTCGGGCTGGCGGAGAAGCAGTGCATCGGCGGCTCGGGGCTATCCGAGCGGAATCCTTGCCTGGCCGGTGAAAGAACCCCACGATCAAAGGGCGGCCGCGAGGCCGCCCCTAAACTCTCACCTTGCAACTGACAACCCGTATTACGCCGTCGCCGGCCGCTCTCCGCCTTTGGCGCGTCCCGGCTGCAGTTCCGGCTTGATGACGTGCTGCACTCCGTCGTCCTTGGATGTGGGTGGAGGCTGAACCGGCGGCAGTTCCCGCCCCTCGACCAGCATCTTGATCTCGTTGGCGTCGAGTACTTCGCGTTCGATCAGCGCCCGGGCAATTCGCTCGAGCACATCGCGATTGTCCGACAGGATCTGCTTGGCCGTGGTGTAGCCCTTATTGACCAGCTTACGAACTTCCTGATCGATCTTGATCGCCGTGTCCTCGCTGTAATCACGGTGCTGGGCGATTTCGCGGCCCAGGAATATCTGCTCCTCCTTCTTGCCAAACGTCATGGGGCCCAGGTCGCTCATGCCCCACTCGCAGACCATCTTGCGTGACATTTCTGTGGCTCGCTCGATGTCGTTGCCGGCGCCGGTGCTCATACAGTTCAGGAACAGCTCCTCCGCGATGCGCCCGCCCATCAGGATGGCAATCTCGGTCTCCAGATAGTTCTTGTAATAATTGTGCCGGTCATCGATGGGCAACTGCATGGTGACGCCCAGCGCCATGCCACGCGGAATAATCGTGACCTTGTGCAGAGGATCGGAATTCGGCATCTTGGCCGCCACCAGCGCATGCCCCGCCTCGTGGTAGGCGGTATTCTTCTTTTCCTCATCGGTGAGCAGCAGAGACTTACGCTCCACGCCCATCAGGACTTTGTCCTTGGCCAAATCGAAGTCGTAATGCAAAACTGCCTTGCGATTCTGCCGGGCTGCCGCCAGGGCGGCTTCGTTCACCATGTTCGCCAGGTCCGCGCCAGAGAATCCCGGAGTTCCACGAGCCAATACCGAGAGATCGACGTCTTCCGCAAGAGGAATCTTGCGAGTGTGTACGCGCAGGATTTCCTCGCGGCCGCGCACATCCGGACGGCTGACAACGACGCGCCGGTCAAATCGCCCGGGGCGCAATAATGCCGGATCTAACACGTCAGGACGGTTGGTCGCCGCCATCAGGATGACGCCTTCGTTGGATTCGAAGCCGTCCATTTCTACCAGCAATTGATTTAAAGTCTGTTCGCGTTCGTCGTGTCCGCCCCCCAAGCCAGCGCCGCGGTGACGCCCGACGGCATCAATTTCATCGATGAAGATAATGCAGGGAGCATTTTTCTTACCTTGCTCAAACAGATCGCGCACGCGGCTGGCGCCCACACCCACAAACATTTCCACGAAATCCGAGCCAGAGATGGAGAAGAAGGGAACGTTCGCCTCGCCCGCCACAGCACGAGCCAACAGCGTTTTGCCTGTTCCCGGAGGTCCGACCAGCAGCACGCCCTTGGGAATGCGGCCGCCCAACTTCTGAAACTTCTGCGCCTCGCGCAGAAACTCAATAATCTCGCGCAGTTCTTCCTTTGCCTCTTCCACGCCGGCCACGTCTTTGAATGTGACTTTTTTCTGCTGCATGGACAGCAACCGCGCCCGGCTCTTGCCGAAGGAAAGCGCCTTATTGCCGCCGGTCTGCATCTGCCGGATCATGAAGAACCAGAGCGCGCCCAGCAAAATCAGCGGAGCCCAGGTGCCCAGCAGTTGGAGTGGTAGGCTGCCGCTGTTAATGTCGCGGAACGTGATCAGCACACCCTTGCCCTGCAAATTCTTGAGCATTTCGGGCGTGAAATAGTTCCCCGGAGCGGTCGTGTGGAAGGCGGAGCCATCGCGGTACTTGCCGCGCACTTCCATTCCGTTGACGGTGATCTCGCGAACGTTGTTCTGATCCACATCACTCATAAATTGAGTGACATTCACTTCTTTATCTTTCTGGCCGTCGCGGGCCCCCTTGACCACTTCCCAGAGCAGCAAGGCAGATATCCCGATCAGCAACCAGAACAACACGGTCTTTACGGTTGAGTTCACCTAGAAACTCCTCAGTTCGCTACGGGTGGTTTCCTTACACCAGCCCCGAGGCTCCTACAGCGATTAGATGCCCTTCGGCGACTTTCGATTGTCGAAATACTTTATGATCCTTATTCTACCTTTTCCCCGGCAAAAAGGCGCGTTTACACACGCGGGACTTAAGTAATTGGTGTCCTGGGATTTGCCGCCGCCAAATAGGGCAGGTTGCGATTGGTCTGTTCCACCGCTCCCAAGCCGTATCCCACCAGAAAAGTCTCGTCGACGAGGAAACCGAAATAATCCGGCTGCAGGGGCACACGGCGGGCTGACTGGCGGTCGGCTAGCGTCACCAGTTTCACCGAAGCGGCCCCCCGCGACCGCAGGTCGCTCATCAGAAACTCGCTGGTCACTCCAGAATGCACTAACCCTTCCACCAGCAGGATGTGCTCCCCCCGAATGTCAGGCTCGTGACTGAAAAAAATCTCCATGACCTCGCTGGCAGATCCACCCTGACTCCGGGTGTACTTGGGCTTGATGAATTGACACACGACGGGCACATCGACGGCTCGCACCAGGTCGGCTAGAAACATGAAAGCATTCTCCAGGACCGCCAGCATCTGAATCGTCTGCCCTTTGTAGTCGTCGGAAATTTGCCGGCCCAGTTCCTTCACCCGCTTCTGGATCTGCTCGGTGGTAATCACCGGTCGAAGGGGCTCGACGCGCGCAGCGTTCATGAAATTTGCGTGCCTCCCCGGCACATTTGCTGCTCAATCTTCCGTCGTCGGCGGATTGGCCAAGGGCTCGTCCACGATCAGGATTGCCCCTACCCCTGGTTTCGACCGAAGTTTAGCCGGCGACGAAAACCCTCGTACCCACACGATTTCGTCCCCGCTGGTGACGACCGGCCAAATCCTGCGCTCCGCATGTCCTAGAGGGAGCTCCTGCAGCAGTTTTTTGACCTTCTTGGGGGACTTCGTATGGGCCGGCCAGAATCTGTCTCCGGGACGCCAGTTCCTCACCCGTAACGGTCCGGGCAAAGACTCCGCGTCCAAGAGATGATCAGGATTATACGCCGCCCCACAGTCGGTTGGAACGAACCGTGCTTCGATGGTCGAGCCTGCCTCGTAAACATTGATTTTCCCGGGGACTGAAAGTGCATATTCGTAGTCCCGCGGCTGAACCGTGTCCCGCAAATCAGGAGTGACAAATGTTAACTCCTCAGATTCCCGTAGCAGCTTCCACCCCAGGGGCAGCGACAGCTCTTTACCTGATGAGCTGTCTTCGGCCGCGACGCGCAGGACCTGTTCCACATGTTTGAATTCCAAAGGAATGCGGGCATTCTCACCAATCGCCTTGACCAGCCTACGCTGCACCGCAATCGGCTCGGCGAGAAACCACATTCGGCTTACCGATGCATTCATGACGAGCCACGGCGCCCGATCGATTTTCGATCGTAAGTCGGAATCGTTTGAGGAGTGCGACGACTGGTTGCCGAGCGGCGCGATCTGAACCAGGCTTAGTTCTTTCGACGCGGCCCGCGCCCAGTCCGGCGGCGACCATCGCACCGTTGTCCCCAGCCATCCTGAGATTTCGTTCTGCCAGTAATCTTCTTCGCCGCGTGCGATCTCCGCCAACTCAGCAAGATTTTCGGCGACTGCGGGATTGAATTCTTGCTCCAGCAGCGGGAGGACCATCTTCCGCACACGGTTTCGAGTAAAGCGGTCGTCGCTATTGGTCGAATCTTCGCGCCAGAGTTGAGCGATGTCCTTGAGATACCGCGCCAGTTCGCGGCGGCGAATGCCGAGCATAGGCCGGATGATTTCGCCGCAGATTTCTCCTCCGTCGTCCTCCACCAGAATCCGCGGATGAATCCCACCCAGCCCGCACAGCCCCGCGCCGCGAATGATGCGCATAAGGACCGTTTCAGCCTGATCGTCGAGCGTGTGCCCGGTGGCAATCTTGGTCAGAAAGTGTGTCGGAGTTGTATTTGGCAAGGGATTAGGCCTTTGGGGCGAGGGCGGGGGTGGCAAAAGCGGGTGGTGGAAGGGTACCTCTTCAGCCGTGCCGTTAGGCACCAGGTAGGAATCGGGCTTTAGCCCCTGAGGGTCCGCCGTGGACTCTTCCCCGAGCAGGTGGCGAAAAAATCCATACCTTAATTCCCGCGCAGCCGTTTCCACACTGACGCGCTCTTCAGCCGCACTCTGCGCGACGTCTTCGCCGTCCGCGTGAAACTCCAGGTGGTATCCCCGTGCCAGCTCCGCAACGAATTCCTGATCGGCGTCGGATTCGCCTCCCCGCAGTTTGTGATTGAAATGAACCGCGGAGAGGACAATGCCCAACTCACCTCGCAGCTCCAGCAGCAGTCGCAAGAGCGCAACCGAATCAATCCCGCCAGAGACCGCGACGCCGACGCGATCCCCCGCCCTCAGCAGTTCCTGCCGCCGAATGAGAGCGAGCACGCGCTCCGCCAGTGAATGCACCCGAATATGGTACCGCACAGCTCAGGTAGCCACAGCCGCATCGGCTACCGATGAGCGCTACTCGGTCGGCGAACACGGACGAGCTGTTCCCCTATGTAACCGTTACAATCCCGGGCTCTTGTCCGCGATCAGCTTCCTGATCTTCTCCACGAAATCCGTCGCCGGCATGTCCTCCGTCTTTTCTTTCCCGCGCGTGCGCACATTCACCCGTCCCGCCTCGGCCTCTTTGTCTCCCACCACCAGCAGGAATGGCACTTTCTGCATGGCGTGCTCGCGAATCTTGGCATTCATCTTTTCGTTGCGAGCATCGACTTCGACGCGTACGCCAATCGCCTTCAGTTGGCCCGCGATTTTGTTGGCATACTCCGCGTGGCGCTCACTAATAGGAATCATCGCCACCTGCACTGGCGACAGCCACGCCGGGAACGCGCCCGCGTAGTGCTCGATCAGCACGCCAAAAAACCTCTCCACCGATCCATACAGCGCACGATGCACCATGACCGGCTGCTTGCGCGAACCGTCTTCGGCCACATATTCCAGGCCAAAGCGCTGCGGCAGGTTGAAGTCGAACTGCACCGTAGAAAGTTGCCACAAGCGCCCGATCGCATCCACCAGCTTGATGTCGATCTTCGGACCATAGAACGCAGCCTCGCCGGGAATCGTCTTGTACTCGATGCCCCGCTGTTTCAGCACCTTTTCGAGCGATTGAGTCGCGTTGACCCATTGTTCTTCGCTGCCGACGAAATTCTTGCGGTCGTCGGGATTCCAGGTCGAGAGCTCGGTCTGGAACTTGTCGAAACCAAAATCTTTCAGCACGTCCAAGGCGAATTGGAGGCAACTTGCAATCTCATCTTCGATTTGCTCCGGCGTGCAGAAAATGTGCGCGTCATCCTGCGTAAACCCGCGCACGCGCAGCAGGCCGTGCATCACGCCCGAACGCTCGTAGCGATACACCGTGCCCAGTTCGCCCAGCCGCACCGGCAGGTCACGATACGACTTGAGCGAATCCCGGTAAATCAGAATATGCCCCGGGCAATTCATCGGCTTCAGGCGATATTCGGCGTCGTCGAGTTCCATGGCGTCGAACATGTTCTGCGAGTAATAACCTTCGTGTCCCGAGGTGAAGAATAGTTGCCGCCGCGCTACATGCGGCGTATAGACCAGCGCATAGCCGCGCTTGATGTATTGCTCGCGCATCCAGTCTTCCATCTCTTTGCGGATGATGCCGCCCTTGGCATGCCAGAAAATCAGTCCCGGACCGGCCAATTCCTGAATCGAAAACAGATCGAGCTGTTTGCCCAGCACGCGATGGTCGCGCTTCTTAGTCTCTTCGAGTTGTTTCAGATAATCGTCGAGGTCTTTCTTGGAGAAGAAAGAAGTCCCGTAAATGCGTTGCAGTTGCGCATTCTTCTCGTCGCCCAGCCAATAGGCTCCGGCAATGTTGAACAGCTTGAACGCCTTAATTTTTCCAGTCGAAGGGAGGTGCGGGCCGCGGCAGAAGTCGGTGAACTTTCCCGTGCGATAGATTGAGATCTTTTCATCGGGCTTGGTGAATTGCTCAATGAAGTGGCACTTCATGAAATCGCCTTCTTTTTTGAACTCAGCCAGTCCCTGGTCGCGCGGCAGAAACTCGCGCGCATACGGCACATTCTGCTGCACCAGTTCGTGCATCTTCTTTTCAATCTTCTCCAGATCCTCGGGAGTGAACGGCGTTGGCCGGTAGAAGTCGTAGAAGAATCCGGTCTCGGTCGCGGGACCGTGCCCCAGCTTGGTCTCGGGAAACAGCTCAAGAACGGCGGCGGCCAGCAGATGCGCCGACGAATGCCGGTAGACCTCAAGCGCCTCGGGATCGCCATCCTTGAGTAGGCGAAGGTCAGTGTCTTTTTCCAGCGGCTTGCTAAGGTCGATGAGGTCGCCGTTGGTTTTGGCGACGAGCGCGGAATCGGCGAGTCTCGGGCTGATCGATTTCGCAATTTCGAGCGCAGTCGTACCTTTGGGAACTTCCTTCACGCTTCCGTCCGGGAGCTTTACATGAATGCTGTCTGCCATAAATTGAACCCTGCAGGGGAAACTGAATCCTTCAGTCTATTGAAAGGGATTCAGGAGGGTCAAACTGGGAGAGGGGATAGCTATAGACGCCGGGAAAATTCCTACAGCTTGAAATCACCACTTGTCCCGGCGTTTTCGATAAGACTGACTCCGTCGAGACAATCTCATGCAGAATAGTGTTATGCGTCCCCACTGGCTTGAATTGGCTCGGCGTTTTCAGGCTCTCGCGCAAAATGGCCTTGCGTACTGCAAAGACCCCTATGACCGAGAGCGATATGAGGAAATACGGCGTCTGGCCGCCGAAATGATGGCAACAGGTGCGGGCCTGCGGGATGCCGCTCCGATTCTGAACGTCTTCAAGACTGAAGTGGGATATGCGACTCCGAAAATCGGTGTGCGCGCAGCGGTTTTTGATCGAGGACGGATATTGCTCGTGAGAGAGCGAAAGGACGGCCTTTGGACTGTACCCGGTGGTTGGGCCGATGTCGGTGACGCCCCGAGCGTCGCTACCATTCGCGAAGTTAAAGAGGAATCCGGCTATGACGTTGTCATCAAAAAGTTGGCGGCATTGTACGACCAAGACCAAGATAGACATGGGCATCCCCCAATGCCATACCATATCTACACGGTCTTCTTCGTATGCGAACTTTGCGGCGGTGCGCCCGTAGATTCGGTTGAAACAAACGGCGTTGATTTCTTCGATGAGAATCGTCTCCCTCCCCTCTCGCTGCCACGCATTACTCCGGTTCAGGTGAAACACATGTTCGATCATCACCGAAATCCCGAATGGCCGACCTCATTCGATTGAGATTCTGGCTTTCGCAGCTTTAATCGCGTTCCGTTCGTTTCTCTTTTTTCGTAACTGTCGTTAATAGGCCATTACACATTTTGACCATTGTTCATTGAGTGATTTGGGGATTTTATCAACCGCAATCAGGGGTGCCGACCAGTCTGTGTTGCGCTATCATCGTCCCCATGTTTGCGAGAATTTGCCCTCTCCTGCTGCTACTTCTGAGCGGAGCTTCCGCCCAGCAGGACTCCAATCTGCGTGTTCAGTCGAATGTGGTGCTGGTACCGACTCTGGTGAAGGATACAGAAGGCCATGTGGTCTACGGCTTGACCCAGAAGGATTTCGTGATCGAGGACGATGGCGTAGAACAGGCCGTTCATTTGGACGAGTCTGCGGAGTCTGAGCCATCGTCGGTGGTAGTGGCCGTTCAGACCGGACGGAGGGCGTGGCGGGAGTATTCTAGAATGCGCGGTATCGGGCCAATGCTGACACCCGTCTTCGCTCAACTCCGATCTCGGGTAGCGCTGGTTGAGTTTGATAGCCACGTCCGTTTGGTCGAGAACTTCAGCGATGATGAAACATCCATTTATGACGATCTTAAGAAACTACAACCCGGCGATAACGGAGCAGCAATCCGCGATGCTATTGATTTCTCCATTAGTTTGCTTGAAAAGGAAGCAGCCGATCGGCAGCGGATACTCCTGCTGGTGAGCGAAAACCGCGACCATGGCAGTCACGTCACGAAAACCGATGACCTCGTGGCCGCCATCGGGAATAGCAACACGGTCGTGTATGCGCTTTCTTTTTCCCCCTCACTCTCGCAGGTGCTGGACACCGAGAAGGGTCTTAATAGGGACGAGGCCTACTGGGATGCGCCGCCCGACATAATAGGCTCTCTTCTAATGATCCGGAATTCCATGAAAACAAACATCACCAAGACGATTTCATCGATGACCGGAGGCGAGTACGAGTTGTTCACATCGCGCAAAGGTTTTGAAGAGCGGATGGTTGATTTCAACAATCACCTGCATAGCCGCTACGTGCTAAGCTTCGCCCCGAAAGAACCCCATCCGGGACTCCACCAGATTCGGGTGCGCTTGAAACAATCGTTGCCTGAAACGACTATTCTGTCTAGAGCTAGTTATTGGGCCAGGGGCACCATTCCGTAAGCGCAGCCGGGCGTTTCAAACATTCCGCTGGTGCTCGGGCCGACCCACTCGCATCGACAACCACAAAGCCAACAACAATGGCAACCATATTGTCATGTACTCCACGACAGTTGGGAGGGGACGTCCCTTGAGGAACATTCCGGCGAAGAGAGATGGGACAGTCACAAGCAAGATGAGCAACAGCCCACGCAGGAGTCTTTTTAGCTTGAGGTTCGCTGTTATGGCGAGATAAATGCCGAGTCCCGCCCAAAGAATCACAGCAATGACGGTGTCGTAGATTACGGCTACGTAGAGCAATGAGGCCGGAAAGTCGAGCCCGATTCCCCACCTCAGAAGAGCCTGAAACCGCACATTCATCTTTTATGTGTATCCAGTAAATCGAAAGGGCACCAAGCCAAGCGACAGCGAATGCGACTTCAGGCCAAACGGAATGCAGTCGAAGGTGTTCGTTCTCGCCCATGACATTCCCCCGTTACACAGGCCATTTCACTCACAACGCGGTAGCGGGTGAAATGGGGATATTTGTGCGCCGGGATAAACCGGCATGAAGTAGAGGATGAAAGAGCCTTACGAGTAAAGACTAGCGATCTGCTCGGCCCCGAGTCTTGCGCTGATACCGCGAGGGACTCAGTGAAGCGTGGACAGGGGCTAGGCGGGGTGGGTATCCAGCTCCGAAAACATACAATCCGGACGCCGCCGTCTTAAATATGCGCGGTAGGCAACATGAGCAGGAGCGCTCGCGCGAGTTCCCGCTCAGTCCGGCGTAGTCGAAGACCCCAGGCACGCCTAGAAACTTCATGCACGAGAACCGGGAGACCTCGGAGACACCTGCGGTTCAGTTAGGCCGCAGGTCGGCGGGCGAAGGCACAGGCCACACGGCTCGCATGCACGTCTCGGAGGAGTCACACTGCGGCATAGTACCGATGAATCATTCGAACAAAGACGGAATAGCGTCGGCGGAGAGTGAGGAGGGAAGGCTGCAGCTCAAGGAGAACACTTTCCCATTCGACACGTACCCGACTCAGCGCGGGACTGCGCGTGCCCATGGGTGGGCGAGTGTGCGCACAAGCGATGAGCTTGGCCGCTATTCATCTGAGAGAAGAACCGGATGCGCTAATGAGCGCCCGTCCGGATCTGTGCGGGGGGCACCGGGCACACCGGTGTCCCTACCGCGATCAACATCAGTTACGGTGTTCCGCACCTTCAACAACATCACGACGCCGACGACGATAAAGCAGCTCGACGGGTGCAAGCTGTTCCTGCTGCCGTATTCGCTCGGTGACGATTTGTCCACCGCCTTTGTAGACTCGGTATGCTCGGGCGTAGTTTTTAGAAGTGATCACTTTGTAGAGGCGCCCGTCTATGAACTCTACCGCACAGTTGTTTTCGATAGCGATGCCGATGCCGCCGGTTCGGCGAATCATGTCTCGGAAGTCTTTCCTTCGCGGAACTCCCCGTGTCCTACTGTTGTAATGGGGGCAGTGAACTCCCTTGATGAAGCCAAGGCCTCTTACATTAATGTAATTCCAGTTTCTTGGATTGGAGAAGGACATCGAATCAGAATGTCCAGAATCAAACCAGCAGATGGCACCTGCACTGATGCCAGAAAGCACAGTTCCTTTCTCGTAGGCTTTTCTTAGTAGTTTATCCACACCCAAGGATCGCCAAACCCGCATCATTTGCAGCGTGTTTCCCCCGCCGACATAGATGATGTCCGCCCAGCCGATCTTGCTTTCGATCTTTTCTTTGAAAATCCCGTCAGCCAGAAGCAAGAGCACGTCCGTATTGCACTTGAGGAATCCGCCGAAATATTCCTGCACGTGCTGCCAATACCTTTCGGAATCGGAACTTGCGGTGGGGATGAAGAGGAGCTTCGGATGTTTCTTGTTGGTCAGGCGAATAATCTCTCGGTCAATCGGCGCGGTTCCTCGTGTCCGTATCTCGCCGCCGCCGATTGCAACAATTGCCTTTGGCATGTCCTCATCTTAGTCAAAAGCCGAACCCAACTGTTCCAGTATCCGAGTCGCAGCTGTCAATGCAGCACGCGCCTCAGCCGCTGACTTACAGGTGATCACCCAAGCGTCGGCGAACCTCGTCTTAGCGGTTCGATCCAGTAGGGGATTCTGCAAACGCGCAAAAAAAATACCGTTGTTGGCCCCACGGCTGAGTCCGATTGAACCGCTGCGCCACGAGTAGGGGAGGCCCCTTAAGCTCCGCACCCTATCTTCGACCCTTGCTCTGACCGGCTGTTCGTTTTCGAACACCTCCTTTCGATTTCGGCCAGACACTCTGTTGACCCCTTTGTACCAGCGTAGGAAAATCGTTTAGAACGTGCTAGATAGTCTCGGACGTGATTTGGCAACGAACGTGCCGCTTTGTGGTCTCGAATTGTGCACTGGGAGGCTTCTGTGCAGACATTGGTTCACGACTTGCGCTATGCCGTTCGCCAACTGCGCAAGACCCCGGTAATGGCAGTCCTAGCCATCCTTACGCTGGCGCTTGGTGTAGGAGCAAATACTGCAATCTTCACGGTAATCGAAAGCGTGCTGCTGCGCCCGCTGCCGTATGTGCACTCTGACCGTCTGGTCTACATCGGAAGCGCGAGCGATAAACCCAGTTTTGCGACCACGTCGTGGCTGAACTATCGAGATATTAAAGCGCAATCCACGCTCCTGCAGGATGTCGCAGGCTACTCCGAGGACGTCTCGGTTTTGGAGACTCAGGACACCTCACAGAGCCTGGCGGAACCGCACGTTACGCCCAACCTGTTTTCCATTCTGGGCGCACGGCCGTTGCTGGGCCGCACCTTTGCCGATGCCGAAGGACAAGCCGGCGGTCCGCTGGTGGCGCTGCTGTCGGAAGGCTTATGGCGCCAGAGCTTCCATGCCGATCCCGGCATCGTGGGCCAGTCGGTGAAAATCGGCGGGAAGCCGTATGCCGTCATCGGAGTGATGCCGCAAAGCTTTCAATTCCCAGAAGAATTAGGGTCCGATCTGCATAAAGGCCTGTGGGTGCCGCTGCAACCCACGCCAGAAATGTTGAAGGATCGCGGATATAACTTGTTCAATGTGATCGGCGAACTTCGTCTCGGAGTTACGATTGCGCAGACGCAGCATGAATTGGATGCGATTGCGGCCCACATTCCACGAGGCCGGAACCAGAGCGCAATCAAGCTGCTCGCGAGCTCTTATCACGATTTGCTGACGGGACCGGTGCGTCCGGTTCTGTATGCGCTCTTCGGAGCGCTGTCCTTGGTGCTGCTGATCGCCTGCGCGAATGTCTCCAATCTGCTCATCGCGCGCTGCCTGGGACGCCAGCAGGAGTTTGCAGTACGTACGGCCCTCGGTGCCGGGCGGCTGCGGCTGGTGCGACAAATGCTGTCCGAAGGATTGGCGCTGAGCTTGCTCGGATGCGGAGCCGGTCTGTTGCTCGCGCAGTTGGCGATCGTCGGGATCCACAAGCTACCCGAGGGAACGATTCCGCGCGCCGATCTCATCGCAAGTCACTGGACGATCGTGCTGGTACTCGCCGTCATTTCCATTCTCACCACGGTCCTGTCGTCGCTGCTGCCTGCGCTGCTGGTGGCTGGTGCCAACCCGCAGGCGGCGTTGCAGGCGGCTTCGCGCGGAGTCGGTTCGCGCTCCGTCGGTCGAAGTTTCAGCGGAGCGTTGGTCGCCGCTGAAGTCGCACTCTCCACGCTGTTGCTCGTAGGAACCGGGTTGCTCTTCCATACGCTCTGGAACCTTGAACAATCGCAGCTCGGGTTTGAAACCGCGCATATCACAACTTTCACGGCCATGCCGGCCGATGCGGCAGGATTTTCCGGCTTGGCTGTCTCGGAGGACACTGCAAACGCGCCCGCATCCATCGCGACGCTTACTTATAAGCCCGTTCTCGATCAAATCCGCCAGGTGCCCGGCGTGCAGAGTGCCGCGCTGGCCAGTGCGCCGCCGCTTTCCGGCATGGACCTGAGTTCGAGCTTCGCCATTGTCGGGCAGGCAAAAGATCCTGACAATTCCCCTGACGCCAGGGTCTCAGCCGTGAGTGGGGATTACGCCAGGACTCTGAAAACGCCCATTGTGCACGGGCGGATGATCAGCGACGATGACGTGGCCACCAGCCCTTTTGTGGTTATGATCAACGAGGCGCTTGCGCACAAGTATTTCGCAGGCAAGGATCCGCTGGGGCAGCAGATCAATCTGGGGGGCAAAGATACCGGCATGATCAAGCCCTATACCATTGTCGGCGTTCTTGGCAATCAGGTGGACAAGAGCGTCGGCGGCGATGTCCAACCGTTCATTCTGATTCCCCAGCAGCAGATCCCGACCACTTCGCTTTTCTATCAGGCACTTCTGAAAACCGTGGTGAGCTTCGTCGTCAAAACGCGGGGAGACATTCCGGTGACATCGGAGATGCGCTCGATCTTCCATCAGGCCGCCCCCGGCATCGCGCTCGACAATTTCCAGAGCATGCAGGAAGCCGTCGAACAGAATACCTTCAGCCAAAGGCTCGGCCTGTATCTTGTGGGTTCTTTTGCGGGACTCGCGATTGCCATGGTGGTGGCCGGGCTCTACGGAGTGCTGTCGCAGTTGGTGAGTTATCGTCGCCGCGAAATCGGCGTCCGCATGGCGCTGGGCGCAACCCCGCAGAGTGTGGCGCAAATGATCCTGCGGCAGGCCTCGATTCTTATCGCAGTGGGGCTGGGCGTGGGCCTTCTACTGGCATTCCCTGCGCAACGCCTGATTCAGAGCTTCTTGTACCAGGTGCGCGCATTAGACGTGTGGACCTATGTCTCCGTCCTGCTCGTACTGCCGGCAATCGGCTTGGTCGCGGCTCTCCTGCCCGCACGCAAAGCAGCTTCCATCCAGCCGATGCAGGCCTTGCGGGAAGATTGAACTTCTTGCGCTGGCCTCACGTACACTGCACAGGTCGCGCATTAGAATTTCGCATGCTCCGATGCGGAGGAATGGGATACACGGCCTTCAGCCGATTCATCACCCGGGTCAAATCTTTTCCGATGGTCTGATAACTGCACGCCAACTCGCGCCGAGTCCGCAGTCCATTTTCTCCGTGGTAGACCGGTCGCAGCCTTCCGGTGCGCAACAAATCGGCCAGCTTGCGCGCATCCACCTTGTCGTTCTTGCTGCCCTCCTTTAATCAGGCATTGCGGCGCGGATTGCAGACCACAACCTCCTGCACCTGCGGCTGCAGCAGATCGTATAGCCAGGCCGCCCCGGTGCCTTCTTCCCAGGTCACATGCAGCTCGCCCCGTAGACCCTGGAGAAACTGCAGAATGCCGCTGGCTTTGGTTTCGACGATGCTTTCCATGAGCTTGCCACTGCCATCGAGGACGGCGATCACAATCGCTTCCTTGTGCACCTCCATTCCGATATATTTGGCCTCGTGACTCATTTGAGTTGCCTCTTTGGGGGAAAGCTCATTCGTGTCGACGCTTGGCTTTCTCTCAAGGTAAAGTGCCATTCTCTGGCTGACTTGCCTATGCTCTTCTGTAGTCCTTTCGTGTCCGAGACACTACTGCAGTTACTCCTTAGCGCCGCCGCAGCGGAGCGAAGCCCCTGCACAGCGTAGCGCAGCGGAGGCGGCGCCAC
>Ga0182015_10000668_pt1 | contig 49001 bp, 39 predicted proteins | sample 712P3MmetaG_FD_120478 | JGI IMG/M metagenome (GOLD analysis project Ga0182015, IMG submission 120478) | Permafrost microbial communities from Stordalen Mire, Sweden - 712P3M metaG | ecosystem: Environmental > Terrestrial > Soil > Wetlands > Permafrost | place: Sweden: Stordalen | collected...
CGCGGATGCTCGAAGGGCGCTCCGCCGGGGAGTACATGTCCGGCTTCACCTCCTTCATCCGCCGGGAGCCGATCGGCGTCTGCGCGGCGGTCACGCCCTGGAACTACCCCATGATGATGGCCGTCTGGAAGTGGGCGCCCGCGATCGCGGCGGGCAACAGCCTTGTCCTCAAGCCCTCGGACACGACGCCGGTGTCGACACTGCTCATGGCCGAGATCATGGCGGAGCATCTCCCGGCCGGGGTCTTCAACGTGATCTGCGGTGATCGTGACACTGGCCGTGCGCTCGTCTCGCACCCCACGCCCGCGATGGTGTCGGTCACCGGCAGCGTGCGAGCCGGCATGGAGGTGGCCGTCGCGGCGGCGGCCGACCTGAAGCGAGTCCACCTCGAGCTCGGAGGCAAGGCGCCGGTCGTCGTCTTCGACGACGCCGACCTCGAGAAGGCAGCCGCGGGAATCGCCGGTGCGGGCTACTTCAATGCGGGCCAGGACTGCACCGCGGCGACCAGAGTGATCGCCGGGCCGGCGGTTGCCAAGGATGTTGCCGAGGCCTTGGCGGAGCAGGCGCGCGCCACCAAGACCGGTGGAACCGACGTCGAGGACGCCGACTTCGGGCCGCTCAACAATGCCGTGCAGCTCGAGCGGGTCAGCGGCATGCTCGCCCGCGTACCCGATCACGCTCGCGTGCTGCAGGGCGGTCACAAGACCGGCGATCGCGGCTACCTGTTCGAGCCGACTGTCGTCGCAGACCTGAACCAGGACGACGAGATGATCCAGAACGAGATCTTCGGGCCGGTCATCACCGTGCAGCAGTTCTCCGACGAGGAGCAGGCAGTGGCCTGGGCGAACGGCGTGCAGTACGGGCTAGCGTCATCGGTCTGGACCCGGGACCACGGTCGGGCGATGCGCATGGCCAAGCGGCTCGATTTCGGATGCGTCTGGATCAACACCCACATCCCGATGGTCGCCGAGATGCCCCACGGCGGATTCAAGCACTCCGGCTACGGCAAGGATCTCTCGATGTACGGGTTCGAGGACTACACCCGGATCAAGCATGTGATGTCCGCCATCGAGGAATGATCCCCACCTCGCAGAGGTGTGATGCCGCCGGCGGGCGGCATCGGCCGGGTCAATTGGTCAAGGTGACCGTCACGTTGTTGGGGACGACTTCGAACCAGGTCTGACCGGGCTGAAGCGTGATGGGTTTCCCGTTCGGGAACGTGAACTTCGTGATGTCCGCTCCGCCGGGGCGGCTCCAGATCCCCTTCTCGACCCGGCCGTCCCGCAGCACATAGACGATTCCATGCCCGGTCGTGATGCTCTCGACGTCGGGGCTGGTCCCGTAGCTCTCGTTATAGGGGCCGAAGTGCCACCGGGTGATCTGGATCACGACGTTGGTCGTGTGGAACTGGTGCCCGGCTGGATCGTTGTCCGGTGCCGTGCCGTAAAAGCGCAGCCATTGCCGGGTTGCCTTGTCCCACTGCCAGACGACCTCCGATGCACTGGAGAAGGGGATCGAAGCGGACGCCAGCGGGGTTGCGCCGGCGGGGACGAATTTGGAGAATCGGAAGATCGTCGGCGGGGGAGTCTTGGCCTTGGGGAAGAGCCCCCAGAGTGCCGCCGTCGAGGTGTAGTAGTTGTAGGGCGCGCCGAGGCTGGCCGGCAACACCGAGGCGTTGTAGCGGTAGAAGGCGTTGGCGGTGGGCTCGATGCTGCCGTTGGCGTTGTAGATCCACGGGAGGGACGCCGCCTCTGCCGTCCAGGGCTGAATTCCACCGCTGTAGGCGAGGACCGCGTGCTTGTACTGCTGAAGGATGTTCCAGTCGTCCCAGCGCACCGAGCGGGTGGGGCCGATCAGGGGCGCGTTCTTGCACTGGAACACGACCATGTATCGCGTGATGCCGCCCTCTGCCTGCTCCTCGTAAACGATGTCTGCCTGGTCGAGCCCGCTCTGGGGTCGCGAGGCGGGGTCGTTGCCGAGCTTGACCGCCAGCGCCGGCCGCCGCGGCACCTTGCCGTGCGGAGCGGGTAGCCCGGTGAGCGGGCAGGTCCTCGCGGCAACGGGAGGTGGCGGCGGTGTGGTCGTGGTCGTGTTGCGGGGAAGCGTGGTGGTTGGGTGATGTCCGGCTGCATTGGTGGCCCCACCCGACAGGGCCACGCCGAGAACGATGCCGACGACCGCGACGAGCCCAACGACGCCGGTGACGAGGCCGATGCGCTGATTGCGATTGAGGCCTGTCAGCCAGTTCTGCACCTTCGATCCGCCCGGGCGCTTTCCTGACGCCCGGCGGTGCCCAGGAGTCCGCTGGCTCATCTCTCACTCGTCAGCGGGTCGCTCAAGCATCGGCTCACCGGTCCGAAGGTACCTGAGGTTCTCGGGGCAATGGGGGATCCCACCGCAAAGCGCGCAGAAGTGGGGGCTGAGGGCACTGCCATTATGGAAGGATGCGTCCCGTGCCGACTGCCCTCGTCGACGGTCGCAAGCTCCCACGGCGACTCCAGGTGAGCGGGGGCGGATCCTGGTTTCTGGCCGGTCGCGGGTCCTTCGAGCGAGTCGGTGCGGGTGACTTGAGCCTCGAGGACCTCACGTCCGTCGAGGCCGAGCTGGGCAAGCGCGTCCTCGTCGCTCTGCCGATACTGCCCTTGTTGCAGGACCACTTGACCCGAGCGGTCCGAGAGTCGCAAGGTGACCGGACCTCTACGTCATTGTGGGGAGCCAGCCGCCGCGTGCAGCGCTACGAGCAGCTAAGAGACCGCAAGCCACCCACGGTCTCGGCGGTCGCGAGGGGTGCGCAGGTGGCGGTCCTGCCCGTCCTCGGGGCTGTGTGGGTGGACCGTCGTCGTCTGTTTCGACCGGGAGAGCTGGCGATCTTGCCCTGGACCGAACCGCGGGTGAAGCTCGCCGTGGTGCGACCCTCTACGGTGCAAGCCGCGATGCGCGAGATCATCGGGCGGAACGGGCCCCGGCGCGCCGCCGAGGCGAACGGCGGCTGACGGCTCCGACGGCGGCGAGCTGTCAGTTGCGGGGATCTCGGCTATCGGGTCGGCTGTCGGACGAATCGGAAGACCGGCACGCCGGGCACAGGCCGCGAAAGACGATGTCGACTCCGGTCAGGTCGAAGCCATGCCGGTCCGCGGGGCCGAGCTTGAGCCCGCCCTGACCCCGGGGAAAGACGTCCCGTAGCTCTCCGCGATGACGGCACACCAGGTGGTGGTGGTCGAGACGGGCGTTCGGGTCGTAGCGTTTCGCGCCGCCGGCGCCAGAGATCTCGAGGACCTCTCCCATCGCGACCAGCTCGTTCAAGGTGTTGTACACCGTCGCCAGGCTGATCTCCGGTAGCCGCTCCCGGGCACGACCGTGAACGGCCTCGGCCGTGAGGTGCAGGTGGTCGCCGTCGAGCACCTCGGTCACCGCGCGACGCTGCGGGGTGACCCGCCAGTGACGTTCTCGCAGGCGTTCCAGGAGATCGCTGATCGGGAAATTCTAGGTGTCCGATCCGAGTGAGCGGCTGCCGAGCCGCAGGGCCTGGACGGGGAAAGCATCTCGTCTCTCAAGGAGCGAGGGTCACTCCCCGGCAAAGTGGTCCGAGCGAGGCGAGGTCGGAGACCGCCCCCTCACGGGCGCTCAGTCGTCTCGCGTATAAATGGTCACATGAGCTCGAGCCGGATCGGCGACTGCACGAAGGCAGCGGCGTGAGCCCGTCGCCCTTCGCATTCGACGTCGACACGGCGCTCGAGCGCCTCGACGACGGTCGCTACCGCGGGACGATGACGGATCGCTGGACGGTCGGAGCAGGCCCGAACGGGGGTTATGTCGCTGCGTTCGCGCTCCGCGCGGTGTTGCGCGAGAGCACGCTGCCCGATCCGCTCTCGATGACGGTTCACTACCTCGCTCGGCCCGGGGCCGGTCCCGTTGACGTCCTCGTCGAGACCCTTCGCGTCGGCCGCGGCCACACGACGCTCAGCTTCCGCCTCGTCCAGGGCGAGATCAAGGCGGCCGGCATCGTCACGCTCGGGCGGCACCGAGAACCCGGGCCGTATGACTTCGCGCCGCCGGCACCCGAGCCGGGCCTGGCGCCGGAAGCGTCCCTCCCGCTGCCTCCGCGCGAGATGCCGGGCTCCTCGCTCTGGCGGCGCCTGGACCTGCGGATCTCCAAGCCTGAGGATGTCTTCTACCTCCGTGAGACCCCGGGCGAGGCGACGACGGGCGGATGGACGCGGTTCGCCGACGGCCGGCCGGTCGATGCCCTCGCGGTACCGCTCTTCCTCGACTGCTGGCCGCCGGCAGTGTTCTGCCGCACCCTGCAGCCGTCTCCCGCCGGAACGCCCACGCTCGAGCTCACCGTGCACTGGCGCGACCGGCCCGGGCCCGGATGGCACCGGACGAGCTTCGAGACGCGTCTTGTCGCGGGCGGTTACATGGACGAGAACGGCGAGCTCTGGAGCGAAGACGGACGGCTCGTCGCGGAGAGCCGCCAACTCGCCAGGTACTGATCAGCCCGGGCGACGGTCGCGGGCCCGCGATGGCGACCGGAGCGGGCACCCGAGCTCGGCACCGGTAGGGTCACGCCCCAGTGGATGGCCACGGTCCCCGAACGGCCCTCGACGGCCTGCTCGTCGCTGACTTCTCGCGGGTGCTCGCGGGTCCATTTGCGACCATGCTCCTCGGCGACCTGGGCGCAGACGTCGTGAAGGTCGAGCGGCCCGGGGCCGGCGACGACACACGCTCGTGGGGCCCGCCGTATGTCGACGGCGAAAGCGCCTATTACCTGGCGATCAACCGCAACAAGCGCAGCGTCGCCCTCGACCTTTCGACGGCGGACGGACGCCTCGCCGCCCGCCGCCTGGCTGAACGGGCCGATGTCATTGTCGAGAACTTCAAGCCCGGGACGATGGCTCGTCTCGGACTGTCCTATGACGAGGTGTCGGCGGTGAACCCGGCAGTGGTGTACTGCTCGGTCTCGGGCTTCGGGACCACGGGGGCGGGGGCGGCGCGCCTCGGCTACGACTTCATCGTTCAGGCGGTCGGCGGGCTCATGTCCATCACCGGCCCGGAGGATGGAGAGCCCACCAAGGTCGGGGTTGCCGTCGTCGACGTCCTCACGGGGCTTTTCGCGTCGAACGCGATCCTTGCCGCGCTGCTGGACCGATCGGCGACAGGAGCGGGTCAGCGGGTCGAGGTCGACCTCATGTCCTGCCTGCTTGCTGGGCTCGTGAACCAGGCCTCCACGTACGTCACGACCGGTGAGGTGCCGCAGGCACTCGGCAATCGACACCCGGCGATCGTGCCGTACGAGATGTTCGCCGCCGCCGATCGGCATCTCGTCGTTGCTGTTGGCAACGACGGCCAGTTCGCGGCCTTTGCCCGGGCGCTCGAGATGGAGTGGCTCGCCTCCGACGATCGATTCGGTTCGAACTCCTCGCGAGTCGCCCACCGCAAGGAGCTGGTCGAGGTCATCGAGGGTCGGCTCCACGAGCGGCCGGCGGCTGCGTGGGTCGCGCTGCTCGAGGCCGCGGGAGTTCCCTCCGGGCTCGTGAACGACATCAGCGAGGCCTTCGCGCTGGCCGGCAAGCTCGGGCTGTCGCCGGTCGTGCAAGTCGGTGACGGGTCGGCCGGAAACGAAGTCGCCCAAGTGGCCGACCCGATGCACTTGTTCTCGAGCCCAGTGAGCTATCGGCGGCGCCCGCCGCGCCTCGGCGAACACACCGATGAGGTGCTGCGGGAGCTCGGGCTGTAAGTGTGGCTCAGACACTTCCGAGTGGCGCCAGCCGGGGGGCAGGCGACGCCGAGGCGGGTCGGCGATGACCACAGTGCCTGGGCCGGCCGACCGGTACGATTTGACGCAAACGAATCGACGATCCGGGAGTGCCTTCATGCCGACAACGAAGAGCGTGTACCAATCCAGCACCGATGCCGACTCGTACGAGCCGTTCATGGTCGACGACCTGCAGATCGGCGAGGTCCATTGGCTGCGGGAGACGGCTGGTGGAGACGGGGTGCTGCTGACGGGTCTGTGGCGGGCGGAGCCAGGCAGCTTTCCTTACACGTTCACGGCCGACGAGACGTTCCTGCTCCTCGAGGGCTCGGTGTCCATCGATCTCGACAGCGGCGAGTCGGTCGATCTGAAGGTGGGAGACCTCGTGTCGTTCGCGTCCGGTACCCAGGCGACCTGGCACGTACACACTGCCTCGAAGAAGTTCTTCGTCGTCAGCGGGTAGTACCGCGCGCAGGGACCGAGGCGACGGCTTGCTCAGGCCGCCGGCAGTACGCCCGAGCGCCCGTTCAGGTCACCGATGAGCTCGTCCCAGACCGGGAGGAGCTCGAGCAGAGAGCGCCAGAAGCTCTGCTCGCGACGCGCCTCGAACTCTTCGAGAGACACACCTTGCTGCTCGACCCAGGTGTAGTAGCCGAGGTTGAAGATCCGGTCTCGGTCGAAGTCGGTGCATTCGAGGAGGTGATCCTCGGCTGCACCGAGGATGTGCTCGCCGAAGATCTGAGCGGCAGTGACTTCCGTCACGCCGTCCTTCCAGTCGCGCTTCATCGCTGCAAAGAGCTCGCTCTCGTACATCGCCGCGCCGTCCGTCGCCACCGTGACGACAAGGTCGTCGCAACCGAGCTGCAGGCGCTTTGCCATCTTGATCGCGGCGAGGACGTTGCACCAGCTCGACAGCCCGAAGGACGCGAGGGCGGCGATCATCTCCGGGCTCACGCCGCGGCTGGCAAGGTAGCTTCGCCCCGCGTCGGTGTTGGCGAGCACGTTCAACGAGTCGGTGGCGCGGTCCGAGACGGCGACGACGGCGTCGGTGCCCATGACGTTGTGGATGAGGGGCACGTGCTTGTCGCCGATGCCCTGGATGTTGTGCTCACCGAAGCCGTTGTTCAGCAAGGTCGGGCACTCGAGCGCCTCGACGGCGACGGTGAGGGATCCGAAGCGCTCTTTCAAGTAGTCGCCGGCGCCGATCGTGCCGGCTGACCCTGTGGCGGACACGAACGCTCGAACCGTGAGGTCGCGGCCGGAGCTCGTGAGGTGCTCGACGATCCGCTCGAGGGCTGCGCCGGTCGCGAGCCGGTGCACGAGATGGTTGCCGAACTCGCAGAACTGGTTCAAGATCACGTTTTCCGGGTCTTCCGCGAGCTCGTGGCAGCGGTCGTAGATCTCCTTCACGTTGCTCTCGGTGCCGGGCGTCTTGATGATGTCGCCCTCGTCGACGACCCACCGCTCGAGCCAGTCGAAGCGCTCGCGGCTCATCCCCTCGGGCAGCACCGCCACCCCGCGGCAGCCCATCACCCGCGAAACCGCCACCCCGCCGCGGCAGTAGTTGCCGGTTGAGGGCCAGATCGCCCGGTGTCGGGTGGGATCGAACGTACCGGTCACGAGCCGTGGCGCAAGACAGGCGTACGCCGCGAGCACCTTGTGGGCGCCGATCATCGGGAATCGATCCCCGAAGGCCACGAGGATCGGAGCCTCGACCCCGGTCAGCTCACGCGTCAACACGACGTGTTCCGGTACCTCGGCGAGGGTTCCGTCCATCGTGTTGTACCAGTGGATTCGCCAGAGGTTCGCCGGTGACGCGGCATCCTTGCCGACGTCGCTCAACTGCGCCTGCAGCGCGCGCGGAGCGGTGGCCGGCTTCGTCAGTTGCGCGAAGGTGGGGAGGGCGATCTGCTGTTCGCGAAAGTGTCGTGCTGTCCGCTCGAGGGCGGCGGAATCGATAACTTCCGAATCGAGTCCGTAGATGTTCACGGGCCGATTCTGGTCGCGCGCGCCGGCCGGGGCAAAGCGTCCCCGAGGCCCTGTGATCGCTCGGGCTTGTGTGATACCTTGCCCGCGAAACAAGCAGTACCGCGAGACGCGTCGTTCCTTGGGACCTCCGTATCACGGCACCGACGCATCGGCCTGTGCCGTCATACGGCTAGGGAGATCAGTTCTTCGCGTCCGCGGCCCTGGAGGGGAGGACGCAAGTGGAGGGGATCAGCGGCGGGACAGGGGTGTCGAGCCCGCTCGACGGAACCACGGCGGAGAGCTACGAAGCCTTCAAGCTCGAACAGCGGGGCATCGAGCTGATCCCGGACACGGACAGACCGATGACCGCAGCCGGGTTGTTCTGGCTCTGGGCCGGAGCGATCTGGAACGTCGAGTACCTGGTCTACGGCGCGCTGATTGTGTCGTTCGGGCTGTCGTTCTTCCAAGCCGTGCTCGCGATCCTGGTGGGCAATCTCGTCTACGCCTTCATGGGGCTGGCAAGCCTCATGGGCCCCGAAGCCGGTACGACGCAGTTCATGGTGAGCCGGGCACCGTTCGGACGCAACGGAAATCGGGTGCCATCAGTGTTCAACTGGCTCACCCAGGTCGGATTCGAGATCGAGGGCATCGTTCTCATCGTCCTCGTCGTGGAGGCGATGTTCACGAGGGAAGGCAGCACGCTCGGCACCGCTGCCAAAGTGGTCGTCATCATCGCAGCCGTCGCGGTGCAGTTCCTCATGCCATTTCTCGGGCACGCCACGATCACAAAAGTCCTTCGTTATCTTTCCGTGGTTTTCATCGCGGTCTTCATCGTCATGGCGGTCCTGGTCATCCCGCACGCGCATCCGAGCCTGCTGCACCAGCACTCGACGTGGTGGATATGGACGACCGGCCTCGTGCTCATCGTCGCCGCGGGTGGCCTCGGCTGGACGGAGAACGCGAGCGACTACTCGCGTTACCTGCCACGGTCGACGAGCAAGTCGAGCACGTTCTGGGCTGCGACGTTGGGAGCCGGCATCCCCTCGGTCCTCTTGGAGCTCCTCGGCGCAGCTGCCTATCTCGTCAGCCCGAAGGTCACGGCGGTGACCGGAGTCCCGTCGTCGTTCGCAAGCTGGTTCTTCTGGCCCTTCCTCATCCTCGCCATTCCACAGCTGTTCGCGATCAACACCATGGACCTGTACTCCTCCGGAGTGACCCTGCAGGCAATCGGCATTCCGCTGAAGCGATGGGGTTGTGTTCTCGTGGACACGGTGGTGTGCGGAGCGGTCACGGCGCTCGTGATCTTCAAAGGGAATTTCTACGCGGATCTGTCGGGATTCCTCGACTACATCGTGGTGTGGATCTCGCCGTGGTTCGGCATTCTTCTTGTCGACTACCTGCTGCGCCGGGGCCGCTACGACCCCGAGTCACTGGTCGCGCAGCGAGGCGGGGTGTATTGGCGCGACGGCGGCTGGAACTGGAAGGCGCTGTTCTCGCTCGCACTTGGAATGGTTGCCGCGATGATGTGGATCGACGCAGCGTTCTATGTGCCTGCCTACACCTCTCCGCTCTCGAGCGCGACCTACGGAGCCGACTTCAGCTGGCTCTTCGGGCTCGTGGTCGGGGCGCTCTCGTACTGGATGCTGTCCGCCGGCAGCGTGCCGAAAGAGACAGTGTCCCCGGCTCGAGACCCCTCCGTGCCGGTTGGCTGACCCGGTGTTTGTCGGCTGACTTGAGACCTCAGCAGCACCGCCCGTCGGGGCGGCCGGCCCACCTGCCGTGACCGCGCGGAAGGTTCTGAGAGGGGCCCGCTGGCCCGGCGAAGTGGCCATCGAAGGCGGGCGGATCACCGAGATCGGCTCGGTCGCGCCCCGCCCAGGCGACGAGGTGATCGCCTGCGAGGGTGGCATCGTGACGGCGGGACTGGTGAATACGCACCACCACCTGTACCAGTGGCTGACCCGCGGCCGTGCCACCGGCTGCGACCTGTTCGGCTGGCTCCAGCAGCTGTACCCGGTCTGGGCTCGCATCTCCGTCGAGGCGGTGGCCGCCGCGGCGACGGTCGGGCTGGCCGAGCTTGCGCTGAGCGGGGCGACGACCGTCGCCGACCACCACTACGTCGTCCCCCGCGGCGACGACTCGGTCTTCGACGCGATCGCGCAGGCCAGCCGAAGAGTCGGCGTGCGCCTCCACCTGTCCCGTGGCTCGATGGACCTCGGGCAGAGTGCTGGAGGACTGCCGCCCGACGACGTGGTCGAAGGCACCGATTCGATCCTGCGCTCGACCGAGGCAGTGACCGCCAGGCTGCACGACGGCGAGTGGGTCACCGTCGTGGTGGCGCCCTGCAGCCCCTTCTCGGTGAGCACCGAGCTCATGACCCAGTCCGCCGCTCTTGCCCGCCGGCTGGGCCTGCGGCTGCACACGCACCTCGCCGAGACGATCGAGGAGGAGCTCGACTGCGTGGCGCGCTTTGGCCGGCGTCCGGTCGACGTCATCGAGGAGCTGGGCTGGCTCGAGCCCGACGTGTGGTTTGCGCACGCCGTCCACCTCGATGCTTCGGAGGTCGATCGCCTCGGAGCAGCCGGGACCGGCGTCGCCCACTGCCCGAGCTCGAACGCCCGGCTGGCGGCGGGCACCTGCCCGGTTCGCGGGCTCATCGACGCCGGAGCTCCCGTCGGCCTGGGCGTCGACGGCGCGGCCTCGAACGAGGCCGGGACCCTTCTGCCGGAATTGAAGCAGGCGCTCTACCTCGCTCGGCTCAGCGCCGGCCGAGCGGACGCGATGTCTCCGGGCGAGGCACTCGAGATCGCCACCGCCGGGGGTGCCGATTGCCTTGGCCGCCCTGATCTCGGCCGCCTGGCGGTGGGTTCGCCGGCCGACGTCGCCGTCTGGCCGGCCGACGACATCGCCGACATCGCTGACCCGGTGGCCGGCCTCGTGCTCGGGCCGACCCGGCAGGTACGCCACCTTCTCGTCGGAGGCGACGCGGTCGTCACCGACGGCGAGCTCCAGGGCGTCGACCTGCGATCCGCCCACGCCGAGCTTACCCGCCAGGCCCGAACTCTCTGGACCTGAGCGGCGCGTTCATCCCCGGCCGGAGTTCCCTCCTCTGCTCAAACGGCGCCCGCGACCACGTCCGCGACGAGCTCGCGGCGCTTGACCACCTGCCGGCCGCCGACCCAGACGCCCTCGATGCCGACCGGGAGCTCGCGAGGCGACTCGAACGTCGTCTGGTCGGCGATCGTGAGCGGATCGAACAGCACGAGATCGGCCGGCAACCCGGGCCGGATCTCACCGAGTCGGCCCTCCCAGCCGACGACGGCAGCAGCCTGCGAGGTCATCTTCCGCACCGCCTCGGTCAGCGAGAACGTGCCGAGCTCCCTCACGAAACGGCCCAGCACCCTCGGGAACGTCCCGTGCAGCCGTGGGTGAGGATGCCCTCCGTAGTCCACGACGGCGTCGGTTCCGATGGAACAGTAGGGCCGGCTCATGAACGCGGCGACGTTCTCCTCGACGTTGTTGAACGAGATGAGCGACATCCCGAGGTCCTCGCTGGCGAGGAGGTCGAAGATGACGTCGAAACCCGCCGGGGAGTTGAAGTCGCGCACCCCCGCAGCCGCGATGACGTCGATGAACGAACGGCCTGCGATCTCCGGTCGGCGGGACCGCGCCACCCGCAGGCCACGCCAACCGTCGGAGAAGACCCACCAATTGTCCCAGCTCGTCGTGTCGTTCATCAGCTGGCGGCGAAGCTGCACCCGCACGCTGCGGTCGTGCAGACGGCGAAGGGTGGCCTCGTGGCCACCGTCCTGCACCCACGGTGGGAGGAGCACGATCGCGCTGGTCGAGCCGGCGACGTACGGATGCACGTCGGCCGACACCCGCACGCCGGCGCCGCGGGCGGCATCGATGCGATCGATCAGCATCGCGGCCTTGTGCCAGTTGTGGCGCCCTGCCGCCTTGATGTGGCTGTAATGCAGGTGGCATCCGGTTCTGGCTGCCACGTCGATCACTTCGTCGGTCGCTTCTACGACGCGGTCGCTCTCCGAGCGCACGTGCACGAAGAACGGGAGGTCGCGGGCGGCGACCACCTCGCACAGCGCGGCGACCTCGTCGGTGCTGGCATAGGCCGCTGGCACGTAGACAAGGCCGGAGGAGAATCCGCACGCCCCGTCGTCAAACGCGCGGACGATTGCCTCCTGCATCTGCTCGATCTCCGGGCCGGTGGCCTCGCGGGCGTCGTCTCCCATCACGAGCCGCCGGATCGTGGCGTGTCCCACGAGCGCCGCCGTGCGCGTCGCAGAGCTCGCCCGAACCGACTCGAGATATTCCCCGAACGACCGCCACGTCCAAAGGTGCAGGGGGATGCTCCCGTCCAGGCCCGCCAGCAAAGCCCGGTGACCTTCGAGGTCGTCTTCTGGGACCGGGGCCGCGGATATGCCGTCCTGCCCGAAGACCTGCGCCGTGCATCCTTGCAGGAGCTTCGGCGAGTCACCGAGCGGCGTGCCTTCCGCCTCCCGCACCACGGTGTAAAGGTCGGAGTGCGAATGGAGGTCGATGAAGCCCGGCGCGAGCACGAGGCCGGAACCGTCGACGATCGCGGCGCCCTCGCCCGGAGCGGCTGCGGTGACGTCGCTGATCGTCCCGCTCCCGTCAACCACCACGTTTGCGATCCTCGGATCCGCGCCGGTCCCGTCGATCACCGTGGCGCCACGGACGCAAAACGGCGCCCGCGTTCCCTGGCTCTCACCCACAGATCGCCGTCCTTGCCTGGAAGAAGCTCGGATATGACCGGTTGATCGATGTCCGCTCGGAGCCTACCGGCGGCCGCTCGCGACGACCCGGACCCCTGGGCACTAGCTTCGAGCCGCGTCGATCGAGCGAAGGAAGGTGGAGCCCGACATGAGAAGCTTCCTCGGCCGGGACATTCTGTCCTTGAAGGACATGGAGCGGGAGGAGTATTTCCAGATCTTCTCGGTGGCGGACCGCCTCAAGCCGTATGCCGCCGAGCGCAGGAACGGGGACCTGCTCAAGCACAAGACGCTGCTCACGGCCTTCTACCAGCCGAGCACCCGCACCCGCCTCGCGACCGAAGCCGCCATGCACCGGCTCGGTGGCCACGTGCTGGGCTTCTCGGATGCGAAGATGACCCGCGCCGGCGACTTCTACCAGGAGTCGATCAAAGACACCGTCCACATGCTGGAGTACTACGGGGACGTCATCGCGATGCGCCATTTCCAGCAGGGCGCGCCGCACGAGGCGGCGAAATGGGCTTCGATCCCGGTCATCAACTGCGGGGACGGCTGGGGCGAGCACCCGACCCAGGTGCTGACCGATCTCTACACGATCTGGCAGGAGAAGCGGGGTCTCGACGGCTTGAAGGTGCTCTGCGTCGGCGACATGCGGATGCGGACGATGCACTCGATCCTCTACGCCATGTCGCAATTCGACATGGAGGCGTTCGTGGTCGGGCCACCCGAGATGTCGTTGCTCGACGAGTTCAAGGCCGAGCTGGACGAGCGCAACGTCCAGTACCGGGAGATGGAGGACGTCGACAGCTGCATCGCGGATGCCGACGTCATCTACATGGAGCCGGTGGTGCAAGCCGACTACACCGTCTCGCGGGACGAAGTGACCGAGGACAAGGGGCTCACGCCCGCGGCGTACCGCGTGACCCGCGAGCTCCTGCGCGAAAAGGCCAAGAGTGACGCCATCATCCTGCACTCGCTGCCCCGTATGGACGAGCTCCCGCCGGACGTCGACAGCACGCGGCACGCGCGCTACTGGGTCGAGGCCTTCAACGGCGTCGTCATTCGGATGTCCCTGCTCGCGCTGATCCTCGGTGCGGCCGAGTAGGCGAGCACGCCGCCCGTGCTGACGCCCGGGACCGCCGTGGTTGCCATCGGCGGTAACTCGCTCATCAAGGACAAGCAGCACCAGACCGTGCGCGACCAGTACATCGCAGCGCAGGAGACCTGCCGGCACATTGTCGGGATGATCCAGGAAGGCTGGAAGGTCGCGATCACCCATGGCAACGGGCCACAAGTGGGCTTCATCCTGCGTCGCTCGGAACTGGCGGCACACGAGCTGCACGAGCTCCCACTCGACGTCTGCGGCGCGGACAGCCAAGGAGCGATCGGGTACGCCTTGCAGCAGAACCTCTACAACGAATTCCGCCGCCGGCACATGGACCGTGAAGCCGCCACGATCATCTGCCAGACCGAAGTGGCGGAGGACGACCCGGCGTTCGAGCATCCCAGCAAGCCGATCGGCGGGTTCATGGATCCCGAGCAGGCGGAGCGGCGCCGCCAGGAAGGCTGGAAACTCGTCGAGGAGGCGCAGCGCGGCTGGAGACGGGTGGTGCCCTCGCCCCAGCCGCTTCGCATCGTGGAGCTGGCAGCGATCCGCGGGTTGATCAAGGCCGGCATCGTCGTCATCACGGCGGGTGGTGGCGGCATACCCGTCGTGGCGGACGCGGAAGGCGATCTCGAGGGCGTCGCCGCGGTCATCGACAAGGACCTCGCGTCCGCCCTCCTCGCCAACAAGCTGGGCGCAGACCTGCTCGTGATCTCGACCGCCGTCGAGAAGGTGGCGCTGAATTTCGGTACGGCCGAGGCGACCCTGCTCGACCATCTCACGCTGGCGGAGGCCAAGGCGCACCTCGACGAGGGGATCCATTTCGCAGCCGGGAGCATGGCTCCGAAGATCCAGGCGATCGTGAACTACCTCGGCAACGGAGGAACGACCGCGATCGTCACGAATCCGGAGAATGTCGAGCGTGCGTTGCACGGCGAGGCCGGGACCCGATTCACGCTCGACTGATCGGTTTGGCCGGCGCGGGTAGCCTGAAGGACTGAAGCCGCCCCGCCCTCGTGGGCGCGGGTCGCTTCGAAGATGGTGGAGGCGAAGTTCGATGACGCAGTTCTCGCTCAACGGCCACCCGGTCGAGGTCGGGCCCCATCCTCATCTGCTCGCAGCGCTCCGCGAGGAGCTCGACGTCACCTCGCCCAAGGACGGCTGCTCCCCGTCTGGCCAGTGCGGCTGCTGCACGGTGCTCATCGACGGCAAGGCATCGGTGAGCTGCCAGATCTCGCTCGAGAAGGTCGCCGGTAAGGCGATCACGACCTTGGAAGGCTTCGACGCCTCGGAGAGGGGGCGTTTTGCCGCCGCCTTCGCCGCCACCGGGGCACTGCAGTGCGGCTTCTGCACGCCCGGGATCCTCGTCCGGGTAAAGGCGCTCATCGACAAGAAGGGCTCGGGCCTGACCCGTGACGACGCCGCTCGCTATCTCGGCGCTCACCTGTGCCGGTGCACCGGCTACAGCAAGATCCTCGATGCGGTGGAGTTGCTCGCCGGCGGTCAGGTGCCGGAGGTCGTGTCGCCGGGGGGCATCGGGTCCCGGGGCATCAAATACGAGAGCGTCGAGCTCGCGCTCGGCGACCGCGACTACGTCGACGACATCAGGGTTCCCGGCATGCTGCACGGCGCGCTCCGGCTCGCGGACCACGCCAGGGCCGACGTCGTACGCATCGACACCACAGCCGCGCGCGCCATGGCGGGCGTCGAGGCCGTGTTCACCGCCGCGGACGTTCCCGGCGAATTGCGGGTGGGGATCATCTACACCGATTGGCCCGTGTTCATCCCCGAGGGCGGACGAACGTCCTACCTGGGCGACGTCCTCGCCATCGTCGTCGCACAGTCGCGGGAAGCCGCGCGCGAGGCTGCCAAGCTCGTGGAAGTCGCCTACCGGCCGCTTCGCCCGATCACCGACATGATGGCGGCGATCGGCGATCCCGATGACGCGGTATGGGAGCTCGACGGCAACGTCCTCTCCCGCTCGGCGTACCGACGCGGCGACGTGGACGCCGCCCTCGCCGCCTCTCCGCACACGGTGCACGAGGTCTTCTCGACCCAGCGCGTCGAACACGCCTTTCTCGAGCCCGAGTCCACCGTCGCCGTCCCCGGTCCCGATGACACCTTGAAGGTCTTCTCCGGTGGCCAGGGCGCCTGGGACGACCGCAACCAGATCGCCTCGGTTCTCCACGTCGAGGCGGGACAGATCGTCGTCGAGCAGGTCTCGAACGGTGGCGCCTTCGGTGGCAAGGAGGACATGTCCAACCAGGCCCAGACCGCCCTTGCCGCGTGGTTGCTGAAGCGGCCGGTGAAGTGCACCTTGTCGCGCGAGGAGTCGTTTCTCGTCCATCCCAAGCGGCATCCGATCCGCATGGAGTACTGGGTCGGGTGTGACGACGACGGCAAGCTGCTCGCGCTCAAGGCGCGCATGGTCGGGGACTCGGGACCGTACGCCTCGGTCGGCATGAAGGTCCTCGAGCGGGCCGCCGGCCATGCGTCGGGGCCTTACCACCTGCCCGTCATCGACGTCGAGTCCATCGCCGTGCGAACGAACAACCCGGTGTGCGGAGCCTTCCGGGGCTTCGGCGCCAATCAGGCACAGTTCGCGATGGAAGGGGTCATGGACCGCCTCGCGGCCGAGGTCGGCATCAGTGCCTGGGAGATTCGCTTCCGCAACGCCGTGGCACCGGGGGTGGTCTGGGGCCCGGGACAGCTAATGGACGACGGCGCGCTCGGCGCCAGGGCCTGCCTGGAGGCCATCAAGCCCGCCTACGAGCAGGCAGTCCTCGACGGCAAGGCGGTTGGCCTGGGCTTCGGGCTCAAGAATTCCGGCCTCGGGAACGGCCTCGTCGAGAGCATCAAGGCGGTCGTCCGCTTCTCCGAGGACGGCGGCGTCGAGGTTCGCCACTGCTGGACCGAGATGGGCCAAGGCGTCCACACGGTCGCCCTCCAGGTCGCGGTCGAGGAGCTCGGCGTCGATCCGGGACTCGTCCGGGTCATCGTCGACACGACGCGCGAGCTCGGCGCCGGGCAGACGACCGGCTCTCGCGGCACGCTCATGGGAGCAGGGGCGGTCTCCGACGCTTGCCGGCGGGCGGTCGCCGACGGGTGCCGCCCCGGTGTCGACTATGCGGGCGAGTACTGCGTCGACTGGACCAACTCGCTCAAGGAGGGCCTCGAGAACCCGACCATCCACGCGGTGTTCTCCTACGCCGCCCAGCTCGTGGTCGTCGACCGCGAGACATCCAAGATCGACCGGGTGCTGGCGGTGCACGACGTGGGCCGGGCCGTCAACCCGCTCCTGTGCGAGGGCCAGATCCAGGGCTCGGTGCACATGGGACTCGGCTACGCCCTCTCCGAGGACTTCCCCGCGGATGACCAAGGGCGTCCGCAGAACATGACGCTGCGCAGCCTGGGCATCATCCGGCCGAAGGACGTGCCGCCGATCGACACCATCCTCGTCGAGGCGCCCCAGCCGCGGTCCCCCTACGGGATCAAGGGCGTCGGTGAGATCGGCCTCGTCCCGACGGCCGGTGCCGTCGCCGGCGCGTTGCACGACCTCGACGGCACGTGGCGCTCGACGCTCCCGATGCGGGTGCCCGTCGGCGCCGGTGCCGGTGCCGGTGCCGGCGACGAGTGACTGGCACCGAGGCTAAGCCGACGGGGGGTGATGCCGAAGCCGGCGTGACGGGCGGGCTCGTCTGCGGGCACCATCACCTCTACTCGGCGCTCGCCCGTGGCATGCCGGCGCCGCCGCGGACGCCGCACAATTTCCCCGAGATCCTCGAGCTCGTCTGGTGGCGGCTCGACCGCGCCCTCGACCTCGAGATGATCAGGTGGTCGGCGATGCTGGGCGCCCTCGAGGCGCTCGAGCGGGGGACGACTGCGATCGTCGACCATCATGCGTCACCGAATGCGATCGAGGGCTCCTTGAGCGTCATCGCGGACGCCTGTGCCGAGGTCGGTGTCCGGTCCTCCTGTTGCTACGAGGTCACCGACCGCGACGGTCCCGACGTGCTTCGCGCCGGGCTGGCCGAGAACGAGCGCTTCCTCCGCGCCGGCGGGAAAGGCTTCGTCGGCGCCCACGCCTGCTTCACGCTCTCGGCGGCCAGCCTCGAAGCGGCGGCCGGCTTGGCGGCGGACCTCGGGGCCGGGGTGCACATCCATGTCGCCGAGGACCGCGTCGACTCGGCAGCCGGTGAGAGGCTCGAGGGCGTCACGACCGAGAATTGGCTGCTCGCCCATTGTGTGCACCTGGACCGGCCGCTGCGCGGGACGGTGGCGCACAATGCCCGGTCGAACATGAACAACGGCGTCGGCTACGCCCGGCCGGCCCGACTGGACAACACCGTCGTGCTCGGGACCGACGGTATCGGCGGCGACCTGCTGGAGGAATTCCGCATCGCCTACGTGCGTCATCGCGAGGACGACGTGACCGCGTCGCCGGACATGGCCTGGTCGTGGCTGGGGGCGGGCAGCAGCCTCGTTCCCGAAGCCGCCGACGACCGGGTCCGCTGGAGCTACGCCCCGGTCGATCCATGGCATCTCGCCTTCACGCCCGGTGTGCAGCCGCTCGAGGTCATGGTGGCCGGCGAGGTGGTGCTTCGGGACGGCCGGCCGACGCGGGTCGACCCGGTCGAGGTGCGCGCCCGGGCACACGAGCAAGCACAACGGCTCTGGGCACGGCTCTGAGCCGAGTCGGCCGAGAACCGTGGGCGCCAGCGCGAGCGGCCCTTACGCGGTCCAGTCCGCGAAGGCATCGATCATGGCGCGGACGTCCGAGCCGAGCGGATAGAGCACCGGGCAGGTGCAGCCTCGTTGCACGTACTCGGCCACCTTCGCCTGGCACTCCTCCGCCGTCCCCGATGCGGTGATCATCTGCACGATGTCGTCCGGTACGAGCTTCGAGGCGGCCGCCACCTCCTCGGCCGTCGCCGGCCAGGTCAACACCTTGCCGATTTCTTCCAATAGGGACTCGGGGACGCCGGACGCCTTCATGATGTGCGGTTGCTGGCCGAGATATTGGGTCACGAGCAGACGAGCGGCGTCGAGCGCGGCGCGACGGTCGTCGTCGAGCGAGCAAACGACGAGCTGCGGCCGGTCGAGATCGGTGGCCGAGCGTCCCGCCCTGCGGGCGCCCCGTTCGAGATGGTCCATCGCCATGTCGTTGTAGATCGGCGAAACGAGGTAGTTGAGGACCACCCCATCCGCGATCTCGCCGGCCAGCTCCATCATCTGCATGCCAGTCGCCCCGATGTAGATCGGTACCTCTTTGGCCCTTCTCGCCTGATGGACGTAGTCCAGCTCGACGCCGTCGAGATGGACGAATTCGCCTTCATAGGTGACGCGCTCGTCGGCGAGCAGGGCGCGGACCGCCTCGACGGTCTCCCGCATCGCCCGCAGGGGCTTGACCCGATGCACCCCGACCTTGCCTGCGAGCGGCTCCCACCAGGCGCCGATCCCGAGGATGACCCGGCCCGGTGCGAGGTCGTCCAAAGTCGAGAACGTCGACGCGAGCAGAGCCGGGTTGCGTGTCCAGTTGTTGACGACGCCCGAGCCGACCTTGATCCGCTCGGTGACGGCGAGAAAGGCCGCCATCGGTACCGTCGCCTCCCGCACGAGCCGGCTCTCGGCCTGCCAGATCGCCTGGAAGCCCTTCACTTCGGCGTAGCGGGCGATCTCCATTCCCTCCCGGACGGCGTGCGCGTCCTGCAGGTAGACGGCGACGGGCGTAGTCATGGCCTTACCTCCGGCTTGTCGGGAAGTCACTCAGGTGCGGGGCCCGGCGCCGGCCGAGCGCCGGCGAGGGCGATGTCTTGTGGCCGGACCGGGGCTCTTGGCAGCTCGAGACCGGTGGCGGCCCGGATCGCCGCCACGACCGCCGCCGTGGACGAGATCGTCGGCGGCTCGCCGACGCCCTTGGCCCCCATCGGGGCTCCAGGCTCCGGCTCTTCGATCAGCGCCGCGATATGCACGGTCGGCATGTCGAGCGCGGTCGGGATGATGTAGTCGGTGAACGACGGGTTCCGCACCCGCCCGTGGTCGAGAACGATCTCTTCCATCACTGCGAGCCCGACGCCCTGGGCGATGCCGCCTTCCACCTGCCCCACCACCTGCACAGGGTTGAGCACTCGCCCGACGTCCTGGGAGGTTGTGATCTCGACCACGCGCACGAGCCCGAGCTCGATGTCGACGTCGACGACTGCTCGATGGGCGGCGAAGGCGAAGGAGACATGGGCATCACCTTGCCCGTCGGCGTCGAGACGGGCGGTCGGGGCGTGGTGGAACTCGACGGTCTCCTCCAGCACCTCGCCCGGCGCGGCATCGGCGACGGCGAGGTCGACCTCCCGGCCGAGCGAGACGACCCTGCCCTCCACGAGGTCGAGAATTTCGAGCGGGACGCCCCGCCGGTCGGCGACCGACGCGAGCAGCCGACCGCGCACCGCGCGGCAGGCCGCCTCGACGGCGCCGCCGGACATCCACGTCTGGCGGCTGGCCGACGTCGACCCGGCGGACCCGATACCGGTCGTGCCCGGAGGCGCCAGGATCACCTCGTCGACGCCGAGCACGTCCCGGGTGATCTGTTGCGCGAGGGTGACGAAGCCCTGCCCGACCTCGACGGCCGCGCAGGTAATCGTGGCGACGCCGTCCTCGAGCCGGCATCGTGCCGTCGAAGAGTCGTCGAACCCACCCGAGTACATGAGGTTCTTGACACCCACCGCAAAGCCGACGCCGCGCCGCACGCGATGGCGGTCTGCCGTCCGGCCCGCACCGCCTGGCAGTGCGAGCTCCGCCGAGGTCACGGGGTGGCCGGCGGGCAATGGGGCAGCGGCACAGGTCCGGATGACCTCCGCGACGGGTGCCGCACCGTGCAGTATCTGACCGGTGATGAGCGAGTCGCCGCTCCTGATCGCGTTGGCGAGCCGGAGCTCGACTGGGTCGAGCCCGAGCGCGGCGGCCAGCTTGTCCATCTGCGCCTCGTAGGCGAAGCAGGCTTGGACGGCACCGAAGCCTCGCATCGCCCCGCAGGGGGGATTGTTGGTGCGAACTGCCATGGCGTCGACGACGGCGTTCGGGACCCGGTAGGGCCCGCCCGCGAACGCGGCGGCGTTTCCGACCACCGCCATCGACGAGGACAGATAGGCGCCGCCGTCGAGAATGAGCCGCGCCTCGACCTTCACGAGCCGTCCATCGCTCTCGGCATGATGACGGAACCACATGACCGACGGATGGCGGTGGACGTGTCCGAAGAAGGACTCCTCCCGCGAATAGATCATCTTCACCGGACGCCCGGTTCGCAGCGCCAGGAGGCAGATCTGCACCTGCATGCTCAGGTCCTCGCGCGCCCCGAAGGCACCCCCGACGCCGGCCAGGTGCAACCTGACCTTGTCGAGGGGGAGCGCGAGGCACGCCGCGACCTGGGCTTGGTCGATGTGCAGCCACTGCGTGGCGATGTAGAGGTCGACGCCGCCGTCCTCTGCGGGGATCGCCAGCCCGGACTCAGGACCCATGAAGGCCTGGTCCTGCATCCCGGTCTCGTACCGGCCCTCGACGACGACCGCTCCGGTGGCACCGGGATCGCCCCGGCGGATCCTCTGGCGGTAGAGCACGTTGCCGTGGGGATGGATCGGGTCGGCTTCGGCGGCGGTCTCCGGGTCGACGAGCGGCTCGGTCGGCTCGTAGCCGACGGCGATCGCGCCCGCCGCCCGCCGCGCGGTCTCCGGATGGTCGGCCGCGACGGCCGCAACCGGTTCTCCCATGTAGCGGACCACGTCCCACGCAAAGACCGGCTGGTCGGGATCGTCGAGTCCGTACGTCTTCAGACCGGGCACGTCCTCGGAGGTGATCACCGCCCGGACACCGGAGATCCGCAAGGCTTCGGACACGTCGATGCCGGTGATCGTGGCGGCAGGATGCGGCGAGCGGACGAGGTGTCCCCAGAGCATGCCTTCCGCGAAGAGGTCGGAGGAGAAGGCGAACTGGCCGCGGACCTTGGGCACGCCGTCCGGTCGGGCGGCGCTCTCGCCGAGCCGGCCGCGGCGCACCCCGAGGACGGTGCTCACCCCTGCCGCGCTTCCTGGGCGGCCCGGACCGCTTCGAGGATCCGGCCGTAGCCGGTGCACCGGCACAAGTTGCCCGAGATCGCCTCACGCACCTCGAGCTCGGTCGGGTCGGGATTGTGCTCGAGGAGATCGTGCACGCTCACGATCAAGCCGGGCGTGCAGAATCCGCATTGCACCGCCCCTTCGGCCAAGAAGGCGGCCTGGACGTCGGAGAGCTCGTGCTCTCCGGCGGAGAGCCCCTCGACCGTCACGATGTCCGCTCCGACCGCGCTCGCCGCCAGCACCATGCACGAGCACACGAGGGTGCCGTCCATCAGCACTGAACAGGACCCGCACTCGCCCTGCTCGCAGGCGTTCTTCGACCCGGGAAGGCCGAGCCGCTCGCGCAGCACGAAGAGGAGGTTCTCCCCGAGCCATGCCTGGCTGACCTCGTGCTCCAGGCCGTTGACCTGAAGCCGGTAGTCGATCAGCTCGCCCATGCCCCGCGCCCCGATGCGCCTTGGCGCTCGTCCGCCAAGATCCGCTCGATCGCCCGCTGCGCGCAGACGCCGACCGCGTGCCGGCGGTAGTCCGCGGTGGAGCGATGATCGTCGATGGGTCGCGCCGCCGCCCGCACCAAGGCAGCGAACTCGGCGACGGCGAGTGGCTCGCCGGCGACGCTGCGGCTCGTCCAGTCGATGCGCGACGTCATGAACTGCTCGGCCTCCCGTGCCCGGATCGCGGCCGGCCCGACCGAGCCGAGCGCGCACCGGACCGAGTGCCCGGCCCAGTCGACCACGAGCGCGACGTTCGCGACCGCGATCACCATGGCGTTGCGAGTGCCCACTTTCAAGAACTCCTGCGAGCCGAGTGCGGCAGGAAGGCGGATCTCGACGATGACCTCCCCCGGTCCGAGGCTGGTGCGCTTGGGGCCGACGACGAGCTCGTCGAGGCCGACACTGCGCCGGCCCTGCCTGCTTGCCACGACGACGGTGGCGTCGAGGGCCGCGAGCACCGGGAGCGTGTCGCCCGCGGGCGAGGCCGTGCCGAGGTTGCCCCCGAGGGTGCCCGCATTGCGGATCTGCGGGGACCCGACGGTGCGGGCCGCTTGGGCGAGACCGGGCAGGAGACCGCTCAGCTGAGGGCCCATCAGCTCGGAATAGGTGATACCTGCGCCGAGGACGACTTCGGCACCCTCGAGCCTCCACCCGGCCAGCTCCGCGACCCGCCGGAGGCACACCACCGCCGACGGGCGCCGGTGGGCAAAACTGATCTCGACCATGAAGTCCGTCCCGCCGGCGAGAAGCTGGGCGTCCGGATATCGGTCGAGGGACTCGAAGGCGTCCTCCAGTGACACCGGCACGAAGACGGACATCGACGCAACTATAGGCAGCGACCCCCTGCGGCCCCGGTCGTGCGCGTCCGCCGCCGGTCCGGCGCCGCCGCGTCGACGTCGATCGGGCGCCGCCGTGTGGAGGTTCGTAGACGCCGCCGCGTCGACGCCGGTCAGACCGCGCCGACGTCGGTGAGCTCGAACCTCATCACGTCGACGAGCCCCTTGTCGGTGATCCGAAGCTCGGGGAGCACCGAGAGGCCAAGGAAGCTCAGTTGCATGAACGGCGAGTCGACGCCGACGCCGAGGCCGTTCGATGCGGCCTCGGCGAGCGCCCGCACCTCTGCCGCGACGTCCGCCGCGCTCCGGTCACTCATGAGGCCTCCAATGGGGAGACGCACTTCGGCGAGCACACGCCCGTCCCGCACGGCGACCTGGCCCCCACCGATCTCGGCCAGCCGGGCGACCGCGACCGCCATGTCCGGTGGCCCGGTCTCGTCGAGCGCGCCCACGACCATGCAGTTGTGGGCATCGTGCGCGACCGTCGACCCGATCGCGCCGTGGACGAGACCGAAACCGCGCACGTAGCCGAGGCCGATGCGGCCGGTGCGAAGGTGCCGCTCGACCACGGCGATGCGAGCCACCTGCTCGGCGGGATCGGTGACATCGAGCACGAGATCGCGCGTCGTGAGGGAGCGAGACTCGATGCCGATCACCCGGGCGCGGCCGCCTTCGGGCGGCGGGCGATCGAACGCCGCTGCAGCGGGGGGACGGTCGAGATGGACCGAGGCGCGCATCCAGTCCGGTGCGGCGGCGCCGGGGACCGCTCCGGGCACGACCGCCCCGTTCATCGCCACGAGGCGGCCCGCCTGCCAGACCCGTGCCGGCTGGAAGCCCGCCAGGTCGTCGAAGCAGAGCACATCGGCCTGATAGCCGGGTGCGAGCCAGCCCAGGTGGTCGAAGTGGTGATAGTCGGCCGGATTGCTCGTGGCGAGCACGAGGGCGTCTTCGACGCTGACGCCGGCGGCCACCGCGAGGCGCACGCAGTCGTTCACGTGACCTGCGTGCAGCAGCGTGTCCGGTTCGCGGTCGTCGGTGCAGAGCGCTATCCGGTCAGTCCCGTGGCGGAGCACCGTCGGGATCAGGGCGGCGAGGTTGCGAGAGGCCGAGCCCTCCCGGACGAAGATCCACATCCCCTTGCGCCGTTTCTCTTCCGCCTCCTCGAGCGCCGTGCACTCGTGGTCCGACTCGACGCCGGCCGCCAGGTAGGCGTCGAGCTGCCGTCCGCTCAGTCCCGGCGCATGACCGTCGACGCGCCTGTGGCCGGCGACCGCGATCTTGGCGAGGATCTCCGGATCGCCGTTCACGACGCCGGGAAAGTTCATGACCTCGGCGATGCCGATGGCACCGTGCTCGTCGAGCAGCTCGCACAGCTCTGCGCTGCCGAGCTCCGCGGCCGGACTCTCGAAACGAGAGGCCGGCACGCAGCTCGAGGCACAGATGCCGAAGGTGAACGGGAGGCCCGCCGAAGCTCGGGCAAGGGCGACGACACCCGGTACGCCGAAGACGTTGGCGATCTCGTGCGGATCGGCCGCGACGGCGGTGGTCCCGTGCGGCAGCACCGTGCGGACGAACTCGTCGATCCAGAGCTTGGTCGACTCGAGATGCATGTGGGCGTCGACGAACGAGGCGGTGAGCGCCGCCCCGCTCACATCGACGGTCTCGTGGGCGTCGTGCGGCCCCCAGCCGGCGATGGTGCCGTCGGCAATCGCGAGGTCCGTCACGAGCCACTCCCGCGTGCCCGGCACAAAGACACTGCCGCCGCGAAGGAGGAGGTCCGCCGGCTCGTCGCCCCGCGCGACGGCGAGGACTCTCGGAGTCCCGCGGCGCGGCGGCATCGAGGCAGTCTACGGCCGCGATCGGTGCCCGGGACCTCCAGGCGCCGTCTCAAGGCTTCGGGCTCGGCTTCGCCTTGATGCTGCGCCACGCGGTGCTACCGGTGCCCGGCTCGTCGCCGGCAGCTTGGGCAGCGAGCTCTCGGGCGATGACCGACTCCGGCACCGTCTCGGACGCGTCGATCTCCGACAGCCACGCGGCAGCATGGGCCTTCGCCCAGGCCCGCGAGATGCGCCCGTTGAACATCGAGATGAGTTGATCCGGTCGCGAGAGCGCGAACAGGACGTGGATCACCACGGCCAGCAGGATCCCGAAGAACAGGGCGTCGTGCACGAGCGTGGCGCCGGTCTGATACCGGATCCACCCCGACGGCGCGAAACGCATGATGGTGCCGGTCGCCAGCGTCGCGACCATCGCCGCCCCGAGGAACGCCGCGAGGATCTTCTGCCCGCCGTTGAACTTGTCCCGCGCCAGCCCCCGGCGGCGGGCCTGGCCACGGAAGAAGTCGAAGTCGGCAGGCCGCCAACGGTCGATGCGGCGCAGATCGGTCAGCAACCGCTTCCGCCACGGCCCGAGGAGCCCGAGCACCAATGGCCCGAGCAGGCTCAAGCCGGTGATGACGTGGATGTTCTCCATGAGGCCCCGATGCCCGATCCGAAGGGCCAGGATGGGAAAGTAGAGGATCGCGCCCGTCACGATGAGGGTCACCATCAAGATCGCCGTGCTCCAGTGGACGAGCCGCTCCACGGCGTCGTAGCGGGCCACCGCGCCACCGGGCGAGCCAGCTGCTGCGCCCGTCGAGCGCGGCGCAACGGTTCGTCCGGCCACTCTCATGACGTCGGCACGCCGCCGATCCAGGCGTTGGTCGGGTAGCCGTTGTCCTCCCAGTAGCCCGGGGTGACCTCGTTGGTGACCTCGATCCGGTTCATCCACTTGATCGACTTGTAGCCGTACATCGGTGCGACGTAGAGCCGGACCGGACCGCCGTGATCGGCAGTGACGTTGCCGTCGAGCATCTTGTCGGCGACGAGGATGTTCGGAAGGCGGGCCTGGGCGAGGGTGAGACTCTCGGTGTAGACGCCGTCGGCCGAGAAGAATCTGAGCGCCGACGCGTTCGGGTCCACCCCGGCGCGGTCGAGCACGTCGGAGAGACGGACGCCTTCCCACGGCACGTTCGGCACGTACCAGCCGGTGACGCACTGGAACCGGTGGACGAGGTGGGTGCGCTTCATGGCCCTGAGGTCGGCGATGTTCAGCTTGAGGGGCTCACGGACCATGCCATCGACGGTCAGCTCGTAGGTGTCGGCGGGAATGACGGGGTACTCGCCCGTGACGGTGTAGAAGCGGAACTGGTCGGCGCCCGGCAACGGCACGCCGATAGTCGAGCTGATGTCGCTGATGACACCCCCGAGCCGGTCGTCGATCTTGGTCCCGATGGCGATCCCGATGCCCGTCAGTCCGAGGATGCCGAGCATGGTCCGCCGGCCCATGTGGACCGGTGGCTTGTCCGGGGGCTTGGAGACGCCCGCTCTCTTCTGCCGAGACCCGCTCGCCGCCATGGACCGCTCCTACCTGTTCTCCGCGTCGGTGGCCACGGAATACCGTCCATTATTGCCCGCGGAGCGTTACAGCTGGCTTCAGGCCCCGTAACTGCCCGTGGCGGGAACCGGTTTGGTGGTCGCTTGCCTCCGCCGGCGAGTCGCGAGCACCGAGCCCGCGATGACGAGCGGGAAGCCGAGACCGAGTCCGAGGGTGAACGGCTCGCCGAGCAGGGCGATGCCGAGGATGAGGGCGATGGCGGGGTTGACGTAGGTGACCACCGTCGTACGGACCGGCCCGATCTCGCCGATCAGAGCGAAGAACACGAGGAACCCCGCCAAGGTCGGGATGAGCGCGAGGCCAAAGAGCGACGCGGCCGCCTCGCGGGACAGGTGTGTCGGGAGGTTCGAGAGCGCAAAAGGCGCGTAAGCGATCGCCACGACCGCAAGCGAGGCGCCGACGACGCCGAGGTTGGGTAGATCGGACAGGTGCCGGTTGAAGATCCGCGGCCCGACGGCGTAGCAGGCGGCAGCCACGAACACGCCCGCGATGGGCAACGCCGTGGCGCCCCGGACGTCGATGCCGACGAGCAACGCGACGCCGACGAGTCCGATGCCGAGGCCGGCGATCTGTGTGCGGTCGAAACGGTCCTCGTCGCCGCTCATTCTCGCGAGCAGCGCCCCGATGAGGGGCACGACTGCGATGAGCAGTCCCGTGAGCGAGCTCGAGAGCCGTTCCTCACCCCTTGTGATCAGGAGCCACGCCACTCCCATCTCCACCGCCGAGTAGGCGAGCAACGGTCGCCAGCGGCGCAGTATCCCGGTCAGCTGCTTGCGGTAGGCGGTGAGCGGGACCAGCACTAGGGCGACGGGCGCCGTGCGGAAGAAGATGAGCGTCGCCGGCGCCACGTCCCGCACCGCGACGCGAATCAACAGGTACGGCACGCCCCAGATGACGCTGAGGGCGCCGAAGAGCAGCCATCCGCGCCGCGACACCCACAGGACGGTACCGCTTCGTCCCTTCGTGCGAGGTCGCCCGAGCGGCCGGCCGACACCGTATCGGCAAGCTCAGCGGGGAGGTAGGAGCACTCCCGGGTTGAGGATCCCGCCGGGGTCGAGAGCGGCTTTCACCCTCCGCATGACTTCGAGGTCCCCCGCTGAGCGCGCAGCGGTGACAAAGTCGAGCTTCGCGACGCCGACGCCGTGCTCCGCGCTGATCGATCCGCCGCGCTCGATCACCATTCGAAGCACGGCATCGTCGCCGCGGTGGTCGTCTGGGTCCGGCCCGATCATGTTGACGTGCAAATTGCCATCGCCGACGTGCCCGAACAGGACGAGCCGGGTCTCGGGCCCGCCTCGGCCCAGAGCCGCGGCGACTTCGGACCGCACCGCACCGGCGAACTCAGCGAGCGCCGTCATCGGCAGGGTGACGTCGAGCTTGTGGGGCACTCCGAGGGTCGCGATCGCCTCGGTGTGGCGCTCCCGGTATGCCCACAGACGAGCCCGCGCCGCACCGTCCTCGGCGACGGCGATCGAGGTGACGCCGGGAGCGTCTTCGAGGGCGGCGGCGAGCATGGCGGTCGGGTAATGCCCGCCCGAGGCCTCCACGAGGAGCCACGCCTCAGCACCGGGATCCGGTGGGGCGGGAAGGCCCATCACCTCCCGAACGAGCGCCATCCCGTCGGCGTAGACGAGCTCGAGGGCGTCGATTCCGTCGACCGCGCGGCGCAGCCCCCTCGCCAAGGCGACCGCCGCCGCCGACACCGCCCGGACTCCGGCTCCTGGGACGGTCGCTGCGCGCTCGGCTCCACGCAGGGCCACGAGGGCGACGACGCGGTGCCGGGGCACGGGCACGAGCCGGAGAACGACCTTGGTGACGACGCCGAGCGTGCCTTCGCTGCCGGCCATGATCTGGGCGAGGTCGTAGCCCACGTTGTCCTTCATCAGGCCCGAGAGACGGCTCGCGACGGTGCCGTCCGCGAGCACAACTTCGATTCCCGCCAGGCGGGAGCGCATCGAGCCGTACCGGACGACGTGGATGCCGCCGGCGTTCGTGGCCACCATCCCTCCGAGCGTCGCGGAGTCGCGGGCGGCGATATCGATGCCGAGCTCGCTGTCGGTGCTCGCCGCTGCCGACTGCGCGGCGCCGAGTGCCGTGCCCGCCTCTGCCACGAGGAGGCCCTCTTCCGGATCGCAACGAAGCACCCGGTTGAGGCGACCGAGGCTGAGCACGACCTCGCCCCGACGCGGCACCGAGCCGCCGACGAGTCCAGTGTTGCCCCCCTGCGCGACGACGGGTACGCCGAACCGATGGCAGGCGGCGAGCACCGCGGCGACCTCGGCGGTGTCGGCCGGCCTGGCCACGAGAAGAGCGGGCCCGCCGAAGCGCCTCGTCCAGTCGACCTCGTAGCCGGCCTTGAGGTCCGGGTCGCGCAGGCAATGCTCGGGACCGACTGCCGCGACGATGGCGGCGGTGAAACCCTCCGGCGGGTCGAAGAGGTCATCCACCGCCGGATCTTCTCACGGCTATTAGCGTTCCCGTCGTGAGCCGCGATCGCCGGGCGGGGCGACGGTTGCGGTTCGTTGCCGCGGCACTGTCCGGCACCGGCGCACTGCTCGGCGTCGGCACGCTCGCAGCCTGGGCCGTCGACCCTCCTGCGCACCCGGGGGGTCCGGGGCCGGCCAGGATCGTCGAGCCGAGGCCGCCGGTCGACGCGGCGATGTTCGCCTTCGAGGCGAGGGGCGCCGCGCCCCGCGACGGGGACGGGAGGATCCCGAACCCGGCCACCCCGACCGGCCGGGCGCCCGGCGCCCCGACGACCTGTAACGCGACCTTCGTCGCCGGGCCCCGCGTCACGTCCGCGTCGGTGAACGCCGCGATCGTACGCGTCGAGAACAAGATTTCCGCGCCGTACGGGGTCTGCCTGCGCGGGACGTTCACGGCTCCGATCCACGTTTGGCGCAAGTACACCGCGGCGCTCCTCACGATCGCGGCGGCGCCGCATTCGCGCGCCGAGTTGGCCCTGGGCGAGGTCCGTCCGGGCGACGCGGACCCGAACGAGTTCACCGGCACGGCCGGGGCGGTGAGCGTGGTCGATTCGCGCGGTGTCGAGATCTCCGGGCTCACGATCGAGAACTACACGACACGGGGCACCGCGCTCACCCCGGCGGGGATCTACGTCACCGTGCAAGGGGGCGGGGAGCAGGGGCGGAAATCGGTTTGTTTCGTGAAGGGAGACCATGTTTGCGGCGACATCTACCTGATCGGCGACACGGTCAGCGCCATCAGCAACGCGGCGGACGAGGACGGGACCTCCAAGCCATGGTGCAACAGCGCCAATGTCGACGCCTTCGGCATTGCGGTCGAGTCCTTCGGCTCCGGTCCCGGCGACGCGCTCCAGCACGTCGTCATCGAGGACGACACCGTCGACCACACTCGCACGGGCCAGAGCGAGACGGTCACCGTCAACGGCGACGTCGAGGACTTCCTCGTCGCCCACAACCTCGTCTACGACACCGACAACATCGGCATCGACGCCATCGGCTGGGAGTCGGGCACCGACCAGGCCCGACACGGCTATATCGGCGACAACACCGTGGCCAACGTCGACACCTGGGGCAACCACGCCTACGGTCAGTGGGCCGGCTCGGCCTGCCGGCCGCTGGCGGAGGACGCGGCAGGGATCTACGACGACGGCGCTTCTTACCTGTGGATCGACCACAACGTCGTCGACAACTCGAACCAGGGCATCGACCTCGACGTCGAGACCGACGGAAGGTTCACCGACCACCTCCTCGTGACCTCCAACACCGTCGTCGACAACCCCGGCACCTCGCTCGCGGACCCGAGCCAGGGCACGAACCCGAAGCCCGTGCCGGGTCCCTCCGACGACGCCGGGCACGCCTTCGAGGCCTTCTACGTGGACGCGTTCGGCAGCCGCAGTTGGATCGAGGACGTGTACGCGCACGACAACGTCTTCGAGAACCAGAGCCAGTACTACGGCGCGGCGAGCCGACAGCCGGCCCCGGTCGTCGAGGTGGCCGGGATCTGGCGCGACGTCTTGCTCTGGAACAACACCATCATCGGCGGGGGCGCCCGTGACGCGCTCAATCTGCTGCTCGAGATCGACGCCGCCCCGGCGACCCACTCGGCCGGCGTGATCGACTGCTCGGACTACCGACTGCTCTCGAAAGGCGACAACTTCGCTCAGCCGAATGGCACGACCTACTCCCGCCTCAGCGCGTGGAAAGCGCACAACAGCGGGAAATGGGACCGGCACAGTGCCGTCGGCAAACCCGGCTGCCCGCCGTCTGCCCGGTGACCGCCCATCGCGCGGCCGTGCTGGAAGAAACTAGCTCCCGCGCCGGTTGGCCCAAAGGGAGGTGGATCGAATGGAGATCAAGGAGCTCGGCCATCTGGTCCTGTACGTGCGCGACGCGTCCGAGTCCGCCCGGTTCTACCGGGACGTGCTCGGCTGGCGCCAGGTGCTGCCCGGCGAAGGAGAGGAGGTCGCCGGGGCGGCGGCGTTCTCGAGCGGACGCACTCACCACGAGCTGCTCCTCATCGAGGTCGGCCAGGATGCGGCGGCGGTGCCCGAAGGCCGGCGGATCGGGCTGTACCACTTCGGTCTCAAGGTGGGCGACACCGACGAGGAGCTGCGCGAGGCGATCGCGAGCCTCGAAGCCGCCGGCGTGAGGATCGTCGGGTCGTCGGACCATACGGTCACCCACAGCGTCTACCTGCTCGACCCGGACGGCAACGAAATCGAAATCTACATCGACGTCGCCGGCGTCGACTGGATGAGCGACGGGAGCCTGGTCGCGTCGCCCGTCCGCCCGTTGCTGATCTGAGGGTTGCTGGCAGGACCTACCCGGTCGCCGTCGCGGGTGGGATGCTGACCGATTCGAGCAGCTCGCGGTCGTGGCGGTAGTCGAGCAGCCGGCCGGCGGCACCGAAGGAGAGCCAGCGCAGCTCGTCCACCTCCGCTGTGGGTACGAACGTGCCCTCGACTGGCTGCATGAGCCAGTAGGACACGACCTTCACCCGCCCGCGGCGGTCGGTGTACTCGACCTCGCCGGCAAACCGGCCGAGGTGGCAGCGGTACCCCGTCTCCTCGGCCACTTCACGTAGCGCGCACTCGGTCGGGCTTTCGCCCATCTCGATCTTGCCCTTGGGGAGGGTCCAGTCGAGATGCTCGGGCCGGTGGACGAGGGCGACCTCCCACCCGCCGGCGTCGCCCGCCCGCACGACGATGCCCCCCGCCGCCCGCACGACGTCGCGGTCGTCGGGCGGGACCGTGGCGGGATCATTCATCTCCCGAACCGTATCCGGTGGCGCCAGCATTCGCCTCGCCCACCGCGGCTAACTTGGATGGCGTGTCGCCGGCGGGGAAGACTCGATCGGACATAGAGGTCGAATGGCAGCTCGATGCCCTCGACCTGCGCCCAGTTGAGCGGTGGCTCGCCCTGAGGACCGCTTCGCCCGCGATCGCCGAGTCGACGATTCCGGGCCTCGGGATCCTGCCGGGGGCTCCGAAGCGCCTCGTCGACGTGTACATCGACACCGAAGACTGGCGAGTGGGCCGGGCGGGTTACGTCCTCCGGGTGCGGCGGCGCGCGGGTCGCGTCGAGGCGACGCTCAAGGACCTCTCGAGCGCGACGAAGGGACTTCGTCGCCGGCTCGAGGTCACCCAGCCCTTGCCGCCCTCCGGCCTGGCCGGCCTGGACCGAACCGGTGTCGTGGGGTGGCGCGTGGCGGCGCTCGCGGGAGCGCACCCGCTCAAGCAGGTGCTCGAGGTTCGCACGCGGCGTCGTCCGTTCGACCTCACGATCCACGGCGAGACCGTGGCGGAGCTCGCCTTGGACGACACCGTCATCGCGATCGGACGCGAGCGGCGCCGGCTCCGCCTGACCCGGGTCGAGGTCGAGGTGCAGCCCGCCTGGGTCGACGCGATGCAGCCGTTCGTCGAACGCTTGCGGCGAGAGTGCGGGCTCCAGCCCGCGACGCTCTCCAAGTTCGAGGCGGGGCTCATGGCCGCCGGGCTCAGCATTCCGGGTCTTCCGGACCTCGGGCCCACGGGGGTCAGCCCGACGGCGACGCTCGGTGAGCTCGCCTTCCGGGTGCTCCGCAAGGACGCCGCCGCGATGCTCGCCCAGGAGGCCGGCACACGACTCGGCGAGGACATCGAGGCCCTCCATCAGATGCGGGTGGCGACGCGCAGGATGCGGGCCGGTCTCGACATGTTCGCCGACGTGCTCCCGGTGCGGGCGGGGCGCCTGCGCGCCGAGCTCGGATGGCTCGCGGCCGTGCTGGGCGAGGTGCGGGATCTGGACATACAGCTGGGCCGTTTCGATGACTGGACCGAGGAGATGCCGGGAGATCACCGCGAGGCGCTGGACGAGCTCGCCGACCTCCTCACCGCTCACCGGGAGGAGGCGCGGCGGCTCCAGCTCGAGGCCCTCGACTCGCGGCGCTACGAGCGCCTCGTGTCCGGGCTCGTCGCGATGCTGGATCAAGGCCCCTCCCGGCGTTCGAGCGCCTGCCGCGCGCCCGCGGTCACGGCGATGCCGGCGCTGATCGTCGAACGGCACCGCGCCGCGGGAAAGGCAGCCCGCCGGGCGAAGCGCACGGGGGTGCCCGCCGACTATCACCGGTTGCGTATCCGCTGCAAGCGGCTTCGCTACTCGCTCGAGTTCGCCTCCGGCCTGTACGGCGGTGAGCTGAAGGGCTTCGTTCGTCAGATGACCCGGCTGCAGGACGTGCTGGGCTCGATGCAGGACGCCGAGGTCGCCTCGGCACGCCTGCAGGCGCTCGCCCTGACCGACGAGGGCGCCTCGCTCTCGAGGGCGACGATCTTCGCCATGGGAGGCGTCGCCGAGCGGTACCGGAGTGAAGCCGAGCATCTCCTCGGCGAACTGCCGGGCTTGGTTCGCCTGCTGAAGGGCAAGGAGTGGCGACTGGCAAGGTCACTTATGGAATCGCGCCGCCAAGAGGCGGCGGACGCCTTGGTGATCGCTCATGCTCAGCCGATTCCGGTAGCCGGTCGTGCCCGGCCGGCGCTGCCGCAGCTCGCCTCCTCTCGATCCGGGCCCTTGACGCGGCCGCACCCGAGCACCGGTGCGGCCGATGCAGCGGTCGCCGTGGGGGGCGACGAGTCGGTGCCGGCTGCCGAGACCGATGGGGAGGACGGCCCGACGACGATCACGCCGATCCGCCGGCAGGTTGCTCCCAGCTGAGGCCGTCGGGATCGAGGATCCGGAGTACCCCGCAAAGCTCCGCTCGATTCCCTCACCACCGAGAAGGCTCTGGGTGCGGGGTGCTTTGCCGTCCGCCGCGGCCGTCGCGATCGTCGGTACCCGCCAGCCGACCAGCTTCGGGCGCCGGGTCGCGCGTTTGGCCGCAGAGGGTGCGGTTGCCGCCGGCTTTGCCGTCATCTCTGGGCTCGCCACCGGGATCGACACCGTTGCCCATGAGAGTGCGCTGTCCGCCGGAGGGCTGACTTGGGCGGTCCTCGGGTCGGGTGTCGACCTGTTGACACCAAGCTCGAATGCTGCCCTCGCTGAGGAGATCGTGGCCGCAGGCGGCGGGCTCGTCGCCGAAGTGCCGCCGGGAACACCCGTCAGCCGGCGCTCCCTCGTCGCCCGGGACCGCATCCAATCGGGGCTCTCGCTGGCGGTGGTGCTCTGCCAGTGCGAGGTCTCCTCTGGGGCGATGCACACGGCGCGCTTCGCGGCCGTGCAGGGCCGGTTGCTTGCCGTCGCACGCCCGAGGTCACCGCAGCACGACGTTGCCGCGTGCTCTGGCAACCTGGCACTTTCCGATCCCGAGGGCTGCGACCCGGCGCTGCTGTCGGCCACTGGCCGCACGGCGGAGCTCGTTCGCGGGCGCCGGCCAATGGCGGACTTCGTGATCAACGACCGCGACGATCTCCGCGAGTTGTGGAGGCGGCTGCGGCCGCCTAGCGCTTCTTCCTTCTCGGGGTGAGCGCATCGATCACGAGCGCCGCGCCGATCCCGAGCATCCACACGTCCTTCGCGATGGCGGTGCCCAGCTGGGTGGGCCGGACGCTTCCTTCCTCGTGCATGGTCGGGCTCTTCCAGTAGATCAACAGCAGGCTGCCGGAGAAGGCCGTCAATGCGCCGCCGGCAATTAGCGGCGGCACGACCGGGTTGAGCAGCGCGATGCCGAGCGCGATCTCGCTGCCCGCGAGCCCCTTTGCGAATTGATCACCCGGCACCTTCTTGAAGAAGGGAAACGCGACCGTCGAGAAGTCCCGCAGTCGCGTCCCCGTCGCCTCATCCGCGCTTCGTTTCCCAACGCCGGCGTTCAAGATGAACACACCCGTGGCGAGGCGCAGCGGCAGGTGCCACAGCCTCGGTCGGCCGAGGGGGATCTTCACCTTGGGGCCCTCCATCTGCAATCCGAACACGTCTTTGCGACCCTAGCGAGAGCGGCCACGAAGACGGTTCGCCGCGGCGAGAGGTTCAGCGGGCAACGTTCTCGAGGCTTCGGGCGGCCATGGCGAAGTATTCGAGGAGCTCTTGCTCGTCGGATTCGGGCAGGCCGGCCGCCTTCACCGCTGCGGTCATGTGGCGAAGCCAGGCGTAGCGCTGCGCCACCCCGATCACGAACGGCGCGTGACGCATCCTGAGGCGGGGGTGACCTCGCTGGTCGCTGTAGGTCGTCGGTCCCCCCCAGTACTGCTCGAGAAACAGGCCCAGGTGTTCCTTCGATGCGTCCAGTTCCTTCGGATACAGCGGCCGCAGCAGGGGATCGGTGGCCAGCCCCTTGTAGAACCGTTCGACGAGGGCAGTGAAGAAGGGCTTGCCGCCGACGCGTTCGTACAGGCTGCTCATCGGGGAAGAACCTAATAGGGAGCCGCTGGCGAGACTGCTACCGTCGGCCGATGCCTGGCGTCGTCACCGAGGTCGTCGAACGGCTGTGGCCTGGGAGGACGGCGACGGTCGAGTCGCTCTCGGGCGGGATAACGAACGCCAACTTCAAGGTGGACCTCGGAACTGAGCAGGTCGTCGTGCGCGTTCCGGGCCGGAATACCGAGCTCCTCGGGATCGACCGAGTGGCCGAGGTCGCCGCCAACCGCGTTGCCGCGGCCATCGGCGTCGCCCCGGAGATCGTCGCCGTCGACGCCGATACCGGCTGCATCGTGACGCGTTTCGTCGAGGGCCGCCCGATCCCGATGGCCGAGCTCGCCACTGAGCCCACCCTCGGTGCGGTGATCGCCACGCTCGTGCGGGTCCACCGCGCCGGCTCGGTCGCCGTCGACTTCGACCACTTCGGCGTCATCCGCTCGTACCATGACGAGGTCGCTCGCCGGGCCGCGTCCGAGCCTTTCGACTACGGAAGCGCCAGCACGGTACTGGGCCGGATCGAGGCCGCACGACCGTTCCGGGCGGAGGTGCTCGGGCACAACGACCTTCTGAACGGCAACTTTCTTCACGACGGCTCGATCCGGATCCTCGACTGGGAGTACGCGGGCATGGCCGATCCGTACTTCGACCTGGCGAATCTCTCGGTCAACAACGAGCTCGGCAGCGAGCTCGACGAGGCCGTTCTCGAGCACTACTTCGGGAGCGTCGACGCCTCCAAGCTCGCCACCCTCACGCTCATGAAGCTCGTCTCAGAGTTGCGAGAGGCGATGTGGGGAGTGATGCAGCTCGCTATCTCCGAGCTCGAGGTGGACTTCGCCGGGTACGCGACCGAGCGGTCCGACCGCTTCGACGCACTGCTGGCCACGATGGATCTCGGCCGGATGCTCGATCTCGCGGCAGCCGGCTGAGCTACGAGCGGATGCGGGAGTTGTCCGGGTCGAAGAGCGGCTCGGCGACGACCTCGCCGCCGACGTAGCGCCCGAAGATACCGAGCTCGACGCGCCTTCCGGGCTCGACCTCGTCGGCCGGGAGGTAGGCGTACGCGATCGAGCGCCCGACGCTGTAGCCGTAGCCGCCACTCGTGACGCGGCCGACCGGCCGTCCGTCGACCCGTACCGGCTCCGAGCCGAGGACGACCGTGCGCGGGTCGTCGAGCACGAGGCACGCAAGCCGGCGCACGGGGCGACCGGCGGCCAGAAGAGCGTCGCGTCCGATGAAGGGGACTTCCTTGTCCATTCGCACGGCGAAGCCGAGGCCCGCCTCGAATGGCGTGTCGGCCGAGGTCACGTCACTTCCCCAGACGCGGTAGCCCTTCTCGAGGCGAAGCGACTCGATCGCCTTGTACCCGCCCGGGACGAGACCGTAGCCCCGCCCCGCGGTCACGAGGCTGTCCCAGAGGCGGAGAGCGAACTCGGCCGGGCAGTACAGCTCCCAGCCCAGCTCGCCGACGAACGTCACCCGGAGGGCGAGGCAGGGCACGGCCCCGACGGAAAGCTCGCGGGCGGCCAGGTACGGGAACTCCCGATTCGCCAGGTTGGTCTCGGTGAGCGGCTGCAGGATCGTGCGTGCGTTCGGTCCCCACAGCGCGAAGCAGGCGTAGCGAGAAGTCACGTCTTCGAGATGGACCGAGCCGTCTTCGGGCAGGTGCGATCGCAGCCAGGCGAGGTCGTGGCTGCCGGACGCCGTCCCGGTGACGATGCGGAAACGGTCGTCGGAGAGCCGGGTGACCGTCAGGTCGCACTCCACGCCGCCGGCAGGATTGCAGAGCTGGGTATAGGTGATCATCCCGGGCTGGCGGGCGACGCGGTTCGCGCACATGTGCTCGAGAAAGGCGGCCGCTCCCGGACCGACGACCTCGAGCTTGGAGAACGAGGTCTCGTCGAACAACGCCGCTGCCTCCCGGCACGCGCGGTGCTCGGTCCCGACAGCAGGCGACCAGAAGTGACCCGCCCAGCCATCCGGCCGGAGCGCCCCGTCGCCCGCCGCCTCGTTGCAGCCGAACCAGTTTACTCGCTCCCATCCGCCCTTTTCGCCGAATACGGCTCCGAGCGCTTGCAGGCGCTGATAGGCGGGCGGCACCCGGAGGGGTCGACCGGCCTTGCGCTCGTGGCCGGGGTACTTGACGTCGTAGTAGGTGGCGTAGACCTCGGTCGTCCGCTCGACGGCGTACTCGCGGCTGCGATACTGCGCGCCAAATCGGCGTGAATCCATCTCCCAAGCATCCAGTCCCGGCTGACCTTCGATGATCCATTCGGCCATGAGGCGACCCATCCCACCCGCGCCGGCGATCCCATGGGCGCAGAACCCGGCAGCCACCCAGAACCCGTGAACCCCGGAGGGCCCGAGGATGAACTCGCCGTCGGGAGTGAAGGCTTCGGGGCCGTTGACGAGCTGGACGATCTCTGCGTCGGCAAGCTCGGGCACCCGAACGATCGCCGCTTCGAACAGCGGCGCGAACCGGTCCCAGTCGGGCGAGAGGAGGCGGTTGTTGAAATCTTCCGGGATGCCCGCAAGCCCCCAGGGCGCCGGGTCGCGCTCGTAGCCGCCCGCTACGAGCCCTCCGCTCTCACCACGGAAATAGACCAGCAGCGACGGGTCGCGCAGCGTGGGCATGTCGCGGGGCAGGTCGGTCGGCTTGGTGATGACGTACTGGTGCGCCATCGGCACGACCGGGACGTGAACGCCGGCCAGCCCGCCGATCTCGTGAGCGTAGATGCCGCCGGCGTCGACGACGATCTCGCACTCGATCCGGCCCTTGTCCGTGAGCACGCCGTGCACACGGCCGTGGGTGACGTCGATGCCGGTGACCCGCGTCTCGGTGAGGACCGTGGCGCCGCGCTCGCGCGCACCTTTGGCGAGCGCCAACGTGAGCTGGCTCGGGTCGAGATAGCCGTCGGTGGGAAGGAAGGCAGCGCCCCGCACACCCTCGATTGACATCGGAGGGAAGAGCTTCTGTGCCTCCTCAGGCGACACGAGGTGAAGTGGGAGCCCGAAGGTTTCGGCCCACGCGGCTTGACGTTGCAGCTCCTCCATTCGCTCGGACGACGAAGCGAGACGCAGCGAGCCGACCTCGCGCCAGCCAGTCTCGAGCCCGACCTCAGTCCGAAGGTCGCGATAGAGCTCGACCGAGTTCATCATCATCCGGGTCAGGCTGAGCGATCCGCGCAACTGGCCGACGAGGCCGGCTGAGTGAAACGTCGAGCCGCTCGTGAGCTGCGCCCGTTCGATCAGAACGGCGTCGTTCCAACCGAGGCGGGCCAAGGAGTACAAGATGGAGCAGCCGCCGACACCCCCCCCGACGACGACGACGCGCGCTCGGTCGATCATGATGTCGGCTCCCTTGCGAGTTCGAGGCGGTCGACGGCGGCTGGAGGTTGCGGGCCTCGACAACGGCGCCTGGTGCGAGTGAATCGATCGTGACGGCCGCGGCCAACGGTGTCAAAATCATCTATACCATGGCGCCGCTGGGCGGTGCCGATCGTTTCTGCGGAGTCGCCCAGGAGTGGAGGAGGACGATGATGGTGCGCCGTGTACAAGGCCATGGCGGGAGTCCATCGCGAGAGATCGAAGCGCCCTCGTGGTTGGGGGACGTCTCGCGCGCTGAAGGCCCCCTTCACGCTCAGATCGGCGACGTGATCGAGCAGGCGATCGGCTCCGGCGACCTCCAGCCGGGTGACCGCCTTCCGCCCGAGCGCGAGCTTGCCGCATGGTTCGGCGTCAACCGTCTCACGCTTCGTCAGGCGCTGTCGGACCTCGAGCGCCGCAGGCTCATCCGGCGATCGGTCGGCCGCCGGGGCGGCACATTCGTGGCCGAGCCGACCGTCGAGCGTGATCTCTCCAACTTTGGTGGCTTCTCCGAGCAGGCACGCCGGCTGGGTCTGACGGCCAGCGCGGTGCTGCTTCACGCGGAACAGCGCCCCGCCTCGGCCGAGGTCGCCCGAGGGCTCGAGCTCGAAGTGGGGGCTCCGGTCTTCGAGGTCAGCCGGCTGCGCCTCGCGAACAAGCGGCCAGTGGTCCTCGAATCGTCGAGCTTCCCGGCCGAGCGGTTTGGCGGCTTGCTCGAGGAATCGCTCGAAGGCTCCCTCTACGAGCTGCTGGCGGTGCGTTATGACGCCCGCCCGTGCCGGGCCGTCGAGACCCTGGAGCCGGTCCGTGCGGACAACCACGCCGCGCAGCTGCTCGGCGTCGGCCGCGGCGCCCCCCTGCTGCTGGTCGAGCGAGTCGCCTTCGATTCGGACGGCCGGCCGGTCGAGTTCGCGAGGGACCTGTTCCGCGGCGACCGCACCCGTGTCGTCGTCTGGAGCTTCGACCTGCCCGAGCATTGATGCAGGTCCGTATTGGGACGCCGCGCCCGAGGGTTTACCCGACCTCCTCGGGCGGCAGGGACTCGGGCGGGATCTCGACCGGGCCGGCCTCGGCGGGAACGTGGACCGGGAGGTCCTTCCGGGTCTCGAACAGCGCGAAGTAGATGATCCCGATGATCAAGATGAACGCCAGCACCGTATAGAGGATCGGGATCTTGTTGAGGAAGTTGAGTCCGAGGCTCAACGAGCCCAGGGTTTGGTTCGGCGTCGGGTTGCTCGCGGCGCGCGGCCAGGCGAAGTTCACGAGCATCGACGCACCGTACGCGAGCGCCAGCACATTGACGATCGGGCCCCAGGCTCCGAGCTTGAACGGCGCGCTCACCTTCGGCCATCCACCCAATCTCGCCTTCATGACGGCGAGGTTGCCCAGGAAATACGCCAGATAGATCATGCCGGTGGCGGCGATGGCGACGTAGGCCGCGCCGGCGTACTTGAACAGCGGGATCGCCGCGATCACCGCGACCGCGATGCAGGACCAGATCGGTGTGTGCAGGCGTGGGTGGACCTTGCCGAGCCCCCGCGAGAGCGGGAGCCGGTTGTCCCGGGCCATGCCGAAGCAGAGACGGACCGTCGCCGCCATGATGCACATGCAGCAGACGAAGATCGCAGCGGAGACGACGAGCAGGTAGACGGTCGCCCAGAACTTCGAGAAGTTGGCGTCGATGATCTGGGCGGGTCCCCAGCTTTCCTTGATCGCGGTTCCCAGGTTCGGGATGGCCATGAGTGCCGCCAGGAGGAAGATGCCGCCGATGACGAAGGCGCCCCCGACCGAGGCGAGCACGGCTTGGGGCGCCTTGCGCCTCGGGTCGTTCGTCTCCTCGGCAAGAGTCGAGGCGGTATCGAAGCCGTAGATGACGAACAGGCTCATGAACATCGCCGCGAAGAACGAGCCGAAGCCGACGTGGAGCCCGCCGCTGTGGGTCACGACGGAGATGGACTGGTGCCGGTGCACGATGAGCATCACGATGGCGAAGATCACCATGCCGACGATCTCGAAGAAGACGCCCGTGTTGTTGATGATCGACACGAGCTTCACGCTGTAGATGTTGAGGATCGTGATGACCACGAGCGTGATGGCCGCGACCCAGATCTGGTCGTGGAGATTCGCGGCATCGAGGTTCCATCCCATGTTGTTGAACGCCGGGAGCAGGGTGAGCGGCAGGGTCACGACCACCGCCGTCACGGTCAGGATCCCCGCGAAGATGTAGATCCACCCCGTGAACCAGGCATACCTGCGTCCCGCCAGGTACTTCGTCCATTGGAAGACCGAGCCGGCGATGGGGAAGTGGCTCGAGACCTCGGCGAAGTTGAGTGCCACGATGAACTGCCCGAGAGCGACGATCGGCCAGCTCCAGATGAAGACGCCGCCGATCGTGGTGATGCCGAGGAAGAACAGCGTGAAGATGCCGGTCGAGGGCGAGATGTAGCTGAACGCGGCGGCGAACGAGCTGAACAGGCCGAGAGTGCGATGCAGCTCCTGCTTATAGCCGAATCCGGCCAAGTCCTTGCTATCGGCCGACTGGCTCGCGGTAGTCGCTTGGTCCACCTGCCCCATCGAGCCCACCCCCCGGTGACTCTCACGTTTCGCACCATTGGCAGGCGCGATCTTCAGGTGAAATTACTCTCGTGGCTCCATATTGTCTAGACCGATCTTTCGTCCTCCGGCGGGTGCATTCAGGTCGCTTCCGCGGTTGCTGCGGCGATCGTGTCGGCGATGAGCACTGAGCACTGAGCACTGGGCACGGGGCGGAGTGGGCGACGGTATTGGGGACACTCCCGAGCACTCGGCGCACGCCTTTCATGCCCTTGTTGCCGACGAAGATGAGGTCGGCGCCGACCTGCTCGGCGATCTGGACGATGGCTTCGGCTGGGCTGGCCGCGGCGGCGTGGGACGACGGGTTCCAATCCCCGTTCGCTCACGAGCCGGGATAGTCCGTCCAGTGGGACGTCCGCCGGATGCACGGTGCTCGACTAGCGGAACCTCCGGAAGATCCTGGGACCGGACACCCTTGGGTCGTAGGCGGTGACGATGTGGAGCTTGACACCCGAGATCTGAGCGACATTGGCGGCGATCATCATCGCTTGGCGCGCCGTCTGGGAGTCGTCGGCCCCGACGAGAACGGTTTTGAAGACCATTGCACGCCCCCCTTTTGATTAACGGCCAATGTCCTGACGTCGGTCGGTACGCAACTTCGACCCGGCGACGCAGGCAATCGGGAGGATGGATGGACCGCCAGAACCCGTAAGGATCGCACGGCTAGGACTTGGAGAGGAGAGCTTCCGGCCGCCCGCGCGGTGGTGCCGCGGGCGGTGTCATGATGGCCGACGTGCCGATTCGATCTGACTTGAGCGGCGTGAGGACCTCGTCAAAGAGACGGACCAGAGCCCTGGTAGCCACCTTCGTTGCCGCCAGCGTGCTGGGCGCGACCGGCATGGCCGCGAGAGTGGCGCTCGGTGCCTCAACCTCAACCTCAACCTCAGCCTTAGAGTCGCGGAGCCGAAGCGTCGTGCGTCCCGTCCCGTTCTTCGTTCGCGCCGGGAGGAAGTTCGCCTCCGCAAACGCGGCGCTCGCTTATTGCCAGCTCGGCGGATGCTCGACAGCCAAACAGCTCGAGACGTTGTACGACATGACTCCGCTGTATGCAAAAGGCGAGAACGGCAAGGGCGTGACGATCGCAGTGGTCGACGCCTTCGGGTCTCCGACGATCGTGCACGACCTGGCGTATTTCGACAGGGTCATGAAGATCCCGAACCCACCGAAGCTGACGATCATTCAGCCGGCCGGCAAAGTGCCTCCTTTCAACCCGGGCAATAGCGACGTCGTGGGGTGGGCGACGGAAACCACCCTTGACGTGGAGTGCGCGCACGCCATGGCTCCTGGAGCCGACATCTTGCTGGTGGAGACCCCGGTCGACGAGACGGAGGGGACTGCGGGCTTCCCCCAGATCGAAAAGGCGGAGAAGTACGTGGTCGATCACCACCTCGCTGAGGTGATCTCGCAGAGTTTCGGAGCGACGGAGCAGACCTTCCCCGACAAGCGCTCGCTCTTGAGCCTTCGCGGCGCTTATCTCGACGCGGCTGCGCACAACGTGACGGTGCTTGCGGCCTCGGGCGACCAGGGCGCCACCGATGTCCGAGTAATGAAGGCGGGCGGAGACATCTACTTCACCCACCGGGCGGTGGTCTGGCCGGCGAGCGATCCGCTCGTGACGGCCGTGGGCGGCACGTTCGTGGACCGGGTCGCGGGGGGCCGAGCCAAGCCTGACAGTGTCTGGAACACCACCTCGGACGGCTTCGGACCTGCGGCGAGCGGAGGCGGGCTGTCGCTGGACTTCCCACGGCCGAGCTGGCAGAAGGCAGTCTCGAGCGTCGTCGGCGCGAGCCGAGGACTTCCCGACGTGGCGCTTGAGGCATCCCCGCAGGACCCGGCATTGATCTACATGAGCATCCCGGGGGAGGCGAGTGGCTTCTATCCGCTGTCAGGCACGAGCGAAGCGACCCCACTGTTCGCCGGCATCGTGGCCGTCGCCGACCAGGTCGCCAGAGCGCCTCTCGGACTGCTGAACCCGGCCCTCTACGCGCTGGGGGAGTCGAGAGCGCCTGGCCTCGTGGACGTCAGGAGCGGCGGCAACTCCGTCGCCTTTGTCCAGAACGGGCATGACTACTCGGTGTCAGGGTGGAGCGCACGACCAGGGTTTGACTTGGCAAGCGGATGGGGAACTATCAACGGCGACAAGCTCGTCGAAGAGCTGGCGGCGCGGCATCTGCACGAGCACGACCGATCGCGCCACCAGCGTCGAGCCTTTAGGCGCTCCTGACGGCCGCCGGCGGGGAGCTCTCCCTTGATGCCGAGTGGTCCTCCGGCCGGTTGCGCGCAGACCGGAGGACACTCTCGCGTCGAACAACCTACCGTGTCGCGCGGATTGCGGCATCTTGACGTCCCGGTTCGCCGAACGCACGCTCCGGAGCGATGCTGTGCGCCCGTATGAAGCCACAGTTGCCGCAGATCCAGACGACCGTGGCGAGGGTTCTGACCTTCACCGGTTCCCCTTCGATCCGAGGCTCTGAAGTCAGATCGATCTCCGTCGTCGGAAACCCGGCGAGCCGACCGCCGGTCCAGTCATCAGCTCCGCAGAAAGGGCATTCCGTGAGCGAGACCCGGTCGTTGACAGTGTCGATGATTCGCTGCGGCACGCCACACTTCTTCCCGTGGCGGATTCACCGCCCCATCTACTGCTGCAGATTATCGGCACGCCACGACCAAAGGTTGAACTGATCGGGCAGTCAGGGACATCGAGAGCTTGGATGTTCGGTTAGAACGACACCTTTCCCGAGCCGGAAAGGATCTCGGTGAGCGCAACCAGCGGAGCGTTGTTGGCCTCGTTGCACTTCCCGTTCTTCAACAGCGAACCCTGTTCGGCGACGGTTGCGGTGAGCGTGAGGGACCCTTTGATACCCTTGTACGACTTGGTCCCGCTGACGATTGGAACGGTGGCTTTAGCGGCTCCGTCAAAGGAGCAGCTCGCCGGGTAGAAGGTCCCAAATCGCGAGTTGAGGATGGACTCGAGCTTGGACGTATTGATGGTGATGTTCCCCTTGGCCAGATGCCACGTGCCATTCTTGCCGATGCCGTGATCCGAGAATGCCCCAGTGATGAGCGTCGTCGTCGATGCCGCAGTGAGGCTGGAGTTCACTCCAAAGATATGAATGACCCCGGCCGCGGGCTTGACGGCGGGCGCTCCTGCTGAGGCACCCGAGGCGGCGAAAAGTACAGAACCGGCGGCCGCGGCCACGACTGCGATGACGGTTCCGACTCGATGAACTGGACGGGCGGATCGGATCACAACCATGGGGTGTCCTTTCGGTTTGAGCAGGCAGCTGGCATCTGTGCCCGGCACGGAACCCTAGTCACAAATCGTCGCGGTAAGTCGCTGTTCGGCGGTTGACGTCTCCCTCTCAAGGAAGCCGAAATTCATGCCGATAGACGAACCCAACAAGGGGGGACCGGAGCGGTGGACGAGCAGAGTGATTTCGCGACAGACAAGGGCGCTGACCCTGAGGACGTGCTGCAGACGATCCGACGTGAGCTCGTCAGGCTGACGGCTTGGAGAACAAGCGCACCTTGGAGCCCGACAGAAGAGGCGAGGTACCAGTCGCTGTGCGATGCCGAGCTCAAGTTCTTGGACAGAGTAAACGGGGTACGGCGAATCGGCGCGTGAGCGTGCGTTCGGCTGCCAGGCTCGAGAACGCCCGAACTGCCCAATAACCTGCCCGCCAAGTATCAGGAAGCACAGGGCGAGGTAGGTCCACCCCACCGCCAGCGGGCCGAGGGCACCTGGCCCTCCGGAAAAGAGCAGCACGGCCGGCGCAATGATCAGGACGGCGAGGGTCGAAAGCGATCCCACGACGAACACGGCTACCGGACCGAGGAGAAGGCTTCCGTGGTGCAGGCGGTAGTCCAGGACCGAGTAGATCTTTGCCTTTCTGGAGTGTCACGAATACCGCAGTGAGCAGCAGGAGCCATCCGACCGGCTTCCGGGGCTGGCGTAGCGCCAACCGAAATCCGACCGCGAGAATTGCCAGATAAACGGAGGACGTCGCAATCAGGTTGCGGGTCTGGTGGGTCTGGACCGAGCACGACAAATCCGACCAACAGGACAGCCACCGCTCCAGAGAGGAGCATCGCGCTCACCGATGACTCTAACCGAAGGCGGCGCTCCGCGACGCTGCTGGTCAGCGCCTCTGCTCAGTCACCGGCTGTGCTTTGCCTCCTCGAGACGGTAGACCCAGGCGTTCTGAGACCGCTTCGGCTGAGCACCTCTGAGCCCGGGACCCGCAGCGTGCGAGGCACCCGCCGCACGAGCTGTCTCCGGAGATTCTTGGGTCGAACCGCGAGTTCCTGGCCGCTTCACCAGCGGTAGAAGCGGTGGTGCCCTGCGGACTCGCCCGGCCCGACGGCGAAGCCGATCAGCCGCGGTCGCATCGCCGTGTGCTGCGAAAGCTGGGGTTATGAGGTGCTCCGTCGCAATCCCCTTGCTCACCTAATTTCGGAGATCGGCCAGGAAGCCCTCGGATCTGCGACGCCGAAGCTACCCAGTTTGGCTATCGACGTGGCCACCAGGAGCGGGATGGGCCCTACGTCCTCGGAGCGTGCTCTTCCGGCCGGGCGCCTGCAGGTACGACAGCGATCGAGCCCGCGTCTCGCGATCCCGTCAGAGACTTGAACGCCACGGCGAGCCGCGCCTCTCTCAGGTCGCTGAGCTGGGGACGAACACTTTTGCCTGACGATCTCTGTGGAACGGGAGCCTCGCGCGGGGTCATCTCCTCAAACTAAGGAGGGGAAGAAGACGACGACACGCCGAGATCGTTGCAGTTGGGCGACGGAGCTCGTGCTCCAGCTCCGCACTTCGTTCCTAGAATTGATGAGCGACGTGCGCGCGTCTCCCGGTCTTCACGGGTCCGCGACGTTTCGGGTCCGGCCCTAGGCGTAGGGGTGACCTCTTGAACACCATCGTTCCCATCCCGCCCTCCGGTCAGTCGCCGAGCCTGATTAGCCCCTCGGACCCGACCCGTCACCCGCTACTCATTCTCCGGATGAGCCGCCCGGGAGCCGCCCCGCGAGCCAGACCTCGTGCTCCCGACCGAGAGCCCCGGCTGCACCACCGTTCATGGTCTCAACGTCAAACGCCACGTGCAACCGTGGGTCGTCGTCGGCAGACAACTACCATCAACCGAGCGGGAACGGTTACGAACGTCGCCTACCATCTCACCGACCAAGGCGCGCTCAGTAGAGGACGTGGCGATGTCGGAGGTATCTCAGCTTCTGGCTCCGACTGTCGAGGACATTCGGGCCAACAGGGCTCGGCTGGGCAATCTCGTGGTCACGACGCCAGTCCGACTCGTCACCGACGAAGCTCTCGGTGTAGCCATCGGCGAATCGACATGTGTCTGGTTGAAGGAGGAGTTGTTCCAGCGCACCGGAAGCTTCAAGCCCCGTGGGGCGCTCTCTGTGATGTTCGACCTCGACGCGGGCGCCCTGGAAAGGGGGGTGACCGGGGTATCGGCCGGCAATCACGCCATCTCGCTTGCCTACTCGGCGCGCATCTTAGGAACGACGGCCAAGGTCGTGATGCCGGAGACGGCGAACCCCTTCCGCGTAAAGCTGTGCAAGGACTTTGGAGGACTCATCGAGTTCGTCGGGAACGTTCACGAGGCCTTCGATCGTGCCGATGAGATCGCTGCAGCTGAAGGACGGAGCTTTGTCCACCCCTTCGAAGGGCCGAAGACAGCGCTCGGGACAGCCTCGGTCGGCATGGAGCTCGTCGAGCAGGTGCTCGGCGCCGGCGGAGCTCTTGACGCTGTGATCGTTGCTGCGGGGGGCGGAGGGTTGTCCGGCGGAGTGGCGTGCGCCGTCAAACAGATGGTCCCGACAATGAAGGTGTACGCCGTCGAACCCGAGGGAGCGGACAGTCTGAGCCGGAGCTTCAAGGCGGGATCACCCCAGGGCATCGACTCCGTGCGAACCATCGCCGACTCCCTCGGCGCGCCACGATGTGAGCCTTATTCGTTGGAGCTGAATCGCCGTTTCGTCGACGAGGTCGTCCTCGTCACCGACGAGCAGATCCGCGAGGCCATGCGGGTCCTCTTCTGCTCGGCGAAGCTGGTCACCGAACCCGCCGGTGCTGCTGCCCTCGCTGCTTTGATGTATCCCTTGCGAGGACCGCTCGACGGAAAGAGCGTGGGCATTGTTGTGTGCGGCGCCAACATAGATCCCGAGAGCTTCGCCCGGTACATCCTTCCGGGATAGAACCCGCTCCCGGGCCGGGCACGGCACGACAGGTCGAGCAGTGGTCTCAGCCGGTGCTCGGTATCGGTCTCGTCCAGACCGTGAACGCGTCAGGTGGACGGATCCTTTTCACCGTCGATAGGGACGACGTCCGGTTGATCGGCCCAGCCGGCGAAAAGTGGCGTCAAGGAGCCTCCTCGAGGTTTCTTACGCTCCTCACCGCGAGCATGGCGGCGATCGAGGCGATCTCGAGCAGACCAGAGGCAAAAAGCAGGGGGCGGATCCCGATCGCGCCGGCAAGAGGCGCAGCGATGGCGAGGCCGATCGGAAGGGCCAGAAGCGAGCCGAACCAGTCGTACGCCGACACCCGAGAGAGCAACTCCTCGGGTACGTGTCGCTGGATCAGTGTGTAGAAGAGACTGCTGAAAATGACCAGCCCGGCACCTCCGAGAGCAGCCGCTGCGGCAACGGCAGCCATGGGCAGGCCACCTCCGATGGCGAGCGGGGCGAGCGAGAAGAGCATGACGACCGGAAGGCCGACCCGCATCGGATGGCGAACGCGAATCTTCGTGCTGAAGAGACCCCCGATCACCGAGCCCACGCCAGCTGCTGTGGCGATGATCGCCCAGGATTTCGCTCCCGAGTAGAAGCGGAGGCTCGCCACCGGACCGAGGACGATGTAGACGGCGAACAACAGGTTGAAGACGGCAAACCCGATCACAATCTTCCAGTACCAGTCCCGGGATCGGAACTCGTCCCATCCGGCACGCAGATCTGCAAAGAAGCGCTGCCCCTCACCTCGCTCGAGGCGCTCGATCCTCAGCAGGGCGAGCGTCGCCACGCTCACACCATAGGAAGCGGCGTCGGCGGCGATCGCCCATCCTGGGCCGTCGGTAACGACCAGCACCCCGGCAAGCGCCGGGCCGATGATGCTCGCGGCGGAGGAAGCCGTCTGAAGGAGCGAGTTGGCTGCCTGGAGGTGGGAGTCGTCGACGAGAGCCGGAACGACCGCTGACGAAGCTGGCATGAACAGGGCGCTGGCCGCCCCCTGGATGAAGACGAGGAGAAGCACGACGACAAGTGGCGGCCGCCCGCCGAGGAGGAACGCTGCCAGTATCGCCTCGGCGGCGAAGCGCACCGTGTCCGAACCGAGCAGCGCGAGGCGACGCGGAATACGGTCGGCGATGACTCCGCCCGCCAACAGGAACGTCAGCTGGGAGACAGCCTCCGCGGTGAAAACGAACCCAAGGTCCTCCGCCGAATGGGTGAGGCGCAGGATCGCGAACGCGAGCGCCACGGGCACCATGGCGTTCCCGACGGCCGAGGTCGTCTGTCCGACGAAGTAGAGGCGGAAGTTCCGCTCCCGAAACGCTCCCATCCAAAGATGCTGTCAGATGGCTTTGAACTCGGCGCAGCATTGCCGTTCCCGGCCGCGAGATGGCCGATGCACCTGGTTAGGGCTCACGCCGGGATTGATTGAGCGCGGATGGTGTAGTTCCATTCACCGTGGAAGTCGTGTGGGTCCAGAGGAACCGCGGCCAACTGTTTGTTGGTGATCTTGATTCCCTTCGGGTACC